>Ga0310696_10000669_pt1 | contig 52091 bp, 52 predicted proteins | sample AusTroGonzalo_MG_4_FD_203885 | JGI IMG/M metagenome (GOLD analysis project Ga0310696, IMG submission 203885) | Bovine rumen microbial communities from tropical cattle in Woodstock, Queensland, Australia - Gonzalo_02 (v2) (version 2) | ecosystem: Host-associated > Mammals > Digestive system >...
AGTCAAACTGCGCTACATTCCGATGATTTGTTATTTAGTTTTCAAGTGTAGCGCACCTACGGTGCTACCTCTCAAAAAATGATACTTAATCATTTTTTTCGGCAGAGTCAAACTGCGCTACATTCCGATGATTTGTTATTTAGTTTTCAAGTGTAGCGCACCTACGGTGCTACCTCTCAAAAAATGATACTTAATCATTTTTTTCGGCAGAGTCAAACTGCGCTACATTCCGCAATTACTATGAGTTCAGAAATTATCAAATTTCTTTAAAAAAATCGGAACGACAGGATTTGAACCTGCGACCCCTACCACCCCAAGGTAGTGCGCTACCAAGCTGCGCTACGTCCCGATTTGTTTTTTGTTTCGGACCTCACACCCCCTGAGTGCTACCTCTCGAAAAACGATACTTAATCGTTTTTCTCGGCAGAGTCAAGCTGCGCTACGTCCCGATTTGTTCTTGCTCGGAGTTTCTGCTTTTCGGCGATACCATTAAAAGAATCTTTTTCTGGCAGAGTCAAAATGCTTTGCTTCCGACAACTTGATTTTATACAAAAATTATTTATTTTTCAAGTATCCGTATTATTTACTTATTAAAAAATTTTATTATTATAAAAATATGAGAAAACTATTTTTTACGGTACTTATATTTTCAATTTTGAATATCCCTGTTTCTGCCGATGAAACGACGTTTGATGATTTAGCAAAAACTGATTTTTCTCATGCAACACAAAATCTCAAACATTTTTCCGACAAACAGTTTGAAGAAGCAATTCAGCAATATAAGAATAAATTTCAAAAACCAAAAAAAATAAAGAAAAAGGATATAAAAACACCGACTTCCGTTCAGGAAGAGGGTGTCAGCTCCGAATTTCAGGTGCTTCAGGATGTAATAAATCATACTCCCGTAATAATGATTCCTGCCGACTGTATGACGGCAGACGGACAATTGGTGTCCGCCGGTCACTACACCATGTCCGTAAAATTTGATGAAAATGAAACTCCTTATATTTATTTAACACAGGGCAGTTACAAATATATTAAAATTCCTGCAAAAAATTCAGGTCAAAACGATAAAGAAGAAACAATAAATTACGGATATGCCTGCGGAAAAGGCAATACGATAACTCTTCAGTACGGCAATATTGACATTGCTGTTGAAGCAAATCTCAAAGTCCTGTGATAAATTGATGTATTTTTGATTATGTTTATTTTGTATTCTTTGCTGCTTTGAGTTCAGCCAATTCCTTTTGAAACGGTGAAAGGGCATTGATTTTACTGATTATATCGGGCATGACCGCACAGGTATAATCAATTTCTTCTTCTGTTGTAAATCTGCTCAGACTGAAACGGACACTTCCGTGCAGAGATGTGAAAGGAACTCCCATTGCCTTTAAAACATGGCTTGCATCAAGACTTCCGCTTGTGCATGCACTTCCCGAACTTGCGCAAATCCCAGCTTCATTCATATAGAGAAGAATTAATTCTCCCTCAATGTATTCAAAACCGATGTTTGTAGTGTTCGGAACTCTGTTTCCTACGGAAGAGTTTAATCTTGCGTTGTAAATATTGCTTAAAATCGAGTTTTCAAGCTTATCACGGAGTTTTCTCACTCTTGTTAATTCATCCGATAAACTATCAACGGCTAATTGGGCGGCTTTTCCCATAGCAATAATTCCTGCTGTGTTTTCCGTGCCCGCTCTTCTTCCTCGTTCCTGATGTCCGCCTGTTATCAAAGGCTGTATTTTTGTTCCTTTTCTTATGTATAAAGCACCTATTCCCTTGGGTGCGTGGAATTTATGTCCCGACACAGAGGCTAAATCCACTTTTGTGTTTTTTAAGTCTAATTTTATTTTGCCTGCTCCCTGAACGGCGTCTACAAAAACTTTTGTTTCGGGATTTTTTGATTTTACGATTTCCGCAATTCTTTCATAGGGGAAAAGAATACCTGTTTCATTGTTTGCCGCCATAACTGAAACAAGTGCGGTTTCGGGTTTTACTGAATCTTCAAGTTCATCAAGGTTTAAATTTCCGTGAGAATCTACTCCGAGATAAGTAACTTTGTGACCGTCTTTTTCAAGTGCTGCATAGGTGTTTAACACGCAAGGGTGTTCAACTTTTGTGGTTATAATATGCTTACGTCCGTGAGTTGCGTTTACAACGCCTCTTATAGCTGTATTTGCACTTTCGGAACCTGATGCCGTAATGAGAATTTCTTCCTGAGAAGAAGCTCCGAAAAGCTCTTTAACAGCTTCTCTTGCATCTGCAAGTTTTTTATTCATTTTCCCCGCAAAATCATACATCCCGCCAGGGTTGGCATAATTTTCGGAAAAATACGGAAGCATTTCTTCCAAAACCTGTTCATCAACTTTTGTTGTCGCATTATTATCCAAATAAACCAATTTTTTATTCATTTTTACACCTGAATTACTTCAATATCTTCCGAAATATGTTTCCTTAAAATATCCTGTACGTATTCTCTTGTAAGGCTGACCTTGCTGCATGAATGACATTTTCCGAAGAATTTTATATATATTTTGTTTTCATCAACGTCAATAAGTTCAATGTCGCCGTTATCTTCTCTTAAAGAGGGGGAAACGTATTTTTCAATAACCTTGCTTACTTTTAAAATTTGCTGAGTTTTTGTAAGCTTCGGCTTTTCATTATTAAATTCTCTTAAAATTGTTTCTATCTGATTTTTACATTTGCCGCATGCTCCGCCTGCTTTCGTATAAGCGGTAACTTCTTCAAGAGTATGCAGATTATTATCTTTAATTGCTGATTTGATTGTATCTTCGGTAACGTTAAAACATTGGCAAACGACTTTTTCTTTTTTGTCTACAATACAGGTTTCTCCGTAATAGTCTGCGATTGCAGCCTCCAGAGCTTCATGTCCCATTACGGAACAGTGCATTTTTGCGGGCGGTAAGCCGCCGAGTTCGTCAACGATTTCTTTATTTGTTATTTTTCTTGCTTCATCAATATGCTTTCCGATAATCATTTCCGTCAAAATGCTTGAACTTGCAACTGCAGAACCGCAGCCGAAAGTTTGGAACTTTGCATCCGTGATAATGCCGTTTTTATCAACTTTTAAATAAAGTTTGAGCATGTCGCCGCAGGAAAGTGAACCTGCTTCTCCGACGGCGTCGGCATCTTCAATCATACCTGCATTTTTCGGGTTTTTATATAAATCTGTAACTTTTTCGGAATAATCCCACATAATTTTCTCCTGTTTTTAATTATATTGTACTCCGAATATTTGCAGATTAGATTATTTTTTATAATTTATTAATTATTTTTTTATAATTTTTTTAATAAAAAATTTAAAAAATAGCAGAGTCGAAAAATCTTAAAGTATCGTTAGTTATGGTTATGTTTTACGTTCAAATTTTGTATTGCTGTGTTACCGCGAAAATCAAGTGACGGCATGTTATATTCAAACATGACAAAATATTACAAAAATATAGATAAGTAACAAAAATTTACAAAAATATTTGACACCAAAACCCAATAGTCATAGGCTATTCTAATAGAATAGAATAGAATAGAGAGAATTTACGCACCTTTTCGCTATTTAAATATGCTATACTGAGAACATGGGAAATTTAAGATATAAGTTTAAAATATTCAAAAGCGGCTTCACCCTCGCAGAGGTTCTGATTACGCTCGTTATCGTAGGAGTTATTGCGGCTCTTACCATTCCAACGGTTGTTAATAATACAAAAAAACATGAGTATGTTTCAAAGTTAAAAAAGAATTATTCTGTTTTTGCGCAGGTAACAAGTAAAATAATTGCTGAAAACGGGATGCCTGAAAACTGGATAACAACGAGAGAAAATTTGTATAATCTTTATAAACATAATTTAAGTGTTGCAAAGGATTGCGGTTCAAATAGCGGCTGTTTTCAACAGGCTTCTGAAATAAAAATGCTTAACGGAAATTCTATTGGTTCCAACACTTACGATACAACAGGCGGTATGCGTTTTATTCTTTCTGACGGTACACAAGTCAGATTCGGCTCATTTTATCCATTGTGTAATGATAATGATAACGGACATTCCAAAGATATTTGTGCTTTTATTATGGTTGATTTAAACGGTGAAAAAAAGCCTAATACTTTTGGAAGAGATATCTTTACTTTTGTTATAACAAAAGAGGGATTTTTCCCGCGAGGTTGTTATGACGGTTATTCTAATCTTGAATGCGGCAAATATAGTTCGGGTTCTGACTGTGCATGTAAAGTTCTTCGTGAAAATGCCATGAATTATTAGTTATCCGTTCTTATTTTTTGTTTTCAAAAAATAATGATATTAATTTACGGAGTATGTTTAAATCTTCTAAATCAAGGTTTTTAATCTCGTTATTTATTTGTTGGATAATTTCGTTTTTTGTTAATTCTTCTTCTGAAAAATCAAATAAATCTTTTATTGTTACATTCAGTGCTTTGGAAATTTTCTGCAGGTTTGAAAAACTTGTAAAATAATATCCTGTTTCAATTCTGCTGATAGTCTGGTATTCAACGCCGATAAGTTCGGCTAATTGTTCCTGTCCGAGTTTTTTGGCTTCCCGTAATTTTTTTATATGTTCACCGAATTGCTTATTTCCTGCCATAAAATCCTCTTATGTAGACATGATATTGTGGGTTGATACAAAAATGTATAACCGTTTGCGTATAGTTTTTAGCGTGTATAATAAGCATGACGTATAATTTTATAAGCAAAGTGTGTTAATTCCGTTTGAAATTATACGTTTGCAGAATATAAAAAGGTATATTTTATGGCAAAAGAAAAATCAGGGCTGACCGGTGATGTTCAAAATGATGAGTTATATACAAAATTATCTGATGTTGAACAGGAAATGGCTGCGTATATAGAATATAACCCTGATGTTTTTCGTGATAAAACGATTCTCCTGCCTTGCGACAATCCTCAGAAAAGCAGTTTTACAAAGTTTTTTGCAAGAAATTTTGAAAAATTCGGTCTGAAAAAACTGATAAGTACAACGGCTGCCGATGACTACAAAAATAAAGATAAAACTCATCAAAAAACGTTTTTTAATGATGAAACCCCTGTTTATACTTTAAATTTAGCTAAAATCAGAGGAAAAATATTTACGCTTGACAGAGATTCATATATAAAAGGTCTTTTTGATATAGGGGACCCCGAGTGGTTATATTCGGAAGATAACGGGGATTTCAGAAGCGGTGAAATCACAAATTTTCGTGATGAAGCCGATATAATCATCACTTTTCCGCCCTGTTCGTTGTTTAAAGAATTTATATTATGGCTGTTTGAAGCCGAGAAAAAATTTATAATAATAGGCACTCAAAATTGTTTAGAGGATGAAGAAATTTCTTCTCTGATAAAAAACGGTAAAATGTGGTTAGGTAAAACAGACTGCCGTGACGGGATGTGGTTTGAAACATTTTCAGATAATGATTTTGATAAAGAAGAAGTCGGAACAAATATGAAAAAAGTCAGTGCTTTCTGGCTGACAAATATTGAACATACCGGCAGAAAGCAAACTGTATAATCTGCGGAAAAGTTTTTTATTTATCTTCTTTTTTATCTTCAGAAAGCTGTTCAGGGTTTATTCCGAGATTTTTTAATGTAGCCAGAAAATGTTCCGCTGCTGCTTTTTGGACTTCCGGCGGTACAACACGGAGAAGCTCAACCGTTTTTGAAATAACGGGATCTTTGTCATACCATCTGTTTCCTGCGGCAGGTTTAACCATTTCGTAGAATTTATCAATCGTAGATTTTGAAACTTTTTCTTCTATCTTCAGGAGAAAAAGCTCAGCCTGCGCTCTCAGCTCCGTCTGATAATCACGGAGCATATTTATAACCTGCATTAAAACAGGGTCATGGTCATACCAACGCTTATATTTTGGCTGTTCCATCAAGTACACCTCTTATATTGTCGGCAATTATATCCGATTCATCATTAATTCTCTGTATATCTGCACCGATAGCAGAAAGTTTTGTTGTCAAAAGTTCATAACCTCTGTCAATATGGTGCAATTGGTCAATTATGCTGTATCCGTCAGCCATTAAAGCTGCAATTACAAGAGCTGCACCCGCTCTGAGGTCGCTTGCTCTCAAATTAGCACCCGAAAGTGAATTTACCCCTCTGATTAGAGCATGGTTTCTTTCCTGATGAATATCAGCCCCCATTTTTCTTAATTCCGGAACCTGCATAAATCTGTTTTCGTATAAACTTTCCGTAATTATACTTACACCCTCAGCGGTACATAACAGAGCCATTCCAAGGGATTGAAGGTCTGTCGGAAATCCGGGGTAAGGCTGAGTAACAATGTTTAATCCCGTTAATCTTCTGTCGCAGCTTACTTCAAAAGCATTTGGCTCGATTAATTTGATTTTTGCACCCATTTGTGTAAGTTTTGATGTATAGAATGTCAGGTGAGAGGGATTTACGTTTCTGATTATTCCTTTTCCCCTTGTTCCTATGAAAGCAGCCATATATGTTCCTGCTTCAATTCTGTCAGGAATTGTTGTGTATTCAACGGCATGTAAATCTTCGGGGTTTACACCGTTTATAACAATTTCTGAAGTTCCGGCACCGCTTATATCTGCACCCATTACGTTTAAGAAGTTTGCAAGGTCTACGATTTCGGGTTCCTGTGCGGCATTTTGAATTCTTGTAGAGCCTTCCGCAAGAACGGATGCAATCATAAGGTTTTCGGTTGCACCTACCGAAGGAATATCCAAGTAAATATCCGCGCCCGTTAATTTTGCCGCTTTGGCATGAACGTAACCGTTTTCGATTTTTATTTCGGCACCTAAGCTTTCAAGTCCTTTGATGTGAAAATCAACACGTCTTTCTCCGATTGCACAACCTCCGGGGAGTGCAACGATTGCTTCTTTACATCTTCCCATTAATGCACCGAGAACAATAAATGATGCTCTCATTCTGCTTACATATTCATATTCCGCTACGATGCTCGTAAGATTTGTTGTGTCAAGAACAACGCTTTTTTCAACTTTATCGTAAGAAGTTTTTACACCCAATTGTCCGAGTACGCTTAACATTATGGTTACATCGGTAAGTTCGGGTACGTTATATATTTTTGTTTCGCCCTTTGTAAGCAAACTTGCCGCCATAAGTTTTAATACGGCATTCTTTGCACCGCTGATTGAAACTTCTCCATATAATTGTTTACCGCCTGAAATGGTAAGTTTATCCATTTGTATTTTACCTTACTCAAATATTTCTTACTTAAATAATACTATATAGAAGAGCTTTTCTGCACATTTGTTAACAAATGTTACTGTTTTTCCCAAAAAAATATTTTTTTGTTTTGTGCGAATTTCTTAAATATAGCTATTTTACATGATAATTATTACTTTTTATATTAATATTTTTATCCTTTGTATAAATGAATTTTGAAAAATATGTTATAATAATTTTCCAAATTTAAAAGTGTGTGATGTAAAGGGGAAAAAATGAAAAACGAAGAATTGCTTGAACAGGCTAAAATTGCTTCAGAAAGAGCTTACGCTCCATATTCAAAATTTAATGTAGGTGCAGCAGCATTGTATGATTCGGGAAATCTGTATCTCGGTTGTAATGTTGAAAACGGCAGCTATACGGTCGGAATATGTGCGGAAAGAAATGCTATATCGAACGCTTTTGCCTCAGGAGAAAAGGGAAATCTGATTGCTGTTGCAATTTATTCTCCGAATACAAAAATGTGCTGGCCCTGCGGAGCATGCAGACAGTGGTTCTCTGAATTTGAAAAAGGTCAGAATATGAAGATTATTATTGAAAATAAAGACGGAAAACCGGAAGAATATACGGTTGAAGAATTAATTCCCCACAGATTTGAACTGATACCTTAATTTTCATTTCATAATCGTGATATAATTTCCCCGGAGAGGTGTTATTCTTGCAGGAACAAATTATAAATTTTGATAAAATAGACAAAATGCTTTTACAACTTAAAAATTTGCAGGATTCAAAAGAAAAAAGAAATCTTGAAAATGAAATTATTGTTGAAGCATTGCCTTTGGTGAAAAAAATTTCTTATTATCTTGCAAGAAGAAGCTCTGACCCGATTGAGGATATTTTGCAGGTTGGAATTTTGGGACTTATCAAATCCGTAAAAATGTTCGATGTATCCAAAAGTCCCAAATTTAAAACTTATGCTACATATTTTATCACAGGAGAAATAAGGCATTATCTGAGGGATAAAGTTTCAATAATAAAAGCACCGAGAGAAATTTATGAATTAGCTTATCGGGTTAGTAAAGTTATTCAGGAACTCAAAGAATCCGGTGGTGAAATTCCGTCAGAGGAACGGATTGCGCATCATCTCAATACTCCGGTGGATAAAATCAGAGAGGTTGTTGAGGTCGAAAAAAACCGTCATGTAATATCTCTTGAACAAATAATTTCTTATATGGATTCCGATACTCAATCTCTTTCAGATAAAATCCCGGATGAAAATTATTCATCTGCTCTGGAATATCAGGAAAACAGGATTATGATTCAAAGTGCTGTGAATAAGCTTGATAAAGATTTAAAAGAAATAATAGAAATGAATTTCTTTCAGGATATGAGCCAGTCAAAAATTTCTGAAATACTCGGAATTTCTCAAATGCAGGTTTCCCGTAAAATAAAAAAAGCTCTGGAAAAAATTTTTGAAATAATAAATGAAAGCGGTAATGAATGAATACGGAATTGTTTAATTTTATAGGTTTATTTGTTTTCCTTACGGGATTATGTATAGGAAGCTTTTTAAATGTTGTTTCTCTGAGAGCTTTTACCGGAGAATCAATAGTTCTTCCTCCGTCAAAATGTCCGAAGTGCGGTGCAAAAATTATGCCATGGGATAATATTCCGGTTCTTTCCTATCTTATACTGGGCGGAAAATGCAGAAATTGCAAATGTCATATAAGCCTTCAGTATCCGGTTGTCGAATTTATTACGGGAGCAGGTTTTTTGTTCTTCTATTATACGTTTGCTCCTCTTGCTTTTGATACACCTTTCATGTGGAAAAAATTGCTTCTTTTTCCGTTCTTCGCTGTAATATTTGCATTATCGGTCGTTATAGCAATAACTGATATAAAAGAAAAAGTTGTATTTGATGTTCATACAATTTCTTTGCTTGCAATAATTATTTTATTTAAATTTACGGGAGGAATGTTTCTTGATGCAATAATCGGAGCAGTTGCCGGTGCTGCTGCGATGGAATTATTGTCCGGTATAGGCTGGATTTTTGCGAGAAAAAGAGCTTTCGGAACAGGCGACAGCTATATTGCCGCTTCAATAGGCGCACTGCTTGGCGTAAAAATGTTTGTAATTGCTCTGGTTACCGCCGTTATAATACAAATAGCCTGCATTATTCCGTTTTTTATCAAAAAACTTATAAGTGCAAAAGAATACAAACTTGTTACTCTTTTCGGTGTTTTTACCGTAATGTTAATATTGTACAAACTTCCTTTTATTACAGAATTTAATGAAATTTTCCAATATGTGTTTATAATTTTGCTGGTAATTGTCGGTTTCTATCTTTGTAAATTGCTTTTAACTTTAAAAAGTTTAAAAGACAATCCGACGTATTGGCCTTTTGGTCCGAGTCTTTTGCTGGCTATGTTTTTAACAGCATTGTACGGTGGGGTAATAAAGAATTTTTATCTTATGCTGATATACTAAAGACAAATATTACTTGCCTTGTAAATTGTTTCTTGTATAATAAACTTACAGGATAGTTAAAATCTGTTCGGAATTGAGAAATCAGTTTGGAGCATTGAACAGAGAAAATTCAAAGGTTTAATGGATATTAATCATCTTAATTATAAATACCTTAAAGAACATGCCAAGCCCGGAAGCTGGAGGCGTGGTTTTGAAGTATACCAGAAAAATCTTGTTGAAAACGAAAAAATGGTCAGAAATTCCTTAAAAGCACAGGTAAAAGGAAATTATAAAGACCATTACGATGTTTCGTTAACATTTAAAAAAGGTGATATAGAACCGTCCTGTTCGTGTCCTTTGGAGGAAAAATGGTGTAAACATGCCGTCGCTCTCGGCATTAAAGCAATTGAATCCAAAATATATGATAAATATATCGAGAAAAAATATAAAATTCCCGTTGATTTATCAGATGAAATTGCTCCTGAATGTGATGAATACAAAGGTGATTTTACTTTTCACTTTAATCCCAAAAGGCGTCAGAATTTCTTTTCAATTCTCGTTATGAACAGAGAAACGGGAAAAGTTATAAGGGATTTGGAAGCTTATCTGAAGAAAATTATTGAACAGCAAAGAAATAATCCCGATTTTGAACTCAATTATACCCAAATGGTTAATCTGGAAATTTTTAAATTGCTTCTAAAAACCTCAAGACTGGATAAAAAAGCGGGCTGGTATGATATTCCGATATTAAAATTTGACCCGTTCTTTAAACTTCTCTCAAAAGCCGAAGATGTCATAGACGGACGGACAAAAGCAAGACTCAGATTTGTTAATGATGTCTGGACATTGGCTTTGTCGGTCAATTTCTCAATGGTTGGAAATGTTCTTGTTGCCCTTTACTGGAAACGTCCTGACAAAGATGACATAATTCCCTTTGAAGAAGTAAGATATTTCTCAAGGCAGCTCCACTGGGGCAGATATAAAAATATAATATTTCCTACAAATATAGCGGTTTCTTCGCTTCCGCAAAATCTTACAAAAGCTTCTTTTACCGATATTAAAGATGCCGAAGGGGCAAAATTTCTGTACGAGGAACTTCCAAAATTAAAGCAAATTACGGAAGTCGAAACAGCGGAAGTCATTGACAAACTGACTTTGGAAGAAAGCCACCCGAAAAACATTGTTACTTTAGGTTTGGATTATGACGGTTCGCTTAAAGCTTCTCTTGAATTCGATTATGACGGTACAAGAGTTCCATATAGTAAATTGGCGGATAAAACGCCTTATGTAACAATTAAAAAGCCTAAAGAAGATTTGTTATACTGGATAAAACGCAACAGACACAAAGAAGAAGAAGCATACAGAATGCTTTTAAGCTGTAAATTTGCACCTATGCAGACAAACAACCTTGGTCTTGAAAAAGAAAATGCAATTGATTTTTACAATTATTATATGAAACAGGCAGGTGACGATTGGGTATTTGAAGAAAAAGACAATATGACTTTCTTTAAATTATCACCGAAGCCTTTTGAACTTTGTGCCAATCTTGATTTCTGCTCGGATTCCACTGACAGTTTTGTTATTGAACTTTATGGAAAAATCGGCGATGAAACAATTTCATTTAACGAAATTTATGAATATGTGTTAGACAACAATAAATACTATAAGGTTAAGGGGTTGGGTTTTGTTGAACTGCCCGTTTCCGAGATTTTTTCGTTAATGAAATCATTCAATACAATTGATGTTTACAGGAACGATGAAAATAAATATGTCGTAAAAACATATCGTGCGGGAATTGTTTCTGAAATGCAGAATTTAAAAATGACTCTGAAAATGAGCAGAAAATTTTCAAAATTCTGGAAGCAGATATCGACTTTCTCTGAAATGGACAGCGCGACGCTTCCAAAAGGAATTAATGCGGATTTCCGTGAATATCAGGTCAAAGGCTTCAGCTGGTTATGGTTCTTATATCAATACGGTTTAAATGGTATTCTCGCAGATGATATGGGTCTTGGAAAAACTCTGCAGGCTCTTGCTCTTATTCAGAGAGCAAAAGAAAAAGACCGGCATGCACCCAATCTTGTTATTTGTCCGACATCTGTCGTTTTTAACTGGGAGTCTGAAATTCAAAAATTTGCACCGTCTTTGAAATGTTTAAAACTCTCCGGAACGGAAAGAAAAGACTTTTTCAAGGATATAAATAAATATGACATAATTATTACCAGTTACGCATTAATCAGACGGGATATAAATGATTTGAAAGATTATAATTTCAGATATGTTATTCTTGATGAATCTCAAAATATTAAAAATGCGGAAAGTATGACCGCTCAGTGTGTTAAGAAATTAAATTGCAGCCATAAGCTTGCACTTTCGGGTACTCCTATTGAAAACAGACTGCAGGAACTCTGGTCGGTCTTTGATTTCCTTATGCCGGGCTTTTTGTTTGAAGAGAATGAATTTAATTACAGATACGTCACACCTATAACCGAGCGTGAGGATAAAACTGTTGAAAAACGTTTAAAATCACAGATTTATCCTTTTATTCTCCGCCGTATGAAACGTGATGTTGCAAAAGACTTGCCGGATAAAGTTGAAAACATTGCATATTGCGAACTTACACCCGAACAGAAAGACTTTTATCTTGAAGTTCTTGACAGTACGAAAGAAGAATTATTCAAATCCATTGAACAAAATGGACTTGAAAAGAGCAGATTATCTATTTTCTCGGCACTTCTCAGGCTTCGTCAAATATGCTGCCACCCGAGGTTGTATGATAAGGAATGCAAAAAAGGTATTATTCAGTCAGGTAAATTTGAACATTTAAAAGGAATGCTTGAACAGATAATTGCAGAAAAGCACAGAGTTCTTTTGTTTAGTCAGTTTGTTGAAATGCTTGACATAATTAAGGCTTGGCTTATAAAAGAAGGTATAAAACACGAATATTTGACAGGTTCTACAAAGAACAGGGGCGAAATTGTCGAAAGATTTAATTCGGATACAACAATTCCGATTTTCCTTATAAGCCTGAAAGCGGGCGGTACAGGGTTAAATTTAACCGGAGCGGATTATGTAATTCACTACGACCCGTGGTGGAATCCTGCAGTTGAAGATCAGGCAACCGACAGAGCTTATCGTATAGGACAAACCAAAAAAGTATTTGTTTACCGTATTATTACCAAAGGAACTGTCGAAGAAAAAATACAAAAACTCAAACAAAACAAACGAAATCTTGTGGATTCCGTTATTTCCGTAGACAGAAATATCGGAAAGAGTTTGAGCTATGCTGATTTGCAGGATATTTTCTCTTTTGATTAATTAACTTGAAAAATTTAACAGGCTTTTATATAATCTTATTGATAATTGCTGGTATAGCTCAGTCGGTAGAGCAACTGATTCGTAATCAGTAGGTCGCAGGTTCAAATCCCGTTACCAGCTTTTATTTTTGAAAAAATAAAGAGGAGATAATGAATGTTCGGAATTATATTGGCAGGTGGCTCGGGAAGCAGATTGTGGCCTTTAAGCAGGGAATTGTATCCTAAACAGCTGCTGAAACTTGACGGTAATTTGAGTCTTTTGCAGGAAACTTTTAAAAGACTTAATTCTTTAATTCCGTCTGAAAATATAATCTCTGTAACAAATACAAAACATGCCAATGACGTTAAATTTCAATTATCTCAAATTGATAAAAATTCAAAAATTATTTCTGAGCCAATGGCAAAAAATACTGCTCCGGCAATAGCCTGTACTTTAGAATATATAAAACGAACTGCCGATAAAGATGAAATCGTTATTATTGTTCCGTCAGATTCCTTAATCAGAAGAACGGATGATTTTGTTAATACTCTGAAAACTTCTGAGGAAGCAGCTCAGAACGGTTATATAGTTACATTCGGAATTAAGCCCTCTTATCCAGAAACAGGATACGGTTATATTAAGGCAGGTGAAAATTTACTCGGCTGTAAAAAGGTCGAAAGATTTGTCGAAAAACCGAACAGAGAAAAGGCAGTAGAATATCTCTCTGACGGTTCTTATTACTGGAATGGCGGAATGTTTATGGCAAAAGTCTCGGTTCTTCTTGAAGAGTTTGAAAAATATGCCCCCGAAATAAATAAAAATCTTTCAATGCTTGATTTTTCAAAATCGACAAATATTAAATACGGAATATATGAAAATATGCCATCTATTTCTATTGACTATGCAGTTATGGAAAAATCGGATAAGATTGTTATCTCCGAACTTCAGTCCGACTGGAGTGATGTTGGTTCATGGCAGGCATTATATGATATTTCCAAAAAAGATGAAAATAACAATGTGATTGTCGGAAATGTACTCGTTGAAAATGTAACAAATTCTCTGATTTATGCGGATAAAAAACTTGTTACGGCAACTGATTTGGAAGATGTTATTATTGTTGAAACAGAAGATGCCGTAATGGCTTGCAAAAAAGAAGCTTCTCAAAATGTTAAAAAAATATATGAAAGACTGAAGAATTCTGGAAACTCGGCGCACCTTGTACATAAAACAGTATTCAGACCATGGGGTTGGTATACTTGTCTTTCCGAGGGCGATGGTTATCTTACAAAAGTTATCTGCGTTCTTCCGAAACAAAAACTTTCAATTCAATCACACAATCACCGTTCGGAACACTGGGTTGTTTTAGAGGGTAAAGCAAAAGTTATTCTTGATAATACCGAAAATTTCCTTGAACCCGGACAAAGCATAGATATACCGTTAAAAGCTGTTCACTCTCTTCAAAATCCCTATGATACCGATTTAAAAATTATCGAAGTTCAGAAAGGTGATTATATTTCAGAGGATGATATTATCCGCTACGAAGATATGTACGGCAGAATTTCGTAAAAAATGTTAACATTTGTTTACAAATGCAAAAACATTCTAAAGAATTTCCTTTAATTTGTCGATATACATGTCAGGGAGATATGATTTTTAAGGAGATTAATATGGATTTAAACGTAAACCTTTTGAATAGCGAAATAGAAATGGGTTTAAACGAAATGTTTGATAAATACGTCGGCTATGTGGAAAATACGTTATTACAGGAAGAAATCATTGTTGATTTAAACATGCTTCGTATGTAATTTGCGTTTTTCAGATTTATTAAAATGGGAACTATCAAAGTTCCCCTTTTTAATTTATTCTTCTTTTCTTTTTTTAAATTCTCTGATGGCTTCTTTTATATCAAGATTTTTCAGACCGTATATCAGTTTTTCTTTCGGCAAATTCCACCATTCCAGAGCCTGAAGTTCCTGTATGGTTTCACTGTCAAAGCGGTATTTGATAATTTTTGCAGGAACACCGGCAACAACAGCATAAGGTTCAACATCTTTCGTTACGATTGCTCCTGAGGCAATAACCGCACCGTTGCCGATTTTTATTCCTCTTTTGATAATTGCTCTTGTTCCAATCCAGACATCATTTCCGATGATTGTTTTAACATTCTTATCGGGAAAATTATCAATATCATAACTTATAGGGTGTGTTGAAAAGTTTGTAACAGGATGATTTGACGGTCCGATTACAACATCATTCGCGATTGAACAATATCTTCCGATTTCAACACCGTCATCTACAAATATGTCTTTTCTCAAGTATGTTCCTCTGCCGATTTTAATGTCGCTCATAAGAACAACACTTCTGTCAATGATTACATCTTCTTCAAACTGATTAGATGAATTAAGAGGGTAATTTGTTCCGAATAATCGGTTTGAAATTCTTTTAAATTCCCTCTTTAGTTTATCTGCAAGTTTTAATTTCATTATGCAAATGCCTTTTGTCTGTCGAGAATTGCCTGAATCCAGTCCTGATTATTCAAATACCAGTCAATTGTAATCTTTATGCCCTCTTCAAATGTTAATGAGGGTTTCCAGCCGAGTTCGGAAGTTATTTTATCATTGCTGATTGCATATCTTCTGTCGTGACCGAGTCTGTCCTGAACATATTTTATGCTGCTTTCGTCTTTGCCCATTGCTGCAAGGATTAATTTCGTAATTTCCATGTTTGTTTTTTCGTTGTGTCCGCCGATATTGTAAACTTCACCGATTTTTCCTTTGTGAAGAACAACATCAATAGCCTCACAGTGGTCATAAACATATAACCAGTCTCTTACGTTCAGCCCGTCGCCGTATACAGGAACTTTTTCACCTTTTAAAAGAAGTGAAATAAAGAAAGGAATTAATTTTTCGGGATATTGGTAAGGTCCGTAGTTGTTTGAACAACGGGTGTTTAATGTCGGCATTCCGTATGTTTCGTGGTAAGCTCTGACAAGCATGTCTGCACTTGCCTTTGACGCCGAATAAGGTGAGTTAGGTGCTAACGGTGTTGTTTCATAGAAATAGCCTGTTGCACCGAGAGAACCGTATACTTCATCTGTTGAAACCTGTAAATATCTGTCAATTCCGAATTTTTTTGCATTTTGTAAAAGATTTAAAGTTCCTTTTACGTTTGTATCTATAAAAATTTCAGGTCCAGTTATTGAACGGTCAACGTGACTTTCTGCCGCAAAGTTAACGATTGTATCAACTTCGGGCATCAAATCTTCAACAAGATTTTTGTCACAAATATCGCCGTGTACAAATTTGTAATTAGGATTATCTTTTACGTCATCGAGATTTGCAATGTTGCCTGCATAAGTTAATGCGTCCAAATTTATAACTTTATAGTCAGGATGTTTTTTCAAAACATGTCTTATAAAACAATTTCCGATAAAACCTGCGCCGCCTGTAACCAATATTTTTTTCATTCTTTTTCTTCCTTTTTCTGTTTATTTAAAAATTTTATATACTCCTATTTCGCCTTTATTAATGCTTGCTTCTTCCGGAATTAAAGGCTTCTTTGCCATTTCGGGGTTTTCAAGAGCTTCGGGACGTTTAATAAAACAGGTTGAAATTCTGAGCTGAGAAGCATTCATCCTTAATGCTCTTATCTTGGCTTTTTCATTACCGTTCATTCCTGCGTAAGCACTTCCGGAAAGGTCGCCCCATACGGTGATGTCACCTGATGCGGAAATTTCACTTCCTTCGTGGCAATCTCCTATTATTACAAGGTTTCCGTCAAAAGAAATTACCTGCCCTGCACAAATATTTTGTTTTAAATATTTGGTCGGGAAAGCTTCCAGTTCAAAATCAAATTTTGTATATTCTCTTTCTTCCGCTGTTGCGATATCCCTGAATGATGTAAATTTTTCTTCTTTTATTCCGGTGCTTTCAAAAATATCTTCAAGTTTTTTTTCTGTACCGTATATTACGCTTAATTCTTCCTGAATAACACTGCTTTCCGGAATTGAAGAAGAGCAATTCTCTTCGTTGTCAGATGTAATTATTTCGTTATATGTACTTTCTTTAGCTTCGTAGGTTTCGGAAGTTTCGACAGGTATCTCCGCATTTTGCATTTCCTGAGGCTGTTCCTGCATTTGAATTTCTTCCGGTTGTTCCTGCGATTGAAATTCCTGTATTTGTTCTTTTTGTTGTTCTTCCTGTGACAGGATTTCTTGTTCCTGAATTTCTTCGGACGGTATTGTTACGGATTGATTTTCTTCTGGGTGTACTTCCTCGGATTGTCTTTCCTCCCGGGAAAATTCTTCGTTATTTTCATTAATGTTTTGGTTTTGATAATCTGTTTCAACGGAATTATTGTTTTCAGCCTGAAAATCCGTTTGTGCTTCAAGGCTTGTTTCAATCTGATAATTCACTTCATTTTCAGGGGTATTTTCCTGCACGGCAAGTTCTTCCTGTTCGGATTTTTGCTCTGTTTCTGTTTGATTTTCGGAAGATATTTCATTTTCTTGTTGATTTTCAGCTTCATTATTCTGGGTTTTATGCCAAAAAATGGTTTCTGCAGGAATCATATCTGCCGAATTTTCATAAACAATTCCGGAAGCAAGTGCTGATGTTCTCGTGATTTCCGATGTTCCGTCCAGAACGGCAAGAGATGAGTTAACGCTCAAAATTAATGATTTTATACTCATCAACTGTGCCTGATTGAGGTCAATACCGCCAATTTTTATTTTTATTCTTTTATTTTTAGCCTGTTCGTTTTCCAAAACTGATGTTAAGTCATAAACTAATTCTGCGGGAGAATTAAGATAACTCATATCAATTAAATATAAATCGTCGTCATTAAATCCTTGTAGCATGATTTTACCTCACACTTATTTCTGCTTAAATTATATCACACATTATTTTTATATACATTTTGTAAATTTTTTTTGATTGAAACAATTAAATTTGTCCTTATAAAAAAAATAGGTAATAATGTTCTTATGGAAAGAGCAGGTTATATGAAAAAGACTTTAACAATGGCGTATGTTTTATTTTTGGTTTCATTGCCGTCATTTGCCTCAAATTATGAATATGTTCAAAATGGCAATGTCGGCTATCAGTCGCAGTATACCGCCAAAACCGAAACAAAAGATATTTTTCAAAATCCGACGGAGGATGCAGCCCAAGGATTTGAAAATAATAATGAAACGGCAGATGCCCAAAATATTGTTTCTGATAAAACTTTAAAAAAGAAATATAACGAAATTACAAAGTCGGCAAAATTAATTGAAGCGGTAGAATTGCTGAAAAATAATGCAGGATCATTTTCTTATAAATCAATTCACGGAAGCAATCCGACAGGTTCACCGATAAAAATTTCTTTCAAGAATATGTCAAATGACCAGGAACACCAAAATGCCGATGCTTACGGTCAGTATGAGGGGAAAAAATATGCGGTTTATGTAAATGCAAAATATGAAAAATCCCCTGCAGGAGCAATAGCACCGCTTTTGGCAAGGGAAAGCCTTGTAAATCCCGACAAAACAGAGTCAGATAAGGAAATCGCAAAACAACTTCAGGTTGCGGTTTGGACTCAATTATGTGCAGAAATTGCAGGTCTTGAATCGAAAAATGATGCCCTTGTAAGAACCCAGAACATGTTAAAATCCGGTGCCAATACCGATGATTATTCGGTGTTTCTGAAAAACAACAACGAAAAAACCCAACCGAAAAAATCAAAAGAAGATAAATCCAAAAAGAAACCGAAAGGGCATGCTCTTCAGACTGATTTTGATGCCGAATATCAGGCTGAAAGTGCGAAAACAGATGTTTTAACTTTTGATTCAAAGGAATATCAAAAAAAATACAAAAAGATAACAAACGAGGACAGGGTAATTGAAGCTCTTGAACTTTTAAAAAATACTGTCGGAAAGTTCTCTTATGAAGCAATTTTGCAAAAAAATCTCACCCACAAGCCTATGGTAATTAAATTTAAAAATTTGTCGGATATTAATCCTCAATATGCCACATTTGATGCTTTAGGCTGGAAACAGGGCGGGAAATTGCATATTTATATAAATTCAAAACATGCTGATGCTCCCGCTGCCGCAATCGCTGCACTCCTTTCTCACGAAGCGCTTCATCAGGATGAATTTGATTCTTTAAACGAAGAAACTTACGCATGGACAATGGAAGCTTCTGTCTGGACACAGCTTTGCGACCAGCAGCCAAATGTTGAAAAAATTAATCATCCGCTTGTAACACGTGAAAATATGCTCAAACAACTTTTTCAAAAAGGTAATTACTCAAGCAAATACATAAAAAAATCCGTATTTTCAAATCCGAGTTACTCAAAACTTCCAATTCGCTCTCCCGGATTTGAAGAAGATTTGTAAGTGGTAAAAAATAACCCCCTTGAATAAGGGGGTTATTTTTTTGTATTACAATGTTATATCGTCCATTCTTTCGAGGTCTTTTTTGATTTTTTCAATCCAGTTTCTTGCTCTCGGTGAAGCTTGCGCCCAGTTAACGGCACAAATACATCTCTGAACCCAGACAAGTTTCTTGAAGAATTCATATTGGGCATTTGAAGCTTTTAATTTTGAATTCAGATAAACTTCCTGAGCGTCAACCAATTGAGCAATAGGTGTTTTTCCTTTTAAGTAATCTGCTTTAACTTTTGCATAGTTTTCTTTTGCGGTATACATTGCCTTGTAGTCTTTTTCAATGCTGAAGTAGCAGGCAAGGGCTTCGTTAATGACTGTTCTGATATGTTCTTCAAGTGTTAATTTAACACCGTCATTCATAGCCATTAATTGTTTCTTCTCATTTGTTACTCTTGCAATTTCGGCAAATTTTGTACCGCCCTCAATTGGTTTCCATTGTGCGAACAAACCGAGATAAGCATGGGTGGGATTTGCGTTAGGCATTGTAAATGGTTTCATCGCTGGCAAAAATCTCATATCTGCTACCGGCAAAGTTGTCGGACTTGTGTAGTGTCTGCCGAATAATGACTGATATGATAATGATAATTTTGCATCAGGTAAGAAGAATTTTTGAATGTACATTCCTCTTTCAACGTTTTTAATTCTCATTGCAGCTTTTAATTTTGCAAGCTCGGGAGAAACATCGTAAGCTTCCGCAATTAACATTTGTGTGAAGTTTTCAAGCGCCTGAGGAGTTCTTACATAGTCAAGAACATATAAGTCGCTTGTGTAGAAAGCAGGGTCGTTTGCTTTCAGAGGTGCCAACGTAAAGTCTTTGTTCTGCGGTTCTGCAAGAACTTTGTTAATCATTACCTTCAGGTTTTTGTACTCTGAATTCATATGAATTAAATTCTTTTCGGTAATTTTTAATTGACTTGCCCATCTCATTGTTTCTTCACGTCCGCAATAACCGAGTTTTTCACGAACTTTTGCAATAGCAAGATTTTCTCTTGATTCCGTTACGTATTCTTCCTGAATTTTAATTGAATTTTCGAGCATTAACATATCTATATATAACAGTGCTGCGTTAATACCCATATTTTGTTCGGCTAAAGTCTTTTCAGCATAAGCAAAATCTTTTTGTCTGTGTTTAACAAGAATATTTGTAACCAATGCCGGTGAATAAATTACCTGATCCAAACCTATTTGGAATACGCCCGTTCTTTCCGGATATAAGAGTTTTGCTGATTCTGCAAAATCTTCGTTATATTGCTGATATCCCAAAGTCATGCTGAATGTGGGTAAATATCTTAAATAAGCTGATGTAACAGCGTTTCTTGCTGCTTTTATCTGGAAGCTCTTTTGTTGAATGTCTTTGTTTTGAATATTTAATTTATTAAATAATTGCGACAAAGTCATTACCTCGGGTTTTTTGTTGGTGATAACTTTTGCATTATTTAATAGTCTTAAATGCGGTACATATCCGATTTTTTCCGCAGTATCCATATTTATATAAAGAATGTCATCTTCATAGAACATAAGCTCTTTATAATCGGATTTGGTTGTTTTACCGTCAAGAACGGCACGAACGTTAAAAGATGTTGCTTCTGCAACTTTTCTGTCCATGTCCAGAGCCCCTGAACCCAATAAACAGCCTCTCTTAACATCACTTTCTCCAAGTGCGGAAAAAGTGAGAATTTTCTTTTCAGCAAATCTGCCGAACAAATCCTCTATTTGTTCAAGACTTAATGTAAATTGCGGTAATATAAAGGCTGCATCTGCATCAGACGGGAATTTCGCCATTATATCATCGACATTGTTGCCAACAGGAATTACGGCAAAATCAATAGTTTTGTCATTTAATTTTTTACCGATAAATGATTTCCAGTCTTTTTGAGTCTTGTAATAACCTTCATTCATAAGGATGGCAACCTTTTTGAAAGGTGCAATTCTCTTGAATTGTTCAAGTTTTTGGCAGGTTTGTGAAATAGGAGAGAAAAATTCCGAACCAAAATCTCTTAATCCGTATTGGTCAACAGGTACTACGAATTTTCCTCTTTGATTTACAGTATTTATATATTTTGAAGTTAAGTAACCCAGTGCAACAACGATGGTAGCATTTGATGCAAGTGCCTTATCACAAATCTTTTTTGCACTTGCTTCAGTCCAGTCGCCTGTAAGTTCTAGATTCTTCGGATAAACAGCATTGTAATCTTTTGCAACGGATTCCGTAATTGATTTCTTGAATTTTTCCAAGAAATAACTGTTTGCGGGTGACGGTCCGTCAATTACAAAAGCTATTATTGCATTTGTTTTTGTTGTTTTGTTCTTTTGTGTCTTTTGAGCTTTTTGTGCAGTCTTACCGTCCGTAACAGCAAGTACGGGAGCGGTTGTTCCTGATAAAAGCAGCATACACAAAATAAGACTTACTATCTTTTTCATATATTTCCTCAATTCTTTCATTCTTACACAATAAAAAAGATGTTTTTGATTTTAAACTGCTTTTGTTTCCATGTCACCCCATTTTTCTAATATTGTTACATTTTTACCATATCTTTGGTATGCAAAATTATCGCAGAACATTTATGCGTTTTGATACTTTTAATTAAAAATCAGCGAAATCAAGCCTTTTGGATTTTTTGGTTATTGTTTGACATTAATTTTTTAACTTTATATATTGCTTAATATTATCAAAGATATAATAAACTTTTCTTAATAAAATTTAAAAATTCTCTGAAAAAATAATTTTGAAACAATTTTGTGAAGATTTGTAACAAAAAAATAAAAATACTTCATTCATGCTAACAAAAAAATTTATGTCAGCTTTTTGAAGCACATGCAGAAACTTAAAGATTAATCCCAAATAAAACTTAAAGTTTCTGATACCGAAGAGAATGTAAGTGAAAAGAGTTCTAAGGTTACAGCGCAAAGCTGCAGCTTAATTCGGTTAAACAGAACATTACAAACAAAAGAATACTCAACAGCAGAAGGAAACTAAAACAATGGTAGATACAAGATCTGCGGGAGCATTCGGTATCGGCGGAGCATTGAACTTTAAAAGCGGTGACATCTCCGGTACGGCAGCAAAAACTTCTGACGACAGGTCGGGAAGAGGTACTGAATACTATCGCACGGATAATGAAGATAATGATAAAAACGGTAATTATTTCAGAAATGAAAGATACACCGACAGGAGTGCGCAGCTGCACGCGACACTCAATTCTTTAGCTCTTATGAATGTAGCGGGAATAATTAATAAAAAAAGAACTTTAGATTAAACATCAAAATAAGCACGAATTATGAACGAGAAAATATCTCGTTTTTTTTGTTTTAAGGGTATGACCGTGGTAGTATATTCCATGGTTTTTGTTAAGGATTTTTGGTATGAAAAATAGGGTATGTATATTTAATTCAGCAGTTATTGTTTTGATAACGGTATTTTTTACGTGGTTTTTATCAAATGATATATTTTTAGGCGATGATATCTCCGAAATACTGAATTTGACGCCTGATACGGCAAAATATAATATTAACGGATTTTTTACGGGTTTTATAACAAAAATATTTTGTATTAATCTTCCTTTGATTTTCCATATACATCCGCATCAGTTTTCCATGACGGCAGGGGCTTTTTTAAGAGCGGTAAATATAGCTTTGTTGTGCGGAATTGTTTCATGTTTTTTATTTGCCGGAAGAGAGAAAAAATCTTATTTTGGGTTAGGTGTTTTATTTAGTGCATATTATTTTTGCTATGCTTCATCAAACCTTAATGTTGCTTTTAAAAATTTGTTAAATATTCCGAGATTTGAGTCAGAGGGTTCTTTCTTTCTGATAACCGAATATTCCCATCATTTTGGGCAAATTTTGTCTTTGATTTTAGGGTTAGCATTTATATATCTTATAGTTAATTGTTTTATCAATGAGAATTTTACGGATAAAAAATATATTGTTCCATGCTGTATTTTAGGTTTCCTGAGTGCATCATCTTCAATGTATGTTTCGGTAATAGTCGGGACTTTTTGTGTTTTCACAGCGTTGTATTATTTAATTTTAATATTTTTTGTTAACAGAAATTCCGTGAAAGATTTTTTAAATTCTGATAAAAAGGTATTCTTTCCCGTATTATTTTTCTGTCTGGGAATAATTGTATTTGCATTTTATCCGGGATATTCATCTCATATTCAAACGGATTTTTCTTTTCTGAATTCATTGAAAATTGTTGCTAAGGGGTTGTTATCGACAGTTCCGCTTGAAATAGCAAGTATTTTGATTTTAAGCACGGCATTGTATTTTATGGCTTTGTATAAAACAACATGTATAAAAAGAACAATATACTCGGGTTTTGGAATATTGGCGGGAATTTTAATTTATTTATTCATGTTGTCTGCTGAGGGTAAAAATCTGACAATTTCTCTTGCGGATTCTTTTGTTTTGATAAGAATAACTCTTTTGTCCGTAATATTTTTAATTCTTGGAGTTTGTATAAGAGAACTTGAAACAGAGCCAAAAGTGAGAAAAATTCTTTTATCGGGATTTATAATTATTTACGGCTTGTTTTCGTTAGTTCAGCTTCCTTTTGTTTTTACGACCATGAGTATATGGAGAGCAATAAATCAGGAGAACAAAACGGTTTTATATTGTGTGGAAAAGATGTACAGATTTTATTCTTTATCGGGAAAAACAGCCGTTCTTCCGGATGATTCGCTTTTAAGAATAATGAAAATCAATTGTTTTCTTAATGATAAATCTGTTACGGATGAAACTATAAAACCACAGACGCTTTTCAAATATACCGATTTTACAACAGGTTATTACACAACGTTCTACAAAAACCCGCAGATTGTCGCATATCAGTTTATTCCTACGGACATTGCAATCAGAATATTTCATGCAATGGGCGGTGAGATAACAAAAGAAGAGTTTGAAAAGCCGAATTTCCAAAAATTGTATGACGATAATTTTGTATTAAACAAAAAGGGATAATTATCGTATGTATAGTAAGGAAAAAATTATCAATATTTCTGTATACGGTATTTTTCATGCTTTTGTGGATTTTTGCTGTGCTGCAATAGTTTTTTCTTATATCGGCAGGCTTGATGTTGCAGAGCTTTTGGAAGTGATAATTTTGTACAACTGTCTGGCTTTCGGACTTCAGCCGTTAATCGGTTTTGCTGCCGATAAAACAGGAAATGCAAGAAATTATGCTATTGCGGGCTGCGGAATTCTTGCGCTTTCTTTTCTGTTTTTAAAAAGTCCGTTTTGGTCGGTTTCAGTTGCGGGTATCGGTAATGCTTTTTATCATATTGGCGGCGGTGTCGCGGCGCTTAAAATGAGTGAGGGTAAATCTCTTTTGTCGGGCATTTTCGTTGCACCGGGGGCAATAGGCTTGTTTTTGGGAACACTTTTATACAAATTTCCGTCTTTTCAATTATACTGGTTAATCGGTTTAATGCTTGGTGCAATGATTGTTATTTCCATGCTTGATGAAACCCCTGAAAGTAAAATGCCTTTTGAATTTCGCGGAAATAAAAAGATATTGGTATTTGCTTCCGTGTTAATTTTGATTTCAATTGCAATAAGGTCTTTTATCGGTTTAAGCTATAATTTTTCACAAAAAAGTCATTTGCTTTTAATGTTTTTATTTGTTATTTCCGTTGCTTTGGGAAAAGCATTCGGAGGCTGGTTCTCGGATAAATTCGGTATGTTTAAAACGGGTGTTTTTGCTTTAACGGCTTCATTGCTGCTGTTGTATTTTGCATATAATCCGTTTTGGGAAATTTTGGGAATAATGTTGTTTAATTTCACAATGCCGGTTACTTTGACTGCTCTTGCGGATATGATACCGGATAAAAAAGGGGTTGCGTTCGGTTTAACAACGTTGTTTTTACTGATAGGGGCATTACCTCCTGTTTTGTACAATATTACGGTTTCCCGTAATTTCATTTTTGTTGTGATTGTGTGTGTGTCAGTTATAATAACGGGAACAGGTCTGAAAATATTTGAACTGAATAAAAAAGATTTGTAAAAATTCCTTAAATTCAAAACAAAAAGCCATTTTTTGTGTAATAATATTTTTATGGAGAATAAAAGAGCAAAAATACTTGGTTTTGATGTCGATTTATTAAGTTTTGACGATGCTTTGGGATTTATCAGAGAAAAATCCCAAAATCAAAGTACACAAACTGTCACAATAAATCCGGAAATGATTGCCCTGGGCGACAGGGACAAAGTTTTCGGAGAAATCTTAAAAAGTGCGGATTTGGTTATTCCTGACGGTTTCGGTATAAAATTGGGGTTAAAAATAAAAGGAATTAATCAGGAAAGAATTCCCGGAATAGAGTTTGCCAAAAAATTAATTGAATATTGTGCGGAAAATGAACTTCCGATAGCTCTTTTAGGTGCGAAAGAGGAAATTTTACAGGGTGCTTCAGATAATCTTTTAAAAGAATTTCCGAAATTAAACATTGTATATAAAAGAAACGGATATTTTAAACCGGAAGATGAAGAAAATATTGTAAATGAATTAAAAGCGCATTCTCCAAAGCTTGTTTTGGTTGCATTGGGTGTTCCCAAACAGGAGATTTTTATAAAAAACATAAAATCTGATTTTGAAAACACAATGTTTGTAGGAGTTGGCGGAAGTTTTGATGTCTGGTCGGGAAAAGTAAAAAGGGCGCCGTTATTTTTCAGAAAAATCGGTTGTGAATGGCTTTGGCGATTAATTAAAGAACCGTCCAGATTTAACAGAATGTTTCCGACTTTGCCCCTGTTCCTTTTTAAGGTTATAATGGAAAAAATTACGAATAAATAATTTGAGATAAAAAGAAAAGGTGAATTTATGTCAAAAGAGTTAACAATTGATGAAGTTAAGGAAATTGAAGGCGTAGCGAAAAAATTACGCCGTCACATCGTAAAGATGATTCACAATGCAAAATCTGGACACCCCGGCGGAAGTCTTTCGGCAATTGATATGCTGACAGTTCTTTACACAAAGGTTATGCGCCAGTTTCCCGATTGGGATAAAAATCCTAATTTTACAGACAGGGATAGATTTGTTCTTTCAAAAGGACATGCTTCTGCTGCAATTTATTCAATTTTGGCACATTGCGGATATTTTCCCGAAGAAGATTTGCTTGAATACAGAAAATTCGGAACAAAACTTCAGGGACATCCATGCTGCTCAAAACTAAAAGGAATAGAAGTTTCTACCGGTTCATTGGGACAGGGACTTTCCATTGCCTGCGGCATGGCATTGGGATTAAAACTCGACAAAAAAGACTCAAGAGTTTACGTTCTTATGGGTGACGGCGAACTTCAGGAGGGCAGTGTCTGGGAAGCTGCAATGAATGCTGCTCATTACAACCTTGGCAATATAACTGCAATTGTTGACAGAAACAGACTTCAAATAGACGGTTGTACGGAAAAAGTTATGGCTGTCGGAGATGTTGCAAAGAAATTTGAATCTTTCGGCTGGAATACAATTGAAATTGACGGACATAATATTCAGGAAATATACAAAGCACTTGAAGAGTCCAAAAATTCAGACAAACCCACCGTTATTGTTGCAAATACAATAAAAGGCAAAGGTGTTTCGTTCATGGAAAATCAGGCAGGCTGGCATGGAAAATGCCCGAATGATGAACAACTCGCACAAGCGTTGGCAGAATTGAATTAGGAGGGTATTTTAATGACGGATAAAGTAAAAAAATCGGCAAGAGGTGAATACGGTTTAACATTAGCTGACCTCGGAAAAGAAAATAAAAATATTGTTGTTATTGATTGTGACCTTTCCGGTTCAACAATGACAAAGCATTTCAGAGATGCGTTTCCCGAAAGACATTTTAATGTCGGCATTGCGGAACAGGATGCCGTAACGACGGCAGTAGGACTTTCTACGACCGGAAAAATTCCTTTTGTATCAACGTTTGCGGTATTTGCATCCGGAAGAGCTTGGGAACAAATAAGAAATTCCGTTTGCTATCCGAAATTTAACGTTAAAGTTGTTGCAACACACTGCGGAATTACCGTTGGTGAGGATGGTGCAAGCCATCAGGCACTGGAGGATGTTGCAATTATGAGAGCAATCCCGAATATGACAGTTATTGCTCCTGCAGATGCAACGGAAGTAAGAGAAGTGATTAAATGGGCAGCGGAATACAACGGACCTGTCTATGTGAGAGTTTCAAGGGCAAATCTTCCAGTTATTTTTAAAGAGGGCGAATATAAATTTGATGTAAATAAGGCTGTTGTAATGAAAGAGGGTAAAGATATCACAATCCTTACCAATGGAGAAACAACATCCGAAGCTCTTGATGCTGCCGAAATTCTCTCAAAAGAAGGTATTGATGCAGAAGTCATTCACGTTCCCGTAGTAAAACCGCTTGACGTTACAACAATAGTAAATTCCGCAAAGAAAACAGGAAAGGTTGTAACGGTTGAAAATCATTCAATAATTGGCGGTTTGGGCGGAGCTGTCTGTGAAGCTTTAAGTGAAAACTGTCCGACAAAAGTATTCAGAATAGGTATTAACGACCAATTCGGACAAAGCGGAACTTCAGATGAATTAATGGAATACTATGGTCTTACGGGGCATAAGCTTGCAGAAAAAATTAAAGGATATATAAAATAAATGATTCAGATGAGAGCCGTAACAAAACGGTATAAGAATAATTATGCACTCAAAAACATTAACCTTGATATAATGTCGGGTGAGTTTGTCTTTCTGACAGGTTCAAGCGGAGCAGGAAAATCCACTCTTATGAAACTTTTATACAGAGAGGAGCTTCCGACGTCAGGTACAGTGATGATAGGCGCAACAAATGTTGCGGCTCTTACTGATGATGAAGTTCCGAGATTAAGAAGATGTATGGGAATTGTCTTTCAGGACTATAAACTTCTTCAAAATCAGACGGTATTTGATAATGTATCTTATGTTATAAGAACCCTCGGAATGAGCAGCAGAGAAATTGAGGCAAGAACGACAGGCGCTTTAAAAGTTGTAGGGCTTGCGGGTAAATTGAATGCTAAACCCTGTGAATTATCCGGTGGTGAACAACAAAGGGTAAGTATTGCAAGAGCAATAGTAAACGGACCTCCGTTGCTGATTGCTGATGAACCGACGGGAAATCTTGACCCGAAAAATTCTATGGAAGTTATGCAAATCTTGGAACAGATTAACCAAAAGGGTATTACTATACTTATTTCAACTCACGACCAGGAAATAGTTAATTATTTCAGAAAAAGAGTAATTACAATGGAACAGGGGCAGATTATAAGGGACAGGCAGGCAGGTACTTATGAGTGAAACGTCCGTAAAATTTAAAAAGAAAGTAAAATCTACCATTCCTAAGGACTGGCTCGGAGAATTACGAATTACCCAGAGAATTCTTATGGAAACGGTAAAGGGAATATACAGAACAGGCTGGATAAATATAGCTATAATTACCACAATGGCGGCTATTTTGACAATTTTTGGCACTTTATTCAGAACAACTATTTCAATTTCCGAATTTACAAAACAAATGGGCAATACTCTGGAAATTTCCGTTTATTTGAAATCTGATGTTACTCCTGAACATATTTCTAACAGAATAAAAGAAATAAACCACGTTGAGAAAGTTACCGTATTTACAAAGGAAAGTGCCTGGGCAAAAATGAAAGCGGAAATGGATGTTGCAGAAATGGCAAATCCTCTCCCCGATACTTTGCACGTGAGAGTTGATAAACCGGAAAATATAAATGAAGTTTATGAAAAAATTAAACCGATTCCGGGAGTTGAAGACTTAAGTTATGCAAAAGATATTGCAAAAAGAATGGAAACTTTTACGACAGTTGTTAACACGATGACATTTCTGGTTGTTGTTTTTGTTGCAGTACTTACCATTGCAATTATTAACAATACAATTCAGCTTGTAATTCAAAATCAGAAAGAAGAAATAGAAATAATGAGATTAATGGGTGTCAGCAACTGGTATATAAAAATTCCGTTGATTTTACAGGGTGCAATATACGGTTTTGTTGCTGCTTTAATTGCTTTGATACCGATGAATTTTGTTCAGAACGGATTGGTAAGAGTTCATGAATTTTTCTTTATGCCCTCGCCAATGCTTGCTGCAAATATTGTTACGCTTACTCTTTTTGTAATTGCAATTGGTTTTGGTGCAGGCGGCAGCATGCTTTCTATCAAAAAACATTTGAAAGTATAAAAATTATATAATTTGCATGAATATAATTTTATGCTATTATTAAGTAATAAAACTGAATAAAATGGAGAAGTGGCCGAGTAGGCTTAAGGCGGCACCCTGCTAAGGTGTTGTGTGGAGTAATCTGCACCGTGAGTTCGAATCTCACCTTCTCCGTTTTTATTATTTTATTCCCGCCTTTTCGGTAAATTCCGGGATAATATTCTCCCAAGCCTCTTTGGACGGGTGGAGGTTATCATCTGCAAGATATTTCCTGTTGAATATATCTTTACCGCATTTTAAATCGCTTGTATAAATTAATTTAATATTATTTCGTTTGCATATATTATCAAGAATTGCATTGTGTTTGATTTTGTTTATTTTTAAATTATCAGGATTATCATTATAAAAAAGTACAATGAATTCAGACTCGGGATATTTTTCTTTAATAATTTTTGACAATTTATCCATTATTGCACCAAATAAAACATAATTCTTATCACTCCCCCTATTATTCATGTACTGTTCTTCAAAAAGACGGTATGTGTATGAAGAAAATAATAAATACTGTAATTTGTTAAATTTATTAAATTTTAAATTATTATTTTTATCAAGAGAATATTTTGCAGAAAATTGATTATATAAATGATTTGGCATAATTAAGTGATTTCTTCTTAAATGATCTGTCAGAAATACATAAATAAAATATTTTGCATGAGGAATTTCTTGCATAATTTTGTCCTGACTCATTATATATAAAGCTGAATTAGTTCCCATTCCGCAAATGGATTTGTTATATACGGTTTTCTTAAGATGTTTTGCAATTTGTGAACTTGGTTTATCTTCATAATTAAGGTGTGCTCCCCAAGCATAAGAACATCCCAATAATACAATTGAATTATTTTCTGTTCCTTTATATACGTACGTAGGAACATAGTTTTCGAATTTTTCTTCAATTAACTGCAATTGACTAAAAGAAACCCAATTTTTTAGTTGCATTCCTGTTTTTTCATGCTGTATTATAGGATAATATTTAAATAATATCCCCCAAAAAGAAATAAACTCTATTATTACAAGAACTGATAATATACCAATTATATTGAAAATTATTAACTTTTTTATATTCTTCTTGTTATTATTCATATTTTTTATTTAACAGAATATCGTTGCCATTTGTTTAAGTCAAGAAAGAATATTTTTTACTTCAAAATTTTGAAAACATAAATATTAAAAAATATTCAAAGAATTGCGCTATTCCAGTTAAATATGTTACTCTAACAAAAAAAGTAAAGACAGGTTTATTTTGAAAAGGTTCTTAACTTTATCCGCAATAATTATTTTTGTGACAAACATTTTTTGTCAGCAGGGTATTGCTGAGCCGGAAAAACAATATTTAAAACAGCGAAATAATATTATTAAATCTGATGGATATAAAGTTTCCGTCAAATTGACTGCTGAAGAAAAACTTCTGGATGCAAAACTTGACGGTATGAAAAAAGAATTAATAAAAACATACAACGGTGCTTTTCCTTATAATTTCCCGATACTTCAGGATAAGAGATTGCAGGAAAGTGCTTTATATAAATTCAGCGAAAAACTTCCCAAAGGAGCGGACCTGCACGTACATGGCTCGGAACTTATGTCTGCACCGGGTTATTTTGATTATGTAAGTAAAAATGAACAAGTATATATATGTAAACAAAAAGGTGAAAAATACGGCTCTCTTATTGCCGTAAAATCCGGAGAAAAAGCCCCTGACGGTTTTATAAGCCTTATTTCTGCATTAAATAAAAAAATATTTACACGGGAGCAACTTTTGAATTTGTGGACGGTATCTCCGTATGGATATGCCACGCAGACAGAAGCATGGGATTATTTTGAGGCTTTATTTGACAGGGTTGATGTGATTAGTTCTCTCAAAAGCGAATCTATTCGCGGATATTATTATGATGCTTTTAAAAAATATTGCGAAAATAATATTCTTCACATTGAATTTCACCGGACGATAAAAACGGATATTCAGAGAGAAAAAATGTTAGAATTGCTTATAAGGCAGGCTTATTACGACATAAAAAAAGAATATCCCGATTTCACTCTGAGAATTATTGCTACGGGATTAAAAAACCGTTCTCAGGATATTCTTGAGGATAACAAACGTCTTGAAATAGCAAAAACTTTGCAGGGTATAATAAAAGACGAATTTGACAAAAACAATATTCACAATTTTATAATAGGTTATGACCTTGTTAATGAAGAGGACTCCTCAAGAAGTTTATTGGAATATGCAGAATATTTAAAAAAGTATCGTTCAAAAGATTTTAATTTTTATCTCCATGCCGGAGAATCACTCCGTAACAATAATTACAATTTAGTTGACGCATATTTGCTGAAAGCAAAGCGCGTCGGGCATGGTTACAATTTATATATGTTCCCGAAACTGCTTGAAAAATATAAAAGGGCAAAAATTGCACTGGAGGTATGTCCTGTAAGTAATCTGCGTCTTGGCTATGTCGGCGATTTAAGACAGCATCCCGCAATAGAATATATAAAAAGAGGCTTGCCCGTTGTTATAGCGTCAGATGACCCTGCATTTTTTGAATATAAATCCTTAACAGATGATTGGTTTGCTGCTATTCTGTCTTTCAATTTGAGTCTTGCCGAAATAAAGCAGCTATGTATGAATTCAATATTGTATTCGGGAGTTTCTGAGCAGGAAAAAACAAGGCTTATGGCTGCCTGGCAGCGTCAATGGCAGGAGTTTATCAAGGATTATAATAATAATTGATAAAACCACTGCAAATAACCGAAAATAAGAATATTTATATTATTCAACACCGAAATAAAGATTTTGTGCATTTGTAGAGGCGGTTGCATTAGAAGTGCTTCCCGGAACAAATCTGTCTTTCATAATAACAACGGGATATATATCTCCTAATCTTACGGCATCTTGAGATATATGATTCGGTCCTTTTGCCCCGTTAACATCTACCCAGATTTCACCGCATGTATTATCAGCATAATTTGTATTGGCTTCACAGGTCGAATACATGACACAATATCTCATACCTTCCGCACTGTAAAATAATTCGCCTTTGGTTAAATCACACCCGGGAAAAGGAATCTTAAAAACTTTTTTACCGTCTACTTCAGTGACATCATCCGTAACAGACAGCATACTGACGTGTTTTTTCAAAATATTATTAACGATGGCGGTTGATGATGTCATAGCAACACCATCGGAATTTGTTGTTCCGATATAAGCAGGGTCATTTACTTTTGCAGTTAAAGCTCCTGTTTCGGAAGAGCCTTTATCCATACCTCCGTCAAGATATGCTGCATAAGCACTGTTTAAAGTGTTGATGGCACGCTGATAACCTGTTCTGTATTCAGTCTTTTTTGAATTATGTTCAATGGTTGGAAACAATGTAACGACAAGAACTGCCATTACTACCATTGCAGTCATTGCTTCAACTAAAGTCAGTGCATAACGCTTGGACATAAAATTTCCTCTGTACAGTTAAACAATATTAATAATACCCTGCATCTTTAAAAGTTTAACACTTTTCAGTGAGTTGAGCAATAACTATATAATTCAAATTATTACATGAATACATATTTTTCTTGCAGATTTCTTAACGGTGTGGTTAAAACATTGAACCGTTCCAACCCCATAAATCAACCGAATGATAAGTTACATATACGTTTGAACCGTCTATACCGTACGCAGATAAAATATCACAAATGTTCTTTGTTAAATTTTGACAAGCGGATTTGGAAGCTTGTCCCAAAAGGCTTACGGAGATATACGCACCTTTTTCCATTTTCTTTTCAGACATATACATGGTTTTTTCGTCCTCAATGTTTGTCATAATGTACATTTTGGGCTTTGAAAATGCTTCCGATACAACATCAGTAAGTTTTAATTGTAATTCATTTTTATTTTTATCATCCAGTTTAATACTTAATTTTGCTTCAATGTACGGCATAATTATCTCCTTTTTTAAGAGTATATTATCATAAAACGCTTATTATTGTTTGTTTATATTATCATGATTTTATAATCCTGAAATAAGTTAATAAATGAATAATGATAGTATGACTGAGTTTTCAAAAATAAAAATAAATGAAATAGAAAAATTTGCCGAACTAACTTCGGAAATTTGGCACGAATATTGGACCTGCATATTGTCTGATGAGCAAATTGATTATATGGTAGAAAAATTTCAGTCTGCCAAAGCAATAAAAAATCAGATAAATAACGGAAGTTATACGTATTTCTATATAATTGATGATTTAAAAATAACAGGTTATATAGGGGTGTCAGAAAAACCAAATTATTTATTCCTTTCCAAACTGTATATTAAAAAAGAGTACAGGCACAAAGGTATCGGGAAAAAAGCTTTTGAGTTTATAAAACAATTTGCTGCGGATAAAGGATTTAATAAAATACTTTTAACGGTGAATAAATACAATAAAAATACAATAAATGCGTATAACAAATGGGGATTTATAACGGTTGATTCTGTTGTAACGGATATCGGAAACGGTTTTGTTATGGATGATTATATTATGGAATACCGTATTAAAAGCGAATTTCAGGTACCTTATTTTAAATAAGGTACAGGATTATTACTGCCGGAAGAATTTGAACTTAGCCATGCTTCTGTTTGTTCAGCTATTTCATTACAAGTTGAATAAGAGGATGCTCCCATTTGTTCATTATTAATAATTTTTATTTGGTTGCATATTAGAAAAATCATGTACCATAATTAAAAATCTCACTATAAAATTAAGTGAGATTATTTTATAATTATTCAATAAGCAATGACTCATCTATTTATAGCATATTGATACACATCAGGGGATAATTCCGAACTTTTTAATTCATTTAAAGTCAGAGGTGTTTTTATGATACATAAAGGTATTGCTGCTAATCTTATCCACCTAGTACCACGATTATTTAGTGCAGTTTTAAGTTGTTCGTTGCTGTAAATTTCATTTAATTTTTGATTTTCCTGTTCTGTGAGCATTGATTTTCTCCTTTGATTTAACTTCTTTCTTTATTATAAATTTAAGGTATGTCAATTTTGGACATAGTCTGTAAGATTCAGTTCAGAAAGTTCGTTATCTGATTTTGCCCATTTTTCTTCCAAAAGTTTTTGTAAATTCTTTCCTTTTAACATTATTTTCTCCTTTCGGTTCTTATCATAATTTATACCTGTGTCAAATGCGGACGCAGCAAAACAGACCGGTCAAAAGGGCCTGTTTTGCCCTTTTGCCGATGGTTTTGAAACCAATATGAATTTTAAAAGATATTTTTCAATATAGCAGATGTTTGATTTTAATACAATGTTATTATCGCCCGTGTTTATTGGCTTTCTTAACAAAAAAAGAGTACCTTTTTAAAATTTGTCAATGTTAAAAAAACGGGAATTTTCCGAAAATTTTATTTTTATTGACAAAGAACCGATTTCTCATTTCTCGGATTTTTTCGTTTATTACGAAAAAATGCAATTTTTGGTAAAAAACGGCAAAAAAATTGTTACAATTAATTGTTTAATATAATTATAATTTTAAAATAAGAGAGGACTACTACAATATTAAAAATGTATTGAGTGGTAAATATAGCAAATTATTATGAAGTAATAAATTTATCTTCATTACAGATATACGCCGTAAGAGGAGCATCATTTCTTATTCCGCAACCTGTATTTATACCTATTTTATCGTCACCAATGAAAGGTGTTTTAAACGGAGTATGACCAAAAATAATTTTTTGTTTAAGTTTATGTTTATAATCAATAAAATTTCCCCTAATAAGTAACAAGTCTAAAATATCCTGTTCATCGAGAAATTTGTCAGGTCTTATGCCCGCATGAACAAATAAAAAATCTTCTGTTAAATAATAATATTTTAAATTGTTGTAAAAATTACCATGAATCTTCAATATATTCTCAAATCCACCATAACTTTTTATGGTTTCTTCTCCTCCATCATTATAAAAATATATTTTTGCCCAATCAATGCCTCTGAAAGTTGCAAGCATACAATACTCATGATTTCCCATAAGAAATTCACAATTACAAATATTTGATAATTCAATTAATCTATCTGCGACTTGTTTACTGTATTTTCCTCTGGCAATATAGTCACCAAGAAAAACAAGAGTATCATCTGATTTTATATTAAGTTTTCTGATAAGCCGATTTAATTTATTTATTTCGCCATGAATATCGCCAATGGCTATTAAACGCTCCATGATATTTCCTTTTCTTAATAATATCATAAACGAGTAATATATCAGATATGGACATAATAGAAACAATATACTCAGAACCCGTAAAAAACTATTGAATACTAAAATAGAGCCGAATTTTAACGGCTCTATTGAAAGTAATGTCGATAAGGTTACTATTTTGGAACCTTTTGAACAACCTGCCGACAATGAAATATTATCACAAATGATGAGCTCAGACAACCTTTATCACAGGATTGTATCTGTAATGAAACAGTCTACACAAGAGTACTACAACATGAGAATGCTTCTTGGATTAAAATGTGCTTAGGTTGTATTTAGAGTATATGTCATCTATTGCATAACAAATGATTTAATTTCTTGTTCTAAAAGACGAAATACTTTTGCGACAAGGTATCCATCTGCAATTGCATGATTAAGACGAACACTGACAGGCATAACAATCCTGTTGTTTTCTTCTCTGTATTTTCCCCAGTTGATAATCGGTGTAAAATATAGGTTCCCATCAGGCAACTCAATATTCAGGGCATCATAAGATAGCCATGGTATAAACGAAGCATCAAACCAATTAGGATGATTTACCATATCCAACATGTACTCTCTTGTTTCTTTTGCTTCTTCAACATCATTCAAAGCATTATTGTAGAATATTTCATAGTTCTCATTGTATTTTGTATAAACGAGAGTAAAGGTTTCAGTATCTTCATGAAATACATACTGTGTAGGATTAATAACATCATAACAAATAAGTTCATCTGATTGCCAAAGGTATCCCATTCTATAATCTTCTCTAGAATTAAGAACTTTTGACAGGATATAAAGAAAATTAATATAGAACTTTGTTCCTACCTCTTTAGAATAGTGAACAAGGTCAGTAACATCAATTCTTGCTGTTATTGAAGTTGAACACTTGCAATCTTCTGAAAAGTGGCGAAACACCCCCTTACGGTAGTATGTTTCTTTATCAATAACCTTATAGTTCATATGTTATCTCCATAAATTCTGATTTGTACCATTTTATTATAGCAAAAATTTGCATGCACATTATCGTCATCGTGGTAAACGACATCATTGTCATACTAAAACATATTTCTAAACTTGGAACCCGTAAAAGACTTTTGAATACTAAAATAGAGCCGAATTTTAACGGCTCTATTGAAAATAATGTCGAAGATGGGACTTGAACCCATACAGATTTCTCCACACGCCCCTCAAACGTGCGCGTCTACCATTCCGCCACTCCGACATGGGCAATAATATATTAAATCATACAAGACGTTTAGTCAATATTTGTCTGAAATTTTATTTTTATGATGCTGCAAGATTTACAAATTCTTCAAACTCGCTGTCTAAAATAAAATCCGAATATTTGTATTCTTCGCAGCTTTCGTCTAATGTTGTAAATACTCTGTAAGTATGTTCTATAAGCCACTCGTAATAATTTAAATCATATTTTGATTTTGCAGAATTTATTTTATTCCGAATTTCGTCTAAAATATCGTTAAAATCGTCTTCTTCATTACCTGAAATCGGAATTTCCAACTGCTGCATTATATCTGCCCATGGCAAATCTTCTTTTTGCGTGGGGGTATCTTTTTGTTCAAGCTGTTCCAAATAAAAATTATCGTCATAGTATTCATAAAACGACAATTTTTCAAGAAAAAATTCTCCTGAACAGAAACCCATCAGAACTCCCAAATATACAGCGTCAGTTTATTAGTTCCCGAGATTGTAAATTTTTTAACACAAAAGTCAAAATTTCTTTACAATTTGTTGTCTTTCCCAAAAAAGAATAAAATTATTTATTATGAATTTTATTTGGTTATTTTTAATTATAATTTCTGTAATTTTCGGAGCTGTTAACGGTAAACTCGGTGATGTCGTGAATTCGATAATGTCCGGTGCTGAATTATCAATAAATATTGCAATAGGAATAACCGGAGTTATGGTTTTTTGGCTCGGAATAATGAAAATTGCGGAAAAATCAGGTTTGGTCGAAAAAATTTCAGAAGTTTTAAAACCGTTTGCCGAACTTTTGTTTCCCGAAGCTTACAGGGAAAATAAAAAGGCGATAGGTGATATTGCAATGAATTTTTCCGCTAATGCACTCGGATTGTCTAATGCTGCAACACCCATGGGTCTTGAAGCAATGAAAGAATTGCAGAAAATCAATAAAGATGAAACTTCGGCATCTGATTCAATGTGTATGCTGCTTGCTATGAATACTGCCGGTTTTCAGCTTATTCCCGCCACCGTTATTGCCGTTCTCGCGACATCAGGCAGTAAAAATCCGACGGAAATTATTGTTCCGACCCTTCTCGTTACCTCCTTTGCTTTTTTGACTGCAATTATTACGGCAAAAATTATGCAAAAATTTTTTCCTCCTCAAAAAGTAACGGAGGCTGACAAAAATGGAGATGTTTAAACACATTCTTGATATTCTTTCTTTATGGGCATTACCATTTATTATACTTGTAATTCTGATAACTGCTTATATCAAAAAAGTTCCCGTCTATGAAACCTTTGTTGAGGGTGCAAAAGAGGGTGTTAATACAACAATAAAGATTGTTCCGTACCTTACTGCAATTATAGTTGCGGTTGCAATGTTCAGAGCTTCGGGTTGTTTGGATTTTTTATCCGTTCATTGTTCGGGATTTCTTTCTAAAATTCATCTTCCCGCAGAAATTTTACCTTTGGCAATAGTACGTTCTTTGTCTGGCAGTGCGGCTCTCGGAGTTTTTTCCGATATTGCTGCTCAAAATCCCGTTGATTCTTTTACCGTGAAACTCGGGGCAATTATGTTGGGAAGCTCTGAAACAACATTTTATGTACTTGCTGTATATTTTGGCTCGGTCGGAATAAAAAAATACAGATATGCACTAGCAACAGGTCTGATAGCAGATTTTGCAGGGATTTTGTTCGCTATAATAATTGCGACATTATTTTTCGGATAGATTTATTTTTTAAAGGGAGTATCTATGGAAAACATAATATTATCGGGGATTGACGAAAACGGTTCTGAAAAAGAATATAAATTATCTGATTTTACGGGAGAAAAAATCATCCTTTATTTTTATCCGAAAGATAATACCTCGGGATGTACTCAGGAAGCATGTGATTTCAGGGATAATATGAACAGGCTTACCAAATATGCAAAAGTTATAGGTGTAAGTCCCGACAGTATAAAAAGTCATGTGAAATTTCAGGAAAAGCAGGGCTTGAATTTCGTTCTGCTGTCTGATTCGGAACATAAACTCTCGGAAAAATTCGGGGTTTGGGTTGAAAAATCAATGTACGGAAGAAAATATATGGGAATTGACCGTTCTACTTTTATTCTCGACGAAAAAGGAAATATCCGGAAGGAATGGAGAAAGGTAAAAGTTAAAGGTCATGTAGATGAAGTTATAAATTTTTTTGAATAAATCTTTCTGTTTTTGAAGTCTGATAAGTATGATTTAACCATGTTTTTCTTGTTTGGGTTATATTATTAAAAAATAAAAACAAGGAAAATATATAAATGACAAATAAAGAAGAAACACCATGGAGAGAATCAAGTATAAAAGCATTGATACCGTTTTTGGTATTTGTTCTTTTCTATTTTTGTTTTTCCATTGCAACACAGGATTTTTCAAAAATTCCTATGACGGTTGCATTTATAATATCATCTGCAACGGCGCTAATATTAAATCACAGAGAAAAATTAAATAAAAAAATAGAAATTTTTGCGCTCGGAATGGGTAAAAAAGACATAATGATTATGTGTCTTATATTTATTATGGCAGGAGCATTTACTGCAACTGCACAGGCAATAGGCGGGGTTGATTCCGCTGTTTCGATTGCAAGGCATTTTATTCCCGTAAATTATATTATTTCCGGTATTTTTGTTGTTTCTGCACTTATTTCTCTTGCAATAGGAACTTCATGCGGAACGATTGCTGCAGTAGTTCCGATTGCCGCTTCTCTTTCAAACTCATTGGGTTTAAATCCGGCTGTATTAATAGGGGCAACTGTAGGAGGGGCAATGTTCGGAGATAACCTTTCAATAATTTCGGATACCACAATAGCTGCAACAAGAACTCAAAATGTTGAAATGCGCGATAAAATGATTTGTAATTTGAAAATTGTTATTGTTCCTGCAATTTTATGTATTTTGTTGTACATGCTCCCTGTATTTAATGCTGATTCCGTTCAAAGTGAAATTGTGAATATAAGTAATATGGACATAATAAAAGTTCTGCCGTACATAATTCTCCTTATAGCGGGGCTTATGGGTGTAAATGTTATGTTTCTTCTGCTAATCGGGATTATTTTAAATACTGTAATCGGTATTCATTACGGTATTTTTGATATTTTTGGCGCTTATGCCAAAATCGGCGATGGTACTGTTAGTATGGCAACTACAATAATTGTTGCAATGCTTGCGGGCGGTATGCTTCAGATGGTGCGTTGGAACGGTGGTATTACCTATATTATTAATCAAACCGAAGTGTTTATAAAATCAAAAAGACTTTGTGAATTCGGTATTTGTATCATGGTCGGATTGATAAACCTTTTTACGGCGAATAATACAGTCGCAATTATAACTGCAGGACCGATAGCAAAAGAACTTACGGAAAAATACGGGGTTAACCCCAAAAGAACAGCAAGTTTGCTTGATACAACCTCCTGCTGTGTTCAGGGGATGCTCCCGTACGGCGCTCAGATTCTTGTTGCAACCGGTCTTACGGCTTCAGTTGCAGCTGTCAGCTCTTTTTCTGTAATAAAATGCCTCTATTATCCGGTGTTAATGGGTATAGGTATATTGGTTTCTTTGCTTTTTACCAAAAATAAATAAAAAATATTAAAATTTTTCGTAAATTTTTGATATAATTGCAGTATTATGGCAACAAAAGAACTGACAGTCGGAAATCCTCTAAAATTAATTGTTCTGTTTATGTTTCCCATTTTTATCGGAAATCTGTTTCAGCAATTTTATCATTTTGTTGATACACTGATTGTCGGCAGAATTATAGGAATAGAGGCACTTGCGGCAGTCGGGGTAACTGCGCCTTTAATATTTTTTGTCATAAGCTTTATTTTTGCGGCAACACAAGGCTTTTCAGTAATTACGGCACAACAGTTCGGGGCAAAAAATTATGATATGCTCAGAAAGTCTTTTGCGGGTTCAATAATCCTTTCGACGATTTTAACCGTTATAATAACAGCAGTGTCGGTGCCTTTTACAAAACAAATGCTTATCTTTTTGCAAACACCGGATAATATTTTGGATGGTGCAAATGTTTATCTTTTTATAATGTTTGCGGGGATAATAGCCACAATTTTTTATAACCTGTCATCAAATATCGTAAGAGCTTTGGGCGACAGTAAAACTCCTCTTTATTTTCTGATTGTTTCAACAATTTTAAATCTGATTATGGACGTTCTTTTTGTTGTCAGATTTAAGTGGGGTATTGCGGGAGTCGGCTGGGCAACTATTGTTGCACAGGCGATTTCAACAATTCTTTGCGTTTGGTACATGCTGTGGAAATTCCCGATATTACATTTGAAAAAGGAAGATTGGAAAGTTCCTTTATCATTTCTTTATGAACATTTAAGGGTTGGTGTTCCCATGGGAATTCAAATGTCGGTTTTATCACTCGGTATCCTTGCTCTTCAATATGTTTTAAATACATTTGGTTCAACGGCTATCGCTGCTTTTACAACTGCTTGCCGTATAGAACAGATATTCTTGCAACTCTTTGTTGCATTGGGCGCGGCAATGGCGGTTTACACCGCTCAAAACTTTGGCGCAAAAAAGCTTTCAAGAATAAAAGAAGGCGTTAAAAGCAGTATTTTAATATCTCTTGCTATTTATGCCGTTTCTGTTTTATGTATTTGGTTTTTCTCAACGGAAATGATTTCATGGTTTATTACAGCAACTAACGAAGAACTTATTTCCCTCGCAAATGAATATCTGCATGTGATTATGATTTTTCTGATTTTTTTGGGACTCCTTATGATATTCAGAAATGTATTACAGGGTATGGGAAGTGTTATGGCTCCGTTATCATCAGGTATTGCCGAATTAATTGCAAGAACGGTTTGCGCTTTTGTGATGGGTTCTTACTTCGGGTATTCCGGAGTCTGCTATGCTACCCCAATGGCATGGATAGCTGCTGCAGTCGTTCTTTATACAGGATACAAAATGAGTTTGAAAAAACAGTTAAAAATTCTTAAACAAAGATAAAACACTCCTGTTTGTTGTTTGTAAAACATTCTTCCTGTGTTTCGATTTCGATTAGCTATATTTTTATTAAAAATATGTTATAATGAGAAGAGAGGGTAAAAATGGCAGTTAATAATCATAAAAATACAAATAATAAACAAACCAAAATAAACAAAAATTCCGGCAAACCCCAAAAAACTAATGGTGTTAAAATGTTGCCAACATTGATACTGATAGTGTTTTTTCTCAGCGCGGGATTGTATTTGCTTTGGACTTATGCTGTACCGGTTTATCTTGAAAGCAAATATGATTCGTCAGAAATATGTAAATATTTAAGTCCCAGATTGGGATTTGAAATGAAGTGCGAAAGTGTTGATTTCTATACAACACCTGCCCTTGCCGTGGGCGCAAATATAAACCATTTGATTTTAAATTATCCCTCTGATACAAAAGAAAAGTTTGAATTTTTTAAAACAAAACAATTAAATATTGAAATACCCTTGATTCCCTATCTTTCAAAAACAATAAAATTTAATAAATTTGTTCTGAAATCCCTGGTTGTTAACTTGTATCAGGATGAAACAGGAAGTTATCCTTTTATTAAACAGATACAACAGAATTTCAATCCCGAGATGCGTCAATATGAATTAGTTGTTCCAAAAATTGAGATAGTCGGATACGCGTTTAAAAATTTTAATGCTCAGACTGGCGAGTATAAGGTTATTTCCGGAAAAAATAAAACCATATCTGCTTCAACTTCAAAAGAAGTTCTTGAGCATTCAATGCAGCAATCAATAAAAATAAAATAAATAGTTTTAAGAATTGTAAATTTTATCGGAAAAACATGGTAAAAACTAACAAAAGAATTCTTTTTGTTGTATTACAGTCATATAAACATTTTGTGTGTGCAGCAAGCAGATAAGGATTTGTGATAAAAATGAGTTTAAATGTTACAAACAAAGTCGGAACGAATTTCGTTAAAACTTTAAAGGCTAAAGACGAAGAAGCAAAATCAAAGGTCGAAAACACGGCTGTTGAACCCAAAAAAGCAGGTGACAGCGGCTGTTTAAAAAATTATTTCTTCGGAGCATCAAGTGTTTCTTTCGGACACCATTGCTCAACATCTCAATTTGAGGTTAAAAGATTAAAAGATGTACCTTGCTGCTGCTGCGGAAAACCAATGTTAAGAGGCTCTGACCAACAAGTTTGTGAAAGAGCTTTGTCAAGAACGTCCGGACCTCACTTAGCTGCAAACATAAAAGAATACAGCAAATATATGAGAGCTGACGAAAAAGCATTGGCAACGATGATTGCAGATGATGCACAACAAACAGGCGGCGACATATCAACTTCTATGCGTCGTATCGGACCGAGATTGAACGATTTGACAGGAAAATATGCAAACGGTATTTTAACCCAATTAAACACTATGGCAAAAACATCATTCAAATCTGAAGAAAATCCTGTTGCGGATTTAATTAAAGCTGCACAAAAAGGTATAAAAGACGGAAGAGGTCTTGACCGTTGTGATTTTGTTGAAAAATTAGATAAAGCGACAGCTTCTTTATCCGAAAAAGAACAAGGTTTAATTCAGGATTTGGCTATGGATTTGCCGCAATCATTTGCGCATGTTCAAAGAATTCATGACAAATATGCAGACAGGTCTAACGGAGATATTGCAAGAAGAATGTTCAGTACGGCTATGACTACGGCAGAACATATTCACCCGCATTCACTTGGTGGTCCTGATGATACCGATAACTACATTGCTGAATGTGCAGGATGCAACAATCCGAGAGGAAGCATGGATTACGCAGATTGGCTGAAAGTCCATCCCGAATATCCGAGAAAAGCTCAGGAACATATTGAACACGTTCAGGCAAGGTTGATAAACGGAGAAATTTCAAGAAGTTATACAGATTATCCTGTTAATGTAAGAGAATCTCTTTCAAATGAATCTAACGGCAGAATGGTGCTTAAAGTTCTTAATCCTTCAACAATTGAAGCAATGAGAGCAAAACATAATAAAACACACCAGCCTGCTACGGTTGAAGATGTACAAGCTGCTTACGAACAACAAGAGCAGGAAAGTGAATCTGTATAAAATTAAAAATTAAAATAAAAAAGAGTGATTTTAAATCACTCTTTTTTTGTATAAAAAATTGCGGACAATTTGAGTCTTTTAATAATTTTTAATTGTTTACGATTAATTTTAATTTACCCTGAACCGGTTCGGCTTCAAATAAATCGGCTATGTCGCATTCAAGGGCATCGCAAAGTCTGTCCATATTTTCATAAGATGGTTGCGTTCTTCCGCTTGCCCACGAATAGACGGTTTGTTGAGGAAGATTTAAAACTTTTGCCAGTTTATATAAACTCCAGCCCTTGATTTTTTTAACAGCTTCTTTGATTTTAATTTTCATATATTTCCTCACTAAAATGTATATTCAACATGCACGTATAATAATACATGCTTGTAACAAAAATTAACATACTTGTTGCGAAAATTACATTTTTTGAATGAGGTTATCCAAATTTAAAATTTTCTGATAAAATATAAATGTATAAATGATAAATAATATACTTAAAGTAGAGTAAAAAAGAATAAAAAATAATATAATTAAGTAGTAATATATTGAAAAAAGATATTTAATCATTAAAAAATAAGCAGGGTAAAAAATGAAGAAAAAAGCATTTATAATATCAGCAATATTGACGGCATTTTTAGCTGTTCCTGTTATTGCGGCGACGCCTCTTTGTCCGCCTCAGGTCAGAGCTGCCATAAACAAGTATAAGGGTGGCGATTATATAGGATGTATTCAGGATTTAACGGAATATTCGGAAAATGACCCGTCAAATGTAATTGCATACTATTATATTGGTATTTCTTATATGAAAGTCGGTTTAAAGGATAAGGCAATTGATTCTCTGGAAAAAGTTTCTACTATAAATTCCGTGCCGAGATTATCTTCCTATGCTGTTCAGGCGACAAGATGTATGAAAAACAATATTAACCCCTGCGAATACAGAAAAGTTCCAGAATCTCAGCTTGAGAATCTTATAAAAGACCCTGAAGCTTTCTTCGCAGCACTTATGGGTAATAAAGAAAAACCGGAAGCTACTGAAGCAAGTGCGGAAGATGATTTGGAAAAACTTATAAACGGTGATTATCCGTCAAACATTCATCCTGACGCAAATAAAGTTATTCAGGAAACAAGGCTTATTCAGGAACAGGAACGTGTAAATGCCGAGTTAAAGAAAAGACTCGGAACAAATAAAAAGAGTGCAAAACAGACAAATGATAAAATAGCTTCTGTTTCTCCCTCTGACAAAGAAATTGCAGATGCAGTCAGAACCTTGAGTAAGGCAGGTTACAGATTTGCAGCACCGGAAGAGCCTCAAAAACAAACAAAAGAACTTAATCAAAATACTAATAACGGCAATAATAACGAAACTTCACGTCAGCAATATCAGAATATGGCTCAGCAGTATGCTCTTAATGACGATTATGAACAAATGGCAATGCTTTTTGGTAACAATAACAAATCAAGACAGAGTGACGACTGGGCAATGTTGAATTTCATGATGAACCAGAAAAATCCCGACGGAACTCCAGTAAAAATGAATCCCGAACTTATTAAAACAATGATGATGTCGCAAATGATGAATGATTACGATTTCATGAACAATAACGATAAAGACAGATAATTCTTTATAATGAATAAAAGAGAAATACTGAATCTTTTTTATAAAGAAAAAGATTACGGGCAGGTGGAAAAACTTTGTAAAAAGCGATGCGAAACAGGGTGTCGCGATATTCTTGCACTCAGTTTGTATATGCAAAATAAATTCAGTGAAGCTGCCGAAATTTACCATAATTTGGAAAAATACGGAGAAGAGGGGTATTGTTATTTTTATGCGGGAAATAAGTCCTCTGCCGACAGAGTCTGGTTCATGGCTGATGAGAATGCTTCTCCTCTTTTGAAATGGGCAAAAGCCTTTTCCGGATTTGTTGAAAGGAAAAGAAACAGGGTTCCGACATTTTTTCAAATAAGAAATTTTTATGAAAATGATTTGGACAGACTTCTTTTAAAAGGTTTTGATGATTATGCGGAGAACTTAATTGACAGTATTCAGTTTTTTGAAGATGTAAATCCCGAAATATATAAATTTACTGCAAGAGTTTTATATAATCACAAATACCACGACTATGCCGATAAATTTTTATCCGTTGCCCGGAAGTATGGGGATGAAGATTGTGAGTTATACTATCTTGAGGCAAAAAATAATATTGCCCAAAAAAGATATTACAGTGCGGTCAAATCTCTTGAAAAATCCTTATCAATATCCGAAAAGTATTACCCCGCAAAAATATTATATGAAAATGTAAAAAGATATTGTTAATCTGAGTTGGTTGTTGTAAAATAATAGTATTAACATATATTATTCATCGGGGATAGAAAGATGTTTGAACGTTTTACCGAAAAAGCGATAAAAGTAATAATGCTTGCACAGGAAGAGGCAAGGAGGCTCGGACATAATTTTGTAGGAACGGAACAGGTGCTTCTCGGGTTAATCGGAGAAGGAACAGGGGTTGCTGCAAAAACATTGAAATCAATGGGTGTTACGCTTAAAGATACAAGAGCAGCCGTGGAAGAAATAATAGGCAGAGGTGCGGGTTTTGTTGCGGTTGAAATTCCTTTTACCCCCAGAGCAAAAAGGGTTTTGGAGCTTTCCTGGGATGAAGCAAGACAATTAGGTCACAATTATATAGGCACGGAACACTTACTACTCGGACTTATAAGAGAGGGTGACGGTGTTGCGGCAAGAGTTCTTGAAAATCTTGGTGTGGATTTAAATAAAGTCAGGACAAATGTTGTCAAAATGCTCGGGGAAATTAAAGGCGGTGCTGCAACAGCAGGTGGTGCTTCTTCATCATCCTCATCTTCTTCAGCATCAACTCCCGGTGGTAAAACAAAAACACCGATGCTTGATGAATTCGGAACAGATTTAACTCTTGCGGCTGCCGAACAAAGACTTGACCCGGTTGTCGGCAGAGAACGTGAAATCGAACGTGTAATACAAATTCTCGCAAGAAGAACAAAAAACAATCCTGTTTTGCTTGGTGAACCCGGTGTCGGTAAAACAGCTGTAGCAGAGGGTCTTGCAATAAGAATAGTAAATTCTGAAGTTCCAGACCTGCTTGACGGTAAAAAAGTTATTCAGCTTGATATGGGACTGTTGGTTGCAGGAACGAAGTATCGCGGGGAATTTGAAGAGCGTCTTAAAAAAATAATGGACGAAATCAGACTTGCCGGAAATATAATATTAATTATCGATGAAATGCATACATTAATTGGTGCGGGTGCGGCAGAGGGAGCTATTGATGCCGCAAATATTTTAAAACCGGCTCTTTCAAGAGGCGAAATTCAGGTTATCGGTGCAACTACAAATGATGAATACAGAAAATATGTTGAAAAAGACCCTGCTCTGGAAAGACGTTTTCAGCCTATTTTGATTGAAGAACCATCGGTTGAGGATACAATTGAAATTATTAAAGGTTTAAGACACAAATATGAGGACCACCACAAATTGCATATTTCCGATGAAGCAATTGTTGCAGCTACCGAATTGTCATACAAATATATAACGGACAGATTTTTGCCCGATAAAGCAATTGATATAATTGACGAAGCTTGTTCAAAAGTCAGAATTCAGACAAGCACTCTTCCTCCCGAGGGAAAAGAACTTGAAAAAGAATTAAAAGAAATCATTAAACAAAAAGAAGAAGCTATCAGAAATCAGGAATTTGAAACTGCTTCAAATCTTCGTGATGATGAAGCGGATTTGAAAGAAAGAATACGTGAGCTTTCGGACAAATGGCACAATGAAAATGAAGCCAACAAGCCTACTGTTACGGCTGAACAGGTTGCGGAAGTTGTCAGTACGATGACGGGTATTCCAACCACAAAAATAACAGAAGATGAAAGTGAACGTCTGCTAAAACTTGAAGATACACTTCATCAACGGGTAATCGGTCAGGAACAGGCGGTTGTTGCAATATCCAAAGCTATAAGAAGAGCAAGAGTTGGTTTAAAAGCGCCCAACAGACCTATCGGCAGCTTTATTTTTGCAGGACCTACCGGTGTCGGTAAAACAGAACTCGCAAAAGCTCTTGCAGAAGCTGTATTCGGCTCAGAGGACAATATGATAAGAATTGATATGTCAGAGTTTATGGAAAAACACTCAACGGCAAAACTTATTGGTTCTCCTCCGGGATATGTCGGCTATGATGACGGCGGTCATTTGACTGAAACAATCAGAAAGAAACCTTATTCGGTAATTCTTTTTGATGAAATTGAAAAAGCAGACCCTGATGTATTTAATATAATGCTTCAAATATTGGACGACGGAAGATTAACCGATGCAAAAGGCAGACACGTTAACTTCAAGAATACTATCATTATTATGACAAGTAACGTCGGTGCAAGTATGATAACAACAGGTTCAAAACTCGGTTTCTCGGTTGGAAATGACGAGGCAAAAGATAAATATGAACATCTTAAAGATACTGTTTCTGAAGAAATGAAAAAGGCATTCAGACCGGAATTTCTTAACAGAATTGATGAAACAATTGTATTTTCTCATCTTTCTAAACCCGAAATCAGACAAATTGTTGATTTACTCTTCAAAGACCTGTTTAAAAGACTTGAAGCACAGGAATTGCAAATCGAAGTATCCGAAGAAGTTAAAGATTATCTTGCAGAGGACGGATATTCCGAAGCTTATGGTGCAAGACCGCTTAAACGACTTATACAGAAGAAAGTTGAGGACGGTCTTGCAGAAGAAATTCTCGGCGGTCAGTTTAAGGCAGGAAAGAAAATTTTGCTTACTCTTGAAGATAAGAAAATCAAATTCCATACAGTTGATATAGAATCCGAACAATCTGAATCAAAAGAGGAAAAATAATATTTCTTAAAATTTTTGATAAACTAACGCAAATTCAATCAAAAACACTATTTGTGTTATTAGGGTTGCGAAGTTTTTTATACGTGTTATAATATTAGTATGTTAAGAATAATGCTCTCAAATGTTAATACTTTTTCATCCGACACCTGACGTGCCTGTTTTGTGTTGCGGTTAATTTTTTAAAAAGTATTTAATGAAAGCAGGTTTGCAATGAAAAGTAATGCGGCAATGTTTGTTGTTGCGTGGATGGTACTCTCGGTGGTATCGGTGTTATTTATATTTAATCTGAATTTGACAACAGATGTAAAAATGAATCAGTTTATGTGTATGAATGCTTCGGTTTTGATAGGATTGTGTGCATTCTTCATGTTCAATAAAAACAAGATATCTCTTTTGCTTGGAAACTACAAAAGAGAAAAAGAAATTTAATATTAATTTTTATGTGGTTTTTTATTAAAAAATGCGTTACAATGCCGATATGAAAAATGTAACGGCATATATTCATACCCATTGGGACAGAGAATGGTATCGTGAATTTGAAGAATTCCGGCTCCGTCTTGTTGAGGTTGTTGATGATTTGATTTTGAAACTGCAAGGTGGAAAAGTTCCCGTGTTTTATTTTGACGGGCAGACTTCTGCGCTGGAAGATTATCTTGAAATCAAGCCCGAAAGAAAGTCTGAAATTTTATCATTGATTAAAGAAAAAAATTTATTTATCGGACCTTTTTACTGTTCTGCCGATGAGTTTCTTGTTTCTGCGGAAAGTCTTATCAGAAATTTAAGTATCGGAATTAAAAAATCAAAAGAATTCGGCTGTGAAGAGTTTATTGCATATTTAGCGGATACTTTCGGACACAGCAGGTTTATGCCAGAAATTTTAAAGTGTGCGGGAATTGATAAAGCGATTCTCTGGCGTGGATTGAATGCTGAAAAAGCTGATTTAAACTGGTACGATATAAGGACATTATATCTTGCTCAGGGCTATTTTCAGGATTTTTTGCATTCTGACAGTGATATAAAAATAAAAGCTGAAGCTTTAAAAAAATATTTGGATAAAATTTCTTACAAGTCTGAACAAAATCTTCTTCTCCCAATCGGCGGCGACCATCTTGGAATTCCGAACGAACTGAAAAGAAAGATTGATGACCTAAATAAAATTTACAAAAATGAATACAAAATTAGTATCGGTTCTCCATTTGATTACTTTGAAAAAATAAAAAAGAGAGATAATATCAGCGGAGAATTTTTAAATAATGACGAAAATTTCATTCTTCAGGGAGTATATTCTTCAAGAACTGATATAAAACAAAAAAATCACGAAGCTCAAAATATTCTGAATACTGCGGAAACTTTCGGTGCAATAAATTCATTCTTCTGTGGCAAAAATTCATATCAAAAATCAATTGATTATGCGTATAAAACACTTGTGAAAAATCACGCACACGACAGTATTTACGGTTGTTCAACAGACAGCGTAAGCAGAGAGGTTCTGACACGGTATGACAAAGTTTGTCAAATCGGTAATGGTATTATAAATCGCTGTATAAGAGATATTTCTGATAATTCAAAAAAAATCGGTGTTATAAATCTTTCAGATGAAGATTATGAGGGTATTGTAAAAATAAAAACAACAGAAAAACTTCCGAAATTCCTGAAAGCAGTAAAAGTATGTCCGGGAAAAGGATTTCCTGATAAAATTTTATATAACACTCTTCAGGTTCCGATAACAGAGGATTATACAAATATAAATGAATATTTTGTTTATATCGGTAAAATTCAGAAATTTTCGCAAAAAATCATTGAGAAACAAGATATTCCAAATGATATAAATACTACTGACACAACGATAGAAAACAAATTTATCAAAATCGGAATTTCTGATAATAAAATCAATGTGACAGATAAAATTCAAAATAAAAAGTATAAAGATTTTATAGGAATCAGAGATGTTGCTGATATCGGCGACAGTTACAATTTTGGTGCATTAAAAGACGATAAACCGATTTTTGCAAAAATAAAATCGTTTAAGATTATAAATAAAAAACTTTTTGCCGAATTAAAGATAAAAACGGAAATAAAAATTCCTGAGAATTCAGGTGAAAACGGACGCTCAAAAACTGTTTTTTCTCATTTAGCAGATTTAATCATAAAAATTGATACAAACTCACAAATAATAGGTATCAAAATAAACAACAATAATAAATCCAAAAACCATAAACTCAGTGCCTTTGTAAACATGCCGAAAGTTATTGAAAATACTCTTTCAGACGATTTAGCGGGAATAATAGAACGTAATTTCAATAAAAATTTTGACATTAACAAACAAATACCCGCTCCGAGAGGGAAAGAAATAAAAACAAATACTATGCCTGTTCAAAACTTTGTTTATACACAGGGAATAGGACTTGTAACAAAAGGTTTGAAAGAGATTGAAGCTGATAAAAATAATTTGTGTGTAACATTATTTCGTTCAACCGGAGTTATTTCAAACCCCCATAACCCGACAAGAGGTACCCCTGCCGGCCCGCCACTTGAAACACCGGATTTGCAGATTCACGGGGAAAATACTTTTGAATTTTCTGTGGTTTTTACGGATAAAGCTGAGAGTTTATACAAGATTGCAGCAAATTTAAATAATCCGCCTGTAATTTTTTTCGGAAACGCCTGCAACAAAAATTTTATTGAAAAAGATAACGATAATATAAAAATAATTGCCATAAAGGAAGCGAATGGCAGTCTTGTTTTGCATACCGTCAATATTTCCGAAAAAGAAGAAACTGTTCAGATTAAAACGAAAAATTCCAAAATTTTTATGAGCAATATATCTGAAGAAACTCTTTGTGAATGCAAAAAAATAAAATACCTGCCAAATCAGATAAAAATATTAAAGGCAGAAAAAGTAATTTAACCTGTTAAATTACTTCTTTAACAACTGCTGCTAAATCGGGCAAAATCCATGTAACACATGGGTTTTGCATGTTAAGACATGTTACAAAAAATATATACAAAAAAGCAATTTTTTAGAAGAGAAATACTTTATATAGGAGTAGAGAGATTAAAAATTGGAGAGAGAAAAATGGGTTACGGATTATTCACAGCAAGAAAAACAAGTTTACAAAGCAA
>Ga0310696_10000670_pt1 | contig 52083 bp, 35 predicted proteins | sample AusTroGonzalo_MG_4_FD_203885 | JGI IMG/M metagenome (GOLD analysis project Ga0310696, IMG submission 203885) | Bovine rumen microbial communities from tropical cattle in Woodstock, Queensland, Australia - Gonzalo_02 (v2) (version 2) | ecosystem: Host-associated > Mammals > Digestive system >...
TTGTCAGCTGCGTCCACAAGCTTCCACTTGCGGGAGACAGTCTTCGGGTTTACCGTAATGGTCTTCATGTAAATCCTCTAGTGAGTGAAATTCCAGGGCAAAGGCGCCCCGAGAAAAGCAAGCTAAATATAGATGATTTCAAGAGGCCGTTCAAGGGTAAAAAAGTCGAAACTTTTAAAAAAGTAGTATTTTTACGGGTTTAGCATTCTATCAATTGATAGAATTATAGTAATTGCTAAGCTCTACCAACTAAAAAATGGATGGGGCAAAGCCTCGACCTTTTTGACGATCTCTTTTTATGTTAAATTTTTAGTGGACTCCAGTGATAATTTTTACAAAATTATTTCTCCCTTTTTTTATTTTCTCTTTTTATGAGAACTTTATTCTTTATAGTTATCTTTTTTTCTATTTCAGTTTTGGCACAAACATCACCAAACACAAACGATCGGTGCGACGCCATTCCGGCGTGCATGCAGATTTCAGCAGCACTGGGGATGCAAGTTTTTTCTATAAACACCAAATATGAAAGCACAGAAGAAAAGTATCCAGACCCAGCAACGAGACCTTCCTTAGAGCACACCATCAACATTTCGGGAATCATCGACAGTGTGTGGAATAAAGACGCCTGCATTTTTGAGCAACAGCAGAAAGAAAACAGTTCATTTAAGGTGCTCTATAAAGGGAAAAATTCGGCCGAGGCCACCAACAATCAACCCATCATGTTCGCAAAACGCATTTCTTTGAAGCACTTTAAAATTATGCCCGATGGAGATCCTGTCATGGGAAACGTTCTTGATTCCAGCTATATTTACATTCCCCAAAATCTTGATGTAAACGCTTCCGATTCGATTTATATAGAAGGATACTCTGCATACGTCAACAATTATTGCAACAATACCTGCTCCTATACTCCCATAGCCATAGTCGTCGCTAATTACACAGTTTTTCCAAACAACTCATCCGCTATAAAGCCCCAAAAACAATCTGCAGCTCAGTCAAAGCAAAAACGCAATCGTGATGCCAGCGGCAAAATGTTAAAAAACAACACCGCCAGAAAGATTATTTATTAAAGCTTTACAAAACTGACAATTAAAAACGGAAAGGACGGCCAGCGGCTTGGCAACAGCTGACCGCACTGGATCCTGCTCCTTCGAACCTAACTCTACTAAGGGACTGAAGTCCCTAGTATCGTATATCACTACGTTCAGGATGACACATCACCAATTGCACCTCCGCTTCGCTCGCCCTACACAACTGCCCGAATTACCTTACAGCCCACTTGCCTCATACCCCACTTGCCCACACCTTCACTGGATCCTGCTCCTACGAACCTAAGAATTGTAGGGCAGCAAGCTGCCGACAATTCTATATCGCTTTGCTCGCAATGACGTTCACTTTCTACTGTCTACTGCCTACTATTCTTCCTCATGCTCGCAAGCGCTTTCGACTTGCGGCGGGCGGTTTCCTGGAGATTCACGGCGACGTCGAACTCATCGACGATTTCGCGACCGAGGATTTCTTCGAGCACGTCTTCGAGGCTTGCGATACCGGCAATTGCACCGAATTCATCAACTACGCCTACCATGTGACCACGCTGCTTGAGAAAACGCAGCAAGAGTTTGTCCGTCATGAGGCTGTCGGGCACAAGCTGCATCGGACGCATGAGCTGCCGGAGTTTCACATCGCGTTTTCCTTCTGCAAGCTTGTTGTACGCATCGCGGCGCAGCACAATTCCAATCCAATTGTCCTTGTTGTTATCATAAAGCGGAACACGCGAGAACGGCCAGTTGCCGCGTTCGTCGAGCGTCTCGCCGATGGTGCTATCCGCAGAAAGCGAAAAGACGACCTGACGCGGCGTCATCACGCGACGTACCGGGAGTGACTTGAGCGAAAGAATATTCTTGATGACTAGCGCTTGCTGGCTGTCAATAACATCTTCGCGTAGGCCAAGGCTCACGAGGCTATTGATGTCCTCGATGCTCACGTCCTTCTTTTCTTTATCTTCACGAGTCCAGTGCTTGGTAAGCGTAAGGCAAAGCCAGATGACTCCCGTCCATCCAAGAATTTTCGTGATGTAATAGAACGGCACCGCGACAAGCGGCGCACAAATTTTAGCCTGCTTCACGCCAAGCGTTTTCGGGGTGATTTCGCCAAAGAGCAAAATGAGAATCGTCAAGACGACAGGCAAGAGCATCGCCGTCGAAGGCGACAGACGTTTCACGGCAAGTGCTGTCGCTAGCGAAGCCCCGATGGTATTCGCGACCGTATTCACCACGAGCACGGAGGCGATGTAGCGGTCGATATTGTCCTTCACGTGTTTCAAATAACGTGCCGTGAATTTCTTTTGACGTTCCAGCACCTCCACCGTCGATGGAGGAACGCTATAGAAAGATGCCTCCGTCACGGAGCAGAACGCCGAAGCAGCAAGGCAGCAGAAAACAGTTAAAGCAATTTCAAACATAAGTAGTGGTTAGTGGTTAGGTATCATGAATTTGTCTTTCCCCGCTCCGACGGGGAATCTCCGTTAACAATCAGGAGATGCCCGACTGTCATCCCGGACTTGTTTCGGGACAGACTTGACAATTCGCGTTTAAATTTTCGTTCACAACTCATCAATCACGGTTCACATCTAAAAGCAAAGGTTCAATGGCCCAGAACTGGGTGCGTTCCAAGTTGCGAAGGACCTCGTCCAGCGTTTTTGCATTCATCAACGGCACCACAAACGAATCCTCCGTATTCATTTGCACAAGCTCAATTTCTGTAGATTCCGGGATTTTCGCCATTTTACGGATTTCTTCAAGCGCATCGTCGATGCCACCCAAACCATGCACAAGCCCCGCTTCTTTCGCCTTCCAGCCAACAATGACTCGTCCCCCGCCATAAACAGAATCAACCACAGCCTGATCAATTCCCGTGGCTTGAGAAACCACACCCGTAAACCGGTTATAGAAATCGTCCATGTACTCCTGAAGAGCCGCCTTTTCCGTATCCGTCCACGGACGAGCAAAGGAGCGCGCATCGGAATAATCATTCGTCTTCACGGGTTCATTGCGCAAGCCAAGCTTACCCATCAAGCCGGAAGCATCAATCTTTCCGCCATAAATGCCGATGCTCCCCACAATGGAGAACGGTTCCGAGATAATCTTGTCCGCTCCGCAAGCGATGTAATAAGCTCCCGACGTTCCGCTACTCCCGATGCTAGCCACAATGGGAATATCGAATTTCTTTAAATTCTTGAGAGCACCCCAGATTTTATCCGAAACAATCGCGCTCCCGCCTGGTGACGAAATCCGCAAGAGCAAAGCCTTCACACCCATCGAAGGAACTTTGTGTAAATTTTCGAGCACCGATTCTTCCATGCGATCATCAATCGTCCCGTTGATGTTCAGGAGAGCGACCTTCGTACGGTGGCTCCAGCTTTCATCGAAAATTTTCTTGTTAGACGGGGACCACGTCCTAAATCCCGCATACGGAGCATCTATATCAAAGAACGTCTTTAACGCATACGCAGGGACCTGGTCTATATAAAGTAGCGTATCCGCAAGACCGACCTTTTTCGCCCCGATGGCCGTAATGACCGGTTTCTGCGCAAGTGAATCGAGCGTTTCCATATTCATGGCGATCGTTCCTGACTTCATCCGGGGCGCCACATGCATACGGACAATCTCCCAAATGTCCTTGTAAAGGGATTCTATGTTCGTGCGGGCGTTGACGGACATGGAATCCGCCGTATAGGGTTCCACCGCCGACTTGTACTCTCCGTGCTTCAGGAATTCCACCTTGACACCAAGTTTATCCAAAAATCCCTTGTAGAACGTAATCCCGCCGCCAAGGCCAAGCCAGGTGAAATGCGCCGACGGTTCCACGACAATTCGGTCCACATTCGATGCGGCCAAAAGTACCGACGGACGAACATCATCCATATAAGCGATTACAAGGCCACCGCGTTTCTTTAGCTTTAGTACGTAACGGTTGATTTCCTCGGAAATTGCAAGGTTGCCCTGATAGCCCGAAAAGTCAAGCACCACAAGCCCTGCCGCCGGGTCACGCAACAGGTGTTCGAATAAATTGCGAACTTTCATGAGTCCAATGGAAGACGGAGCAAAGAAAGGCATTTTCTTTTCGACTTCGCTCACCGTCATGCTCAAAGGCACTCGGACAATCTGCGCCGAACGCGATGCCCGCGGATTACGCGCCTGGTGGAATCCGATACTCCCACCCTTCGGCAAAAAGTCGTCGAACACCTTCAATGAAGCATCGAAATGCCCGCCAAACGAAGTCGCAACCGTCAGCGTATATTCGTCATCGTCACCGTAAATCGGCATCTTGAAGCCAAAACGGATGCCATAAAGAGACAATTCAAAAAGCAGCCGGTGTTCCTTCCAATTTTCGACATCGTAGCTTGCACTCAGGAAGTCTCCCAAGCGGAGCGTCGCACCCGCATTATGGATGCGTTCCATGGAAGCTGGCCCCATGTAAAGTAGATTTTCACAGGAATAGCCCAAAGAAATCGCACGGAACGGTCGAATCATGATGCCAGGCGAATATGTCCATTCCGTCCCCTTGAAATCCGCACTGCGGAACGCCGTAATTCGACCGCCCAAAAACGCGCTGCGGTCAAAAAGCGGGAATCCGTGAGTCAGGTTCCAACGAGACTCGTCCATTCCCTTGCCGTCAAAACGGTACTCGAAACCAGCCCCGATACGATCCAAGTTGCCACCCACGCGGAACTCGGTAATTCCGTCGTCATACTGGTACGAGGCAAGCGCCCCCTTGGAATCCAAGGCCGAAAGACCGGCAGGGTTCCCGAAAACGCCATGCGAGCCATCAAGCGAAACAAAGCCGGATTCCCCGGGAAGGTAAGCGAAAGAGGCTGCAGCGGCAAACAATAGCGATACAATAACTTTTCTCATCACTGATATTTTAGAAAAAAATCAAAGCTTCATCGCCTCAAGCCACAATTTGGATATACCCCAAAGCCCCAAAAAACATTTTTAAGGTTTTAGCATATAAAAAAACGTACAATTTATACCAAACGGATATATATTTACTATTATGAACTTCTCCGAAAAAAAATTCGCCATTTTCTGTTTCCTTACAATTTTTCTCGCATCTTGTGGCGACGATTCCGGCAGTTCCGCAAAAAATTCCGAATCAATCGAAGAAAAGACCATATCGGGCGTGGCACAATTAGGTCCTTTCGAAAAAGGGGCGACCGTCGCCGCCTTTGAACTTGACGAAGACCTTAAACAGACCGGCTTTAACATCGAATCGGCCATTTTAAATGACCAAGGCGAATACTCGATAAATCTCAAAGATTTTGAATCGAAATACGCATTGCTTAAAGCCGACGGATATTACCGCAGCCCGGTCACCGGAGAAAGAACGAACGAAAAAGCAACATTATACACGCTTGCCGATTTGGAAAACGACAGCGAATTCAATATCAACATTCTGACGCACTTGTCGCACAAGCGAGCAATCTACCTTGCAACCGAAAAAAACAAGCCCGTTGCCAAAGCGAAAAAGCAAGCCGAAGCAGAAGTCTTAAAATCGTTTGGCATTGACGAAGAATTTGACGACGCAGCAACATTGAACATCATCGGCAAAGACAACCAAAGCATCGCGCTGCTCGCCATGTCGATAATGATGCAAAGCGATATAGCCGAAACAGAACTGAAAGAACGCTTGGCAAATTACGCCACAGACATCGAAGAAGACGGAACTTGGGATGACAAAGCAATGACTGCAAAAATTGCCGACTGGGCGTACAAGGTTTATTATTATTCCGCATTCGGCACCATCAAGGGCTATGTCAAAAAATGGAATAGCTCTGCCGTATTTGCGACATTCGAAAAATACGTGAACCGTTTTTGGCACCACCATTACGGCCTTGGTGTTTGCACCGACGATCGCATCAACGAAGTCCGCAAAAACGAGCTATTTACCAGTGATTTCGAAGACAAATACTTTATTTGCAGACCCGGCGGTAAATGGAAAGAAGCTTCTACGAGCGAGTTTCTAAAGTATTTTAAAATTGACGAAAACGCCACAGACGGCATGGAGCGTTCTGTTCAAACATCAACAAACAAAATGGAATGCCAAGTTTTTGAAGATGGAGAATGGCGCAAAGGAAACGACAGCGACTGCAATCTCGGATTTGGCGGGTGCACAAAAAAACGCGAAGGGATGACCACAACAAAAACAACCTATAATGCGATTTACCAATGGACATGCAAAAATCAGGAATGGATTTCTACATTGAAAAAAATAATGTACAACGATTCGGTCTTCATTCAGCCGGTTATGTTCGACATCGACACCCTCGGATGGAAAGACACGACAGACGGGACCATCCGTAAAGGCAATTTTAGCGATATCATTTACATTTTTGATAAAGATTCATGGCGTGTCGCCAATATCCCAGAAGCATCTCTCGGGAAATGCACCCACAAAAACCTAGATTCTGCAGGATACGCTGAATACCGCGACGGACAAGTGCAACTCGATCCATTATCTTTTGCATGCAATTACAACATGCAGCTCCACCACACTTACGACAATTGCTCCAATAGCACTTACCAATCGGGCTATTACAAATGCGACCATACAATTATCGAAGATTCTAAAGCAATATACGCATGGGCGGTCGTTGAAAACAAATACCTTCTCGACAAATACGACTTAAAAGATGGAAAACTAATCCGATGGAAAAACGGCAAAGAAGGCGAAACTCGCTGGGGTAATTTTAGGAAAGAAGATTGCAAATCAAAAACTACTTATAACTCGCGTGAAAATGTCTGTCAACAAAAATGCTACGAATTCACAGATGGAGAGTGGATTCAGGCGCCGATTACACAATGCATGGGCTTGGGAACATGCAACGACAAGCTCAAAGGAAAAGTTAAAGAAGGCCCCGTTGTCAAATCTCAAAGAATTTGCCTCAGCCTCCCCGAAACCACCTACGACTATTGCTATAACGTTTTAATTGAAGTCGATAGCCTTAACAAAACAAATTACGTCTGTTATAGCGATAAGACTTACGAACAAGAATCCTCCGGCGGCTATATATCTCCAGAAATTTACGATCCAACTCCTGCTACTGGGAAATGGATTATAGCAACAGATTTTAACATAGAAACGGCCCAATTAGAATGTCCCAAAGATGGAGCTCTCGTTTCTATAAAAGCAGATTCTCTAAAAGAATATGTTTGCGATGAATATGGATTCAGACTAGCAAAAGAAACGGAAATAATGGTAGGATTGGGTTGCACATACTTCACAGAAGGTAAAAAATACCATCCAAGCGGATTAAAATCATATTTTGAATGCAGCATTGGAGATTACGGTAATTTTACTTGGTATTTTGCCCCCTCGGATAACCAAGCCACCATGACAGACTCTCGTGACAGCAAGGTCTATAAAACTTTAAATATCGGTTCAAAGACATGGATGATGGATAATTTAAACTATGCAGACAGCGCCAATTACCCCAGCATGTTAGAAAAAAGCAAATGCAAAAATGACAGTCTCGATAATTGCAAAAAATATGGGCGTTTATACACATGGAGCGCAGCCATCGATTCGGTCTATTGGGCAAGCAAAGGAAAAATCTGCGGAAACACGAAAGAAAGCGGGACCAAATGCGAATTGCCCGAAGTCGTGCAGGGAATATGTCCCCAAGGTTGGCATGTGCCTAGCATTCAAGAATGGGAAGATTTGGTGTTATGGCAGTCTTATTTCGCTTCGATGGAGACATTCCGCAATGACAACTTTATACCCACCAAAGAGGAGCACCACGATTTTTGGACATCAAGTGAATCAACAAAATCAATCACTTACTCAGCTTATTTAGAAAAATACACCTCTGAACGCAATTACAATATTGAACAAAACTTTAAAGAACCCAAAGACACACCATATTCCGTCCGCTGCGTGAAAAACGACTAAAAGGAGAAATCTATGAGCCTCAATTTATTTAAAAAAAGCATTTTTTCATTCTTTTGTTCACTATTCTTCGCCTCTTGCGGAGGCGATTCCAGCAGTCCCGTCGAAAGCTCAGAAAAAATCGAAAACAAGAGCATTTCGGGCGTAGCACAGTTAGGGCCTTTTGAAAAAGGGGCGACCGTCGCTATCTACGAACTCGACGAAAACTTAGAACAAACGGGCCGAAATTACCAAGCGGAAATCGAAAACGACTGGGGCGAATATTCTGTCCAGGTCAAAAATCTAAAAACGCAACACGCGTTGCTTAAAGCAGACGGCTACTACTACAGCTATATTACCGGAAAAAAAGCAAAAGAACGGATTAGCTTGTACGCTTTTAGCGATTTGAGCGAACGCAACAACATAAACATCAACGTCATTACACACTTGACCTATAAGCGAATGATGTATTTAGTTTCTACGCAAAACATGTCCTTGACTGAAGCAGAAAAACAAGCGATATCAGAAATCTCGAAAATATTTAAAATTGAAGATGATTTTTACCCCGCTAGTAATCTAGACTTTTTTGGAGAAGATAAACAAAGTTCTACATTATTCGCCCTTTCTATACTGATGCAAGGCGAACTCCCTCTGACAGATATTGAAAAACGCCTTGACGATTTTGCACAAGACCTCGAAAAAGACGGCATGTTGGACAGCAACAAAACAACTCTAATCGCAGACTGGGCCTATCTGCAGAACATATATTCTAAAAACGAGACCATCCGAAGCAACATCGAAAAGCTACACCCCACCGCAAGCATTCCCTCTTTCGAAACGGGCATGGACAATTTCTGGTGGCAAAGCTACGGCCTCGGAAGCTGCATAGATAAACGTAAAAACGAAGTGCTGAAAAACTCGAATTCCCAAAGTGAATACAGCGGAAAACTCTTTATTTGCAGGCCACCCATTTGGAGACCCGCCTCTGACGAAGAAATACAAAAGTACTACTGGCCGGACGATATGAAAAAAATCAAAGGTAAAGAGGGCGATGTCTATCAAAGTAAAATCGATTCTACAGCCTGCTACGTCTATGAAGGCAAATGGCGCAAAGGATATTTGGAAGATTGTACACGCGGCTTGCAAGGATGCACAAAGGAACGCCAATTTGAAATCAAGAAAGGCACGGATGACTGGTATATTTGCAATGACCAGAAATGGATCGGCTGGCACAGCGAAGAAATCAACATCCATGACAAAAAATGGAATATTTCTATTACAAACAAAAAAGATACCGCAGGTTGGAAAAGTGCAAAACAAGGGACAATCCGCAAAGGCCAAAAATCCGACATCGTATATATTTTCGATAACAAGACTTGGCGGCTAGCGACCATTCCCGAGGCGACGCTTGGTGGCTGCACAGCCGAAATTCAAGACTCTATCGGCTATGCCGAAATGCGTAACGGACAATTCTTTGTCGATTCAATCGCAGCCAGATGTATTGCATGGCAATCCCCTTGGTATCATTGTTTAGAAGACATCCCCACAGATGGCTATTACTCTTGCGATCGTAAAGATTGCTCGACCCCCTTCTACCAAAATGGATATTACCACTGCGACAACGGAAAGTGGCATTGGGTCGATGAATGCTTTGTTGAAATGAAAAAATTAGATACCCAAAAGGCCAAAGATGGCGACAGCCAATGGGGCAAAAAATGCCCTTCGAAATGCTATGTATTCGAAAGAGACTCTAGCGAATCATCTCGCGGAAGCTGGAGATTTGGCGACCTCACCGAATGTGTTTTAGGCTTAGGGGGTTGTACAAAAAAGCGTAAAAGCGAAACAGGATTAGGTCCCCATATCGAAATAACTTCGGGCTGCAACGGATATTGTTGGAAATACATAAAGCCCTTGGATAAAGACGCTCCACGAGATGAGTCATACTACTGTAAATACGAAGAATATGATTCCCGCCATGAATGGCTGTAACCGAAAGGAGTAAACTATGAAAAAAATAATCGTTCCATTTTTTCTTTCGTTTTTACTCGCCTCCTGCGGAGACGATTCCGGCAGTTCTGCAAAAAGTTCCGAAACAAGCGAAGGCAAAGTCATTTCGGGCGTGGCACAGCTAGGGCCTTTCGAAAAAGGTTCAACAATTTCCGCATACGAACTTGACAAAAGCATTAAACAAACAGGTTTCAACATCGAATCGGCCATTTTAAACGACGATGGTGAATTTTCCGTAAAGCTAAAAGATTTTGAATCGCAATACGCATTGCTAAAAGTTGATGGATATTACCGCCGCACAATAACAGGCGAAAGAGCGAGCGAAAAAGAAATTTTATACGCACTCGCTGATTTGAACGAGCGTTCACAAGTCAACATCAACATTTTGACGCACTTGTCGCACAAGCGTGCCATATACCTCGCCAACGAAAAGGGCATGTCTTTTGCCGAAGCGAAAAAGCAAGCCGAAGCGGAAGTCTTAAAATCGTTTGGCATCGACGAAGAATTTGACGATGCCGAAGCTTTGAATATCATCGGGAAAGACAACCAAAGCATTGCACTACTTGTCATGTCGATATTGATGCAAAGCGACATGACCGAAACAGAACTTAGCGATCGTCTAAAAAATTACACAACGGATATTGAAGAAGACGGCGCTTGGGATGACGAAATAACGATTGCAAAAATTGCCGACTGGGCGTACAACGTGTACAAAAACTCCGCATTCGGGGCCATCAAGGAGTACGTCAAGACATGGAACAGCTCCGCTGTATTTTCGATATTCGAAAAATACGTGAACGCCTTTTGGCACCACAATTACGGCCTTGAAATTTGCACGGACGACCGCATAAACGAAGTCCGAAAAAACAAGTTGTACACCAGTGATTTCTATGACAAATACTTTATTTGCAGACCCGGTGGCAAATGGAAAGAATCTGACGAACAACAGGTGAACAAGTTTTTTAAAGCTGAAGAAAACGCAACAGACGGCGATATTCGAACAATTAAAATACCAGGCAACTACTACACAGAATGTCAGGTCTTTGAAGATGGAGAATGGCGGAAAGGGAACGACAACGATTGCTATCGCGGATTGGAAGGATGTACAAAAAAACGCGAAGGTATCGTCAAAACATCAGCAGAATCATACCTATATGTATGCAAAAATCAAAATTGGACTTATATAGAAGATTTAAAGTATTTCACTGAACCGATTAAGTTCGACCTAGACACCATCGGATGGAAAGACACGACAGACGGAGCGATCAAAAAAGGCAACATTACCGACATCATCTACATTTTCGACAATGACGCTTGGCGTGTAGCAAACCTCCCAGAAGCATCCCTTGGCAAATGTAGCAAAGACAACTTAGACTCCGCAGGCTACGCCGAATATCGAGACGAACAAACAAAATTCAATCCATTAGAGTTTGTATGCCAATACAACATGAAAATATCAGGCTTTTACTACGGCAGTTGCCCAAATAACAAATACCAATCCGGTTATTACAGATGTGGCAAAGCTGATTTCAATGATTCTAAGGACACTATATACGCATGGTCGTACGTTGACGATATATGCACACTCCAAACATACGACCTAATTGACGGAAAACTGAATCGATGGAACAATGGCAAACAAGGCGACTTCCGCTGGGGGCACTTATGGAGAGACGATGAAAATCCATCCACTTATACAAAGACGTGTGGACTACAATGCTATAAATACTCAAATGGAACGTGGTATTACGCTTCTTTATGGCAATGCTTAGGATTGGGAACGTGCGATGAAAACGTTATTGGGAAAGTAAAACAAGGCTCAACTCTCAAATACGAAAAAGGAATATTGGTCAAGGTGGATAGTCTTAATAAAAGAAATTACGTTTGTCGCGGTCCCAACGATTACGAAGAATATGATTATTCTTGGCATATCGCAAACGACATTGATGTAAAAACATCCCAATTGAAATGCACCCGAGACGGAGCACTCGTTTCTACAAAAACAGAGCCTGATGAATTATATGTATGCGATAAAAGCGGATTCAGGGAGGCTACAAAAGAAGAAAAAATTATAGGATTAGGCTGCACAGATTTTACAAATTATAAAGAATACGTTCCAAAAGGATTAAAATCTTATTTCTATTGCATTGATTATGATGATTTTGAATACGCCTGGTATTTAGACCCCGAGAAAAACAAGGGAACCATGACTGACCCTCGTGACGGCTCCAATTATAAAACATCAAACATCGGCTCAAAAACCTGGATGATGGAAAGCTTGAACTACGCAGACAGCACCAATTACCCCAGCATGTTGGGAAACAGCAAATGCGAAGACGACAATCTTGATAATTGCAAAAAATACGGACGTTTATACACATGGAGCGCTATCATCGATTCTGTCTATTGGGCGAGCAATGGCAAAACTTGCGGCAACACTAAAGATAACGATAAAAAATGTGAAATGCCCGATGTAGTGCAAGGAATTTGCCCCAAAGGCTGGCATGTGCCGAGCATTCAAGAGTGGGAAGATCTAGCTTCGTGGATGAATGCGTTCTCTACAAACGGTTACGACGGTTATGGATTCTTGCATAAAGATTATAGAGAATATTTCTTTTGGACTTCTATCGATTCAACAGGTTCAATCGCTTACAGCAACCTTTTAGATTTATTCGAACCCGAACTTTATTTTAACATAAGATCCACAGTTTCCAAAACAAAGGATACGCATCTTGCCGTCCGCTGCGTGAAAGACGACTAAAAGAAACAGCCCTAATATAAAACAACGGAGCAGCCCATGACCAGCCATTTTATAAAAAGCTCTTTTTTCGCTATTCTTTGCTCTCTATTAGTCGCCTCTTGCGGAGGAGATTCCGGCAATTCAGCCGAAAGCTCAGAAAAAATCGAGAACAAGACGATTTCAGGTGTGGCACAAAAAGGGCCGTTTGCAAAAGAATCCGCGATTACAGTATTCGAACTCGACGAAGATTTAAAGCGGACAAATGTCAGTATAAAAACGTCCACGAACGACCAAGGCGAATATTCCGTAACAGTCAAAAGCCTAGCATCGCCTTACGCGATTTTCAAAGCGAACGGCTTTTACCACAACGAAATCACTAGTGAGGATTCCCATAACAAAGTAAGCTTATACGCATTCACGGACTTGAGCAAGCGAAACGAAGTGAACATTAACGTGCTCACGCATTTAGCCCATAAACGAGCTTTATACCTCGCTTCAGAAAAAGAGTTGCCCGTCGATTCCGCCAAAAAGCAAGCAGAAAAAGAAGTCTTGAACGCATTCGGCATTGATGAAAATTTTGACGATGCTGAAGATTTAAGCATTTCAGGAGAGAACGACCAAAACGCAGCATTACTCGCCATGTCGGTATTGATGCAAGGCGGCATTCCGGACGATGCCCTTAACAGAATCTTGTCTGAATTCGCTTCGGACTTTGAAAAAGACGGAACTTTGGATGATGCAAAAACAGCGACACTCATCGCAGACTGGGCGTACAAACAATACGTCAATTACAAACTTGCAAAAATTCCAAGCAATCTCAAAAAATGGAATCTTTCGACAAACGTCGCATTGTTAAAGAAATACATGAACAGTTATTGGCACCACAATTACGGACTAGGAAATTGCTCTGGGAAACGCCAAAACGAAGTTCGAAGAAACAAGAATTACATGAGCAACTACGATAGTTTTTATTTTATTTGCAATTCTAAAGAATGGCGAGAAGCCACTGAGAGCGAAATAGAAAAATATTACAAACCAGACTCTTCTGAAAGCGGCGAAAATAATAGCAACAAGAAAAAGGAAGGCGATGTTCGCGGCAAAAAAGCCAATTATGATGGCAATCCGATGACATGTGAAGTTTACGAACATTGGGAATGGCGTCCCGGCAACCCTAGCGACTGCATGCTCGGATTTGGAGGCTGCACCAAGAAACTTCAAGGAATAGTAAGGCAAAATTCAGACGGAGTCCAATACGTTTGCGACCACCAAAGATGGCTAAGCCTCGACGATTGCAAAAAAATTCTCGGCTGCGAGCTTTACTCTGAAATGCCGAATTTAGGATGGAACAATGCACAAAATGGCGACATCCGCACCGACAAAAAAACAGGCCTCGTCTATGTTTTCGATTTAGTTGCCTGGAGGCTCGCCTCAATCCCCGAAGTATCCCTCGGCGGCTGCACCGAAGACAATCTTTATTCCATCGGTTTCGCTTCAAAACGAGAAGGACAAATAGACTCCGCACTGAATTGCGAATACAAAAAAACAACCAAATATGACGAGTCTCGTTGTTACGACGGACACTTTGACGAAGGGTATTACAAATGCGTCAAAAGCACCAACATGACATACGACCCCAAAAAAGAAAGTTTCGACCAGACCAAGTTTTACAGCACCTACAAGTGGATTAAAGCAACCGACTCAGAAGTTGACATATATATGCTTGGGGAGCTTAAAGACGGCAAGCCCGGAGAAACTCGCTGGGGACCTGTCAATACAGACAAATGCTACGCATTCGGACAAGCATGGAACTCGGTTGATGTGACGCAATGCATATTAGGTCTAGGAGTATGCAATTCCGAACGCAAAGGAACGGTAGAATTAGGGCCGGCGATTTCCATTGGCTGCGGTAATCAATCCTGCGAAAGCGGTGGTGCATATAGACAAGCAAGCATCATAGAAGGTGCAGAAAAAAGATGGTATGTCTGCCACGTCGGAAAATTATCTCAAGCAAAATCGCCACATACAACTTCTTGGGATCGAGCAACAGACATCGAAATCGACATAGCGCCAGCAGTATGCGAATACCCGCACAATGGAGAAATCATGGCAGGGAAAAAGGGCATATATGTTTGCTCCGCTAAAAAAGATGAATTTAGAAATGCAAACAATTACGAAATAGATATTTACAACGCACAGGGATCTGTAACTTGCAATAGCGATAATTTCGGAAAAATGGTTTCTGGCAAAGAAAATAAATATGTTTGTGACAATCCCAATCCCGGCGTTTTCACTGGCGAAGTTTTTAGATTAGCTAGACCCATAGAAGCTGAATTGAATAAGGCTTGCACAGTAAAAAAACAAGGCGAATATGAATTAATGGATGGAACCAAATCCTATTTCAGATGCTGGCTAAACGCTGATACAGAGGACAGCGTCAGATATGTTTGGAAATTTGTTACACAAACTAATGAAGATCACTGGTCACAGCCTATGAGAGAATTCTGGAACGACGGCCTAATGACAGACCCTCGAGACAGTTCAACCTACACGATTCTAAACATCGGGATGCAAACTTGGATGACAGAAAATTTGCATTACGCCGACAGCGCCAATTATCCGAGCATGCAAGGGCGAAGCTGGAGAGCAGAAGAGGACAGTGAAGCTGGGCTTCTATACTCATGGAGCGCTGTTATCGATTCTGTCTATTGGGCATCCAAAGGCAAAACCTGCGGCAACACGGGAGATAACAAAAAATCCTGCGAGCTCCCCGAAAAAGTGCAAGGGATATGTCCTGACGGTTGGCATATACCCACCGTCCAAGAAATCGAACAACTAAAATCGTGGATTGCAAAAATGCAAATCAATAAATCCGACCTCGATTTTATACAAGTCTATTTGGGCAAATACAACCCCGATAATGGTTTTTCTGACGACGGGAAATTCAGCTATTTTTGGACATCGACCGAAATAGACGGGGCAAAAGCAAGCGCATGGAAAATGAACAATGACGAAAGCTCATTCACTGAAAATGAAAAGAGAATCGGCAATGTCGTCCGCTGTGTGAAAGACGACTAAAAAGAAACCATCCGAGCAATCTTGAACTATCTTTTTTTCTAACTTAGGGTACAGACTTCGTAAACCAAGGATAAAACCGATGGCATCCACCAAAAAAGAAGAAACTGACCTTTTCGATTTATTGAAAGATTTGGCCAAGAACTGGAAAATCATGATTCCCTGCATAATCTTGGCAGGAATCATCGGCGTTATTGTCGCCATGTGGATTCGCCCCATTTATACGGTAGACGCACTGCTACAAATCGAGTCCAAGAACAACAAGAGTGCAGGCCTGATGGGTGGACTCCCCAGTCTGTTTGCCCCCACGAGTCCCGCCGAAACAGAAATCGAACTTATCAAGAGCCGCCAAATCATCGGAGACGCAGTCGAAAAGATGCATTTGCAATACGAGGCGGTACCGATTAATGTCATGGACCGTTTGCTGCACCGCGAAGGTCGCATGGAAATAAACAAATACGAAATTCCCTGGGACAATATTCCTTCTGACGAGAATATAAAGCCCTGGATTGCCGAAGCGATAGACAGTGTCAACTACAAACTTTTCGATCACAATGACAAAGTCGTCTTGACAGGAACCGTAGGCACTACATACCACTTCGCCTATGCAGGCGATTCCGCCACGTTCAGCGTATTCAACATGGAAGCCAAGGCCGGGCAAAGATTCGAACTTTACAAATACAGCAGACTTGACGCCATTTCAAAATTCAAAGGGGCTTTTGACGTTGGCGAGAAAGGCAAAAAGACCGGAATTTTGGAATTCAGCTACAAGGACATCTATCCAGACCGTGCCACCAAAATTCTAAACGAGATTGCGACAACATACCTGCGCCAGAATGTGGAACAGCGTAATGCCGAAGCACAGAAGACCTTGGAATTTTTAGAGAAGCAATTGCCCGATGTCAAGGCGCAAATGGACAGTTCGCTTCTCAAGTTCAACACCTACCGCAACCGCGTGGGTTCTGTCGATATCGACGCCGAAACGAGACTCATTCTGGAAAAACGCAACAGGCTACAACAAAGTTTGCTCGACCTGCAACAAAAGAAGCAAAGCGCCATTCGTCTTTTCCAGCCGGAGCACCCGACTATCAAGACGCTCGAAGAGCAGGAAAACAACCTGAAGCGCGAACTTGCGACCAACACTGCGGCTACAAAGAAGCTCCCGAACACACAACAAGAGGTGCTGAAACTTACAAACGAAGTTGACATGAGCAAAATCATGTACACGACGATGCTCAACAACATCCAGCAACTCAAGCTTGTATCCGCCGGCGAAGTAGGTTCTGTCCGCATCATTGATTTTGCCGAAGAAGTTTCGCGGCCCTCCAAGCCTAAAAAGAGTCTTATCATTTGCATCGCCCTTTTCCTCGGATTCCTTCTTGGCGCATGCATCGCAACACTCAAGAGCAAATTCAGCAACGGCATTCGTGACGCGCACTTCATTGAGCGTGAAACTGGATTCAGCGTCTATGCCAAGGTTCCAAAAGGCAACCCCAAAGGAACCAAGGGGACTCGCCCGCTCGCCGTGGTCGAACCGGACGATGTCGCAGTCGAATCGCTCCGCACGTTACGCAGTTCGTTGGAATTCAGCATGGACGAAGGCGCAAACCCGATTATCGGTATCAGCGGTCTCATCCCGGGCGTGGGCAAGAGTTTCATTTCCGTAAATCTCGCAGCACTCTATGCAGGTCTAGGCAAGAGGGTCCTGCTCATCGACGCCGACCTCCGCAAAGGACGTTTGCACAAGGAGTTCGGCATCAAACGGGGCAAGGGACTTTCGCAGATTTTATTGCATTCGGCAACATTCGAAGAAGTTGTCAGCACAACCGAAGTCGAAAACTTGTTCATACTTCCCTGCGGGAACGTTCCGAGCAACCCTTCGGAACTGCTCGGTTCCAAGCGCTATAGCGACTTGATCAACGAACTCAAGGGCAAATATGACTTGATAATCATCGATACGCCGCCGATCATGCTCGTCACGGACGCCGCTCTCGCCTGTCGCGTCGCTGCGCAAATCGTCATGGTCATCGAGTACAACAAGCACAGTATCGATGCCATCAAGGACGGAATGTCGCAACTTTTGAAAGGCAACAACACGGCCCATGCAAGCTTTGTCATCAACAAGTACGAGCACAGTCACAACGATGGCTACGGATACAAATACGGGAAGTACTAGCCTTTCGCCATGTCTTCAAAAGCAACAATCATTTCGTCGCTTATCTGGAAATTTCTTGAACGAATAGGCATCCAAGGGACGCAATTCGTCGTCTCCATTGTTCTCGCACGGCTACTGGCTCCCGAAAATTTCGGGCTTATCGCTATAGTCACGATTATAATTTCCATAGCGAACGTCTTTATCCAAAGCGGTCTTGGAACTGCGCTTATCCAAAAAAAAGACGCCGACGACCTGGATTTTTCGTCCGTTTTCTACGCAAGCCTTTCACTTGCGACAATCATCTATACGGGCATCTTTTTTACGACCCCACTCATAGCCCAATTTTACAACAACGATGAACTCATCCCCATCATCAGGGTTCTCACGCTGACGCTTTTCATCGGTGTTTTCAGTTCTATTCAGTACGCTTATGTTGCCCGCAACATGATGTTCAAGAAGCTCTTTTTCAGAAGCATGGGTTCCATCATTCCCTCAAGCATTGTCGGCATATCATTGGCGTTTGCAGGTTTTGGAGTATGGGCGCTTGTGGCACAACAACTTTTCAGCGCATCGTTGTCGGTCATTATATTGTGGTTCACCGTTCCCTGGAGACCCAGGCTTTCGTTCTCGTTCCAACGTCTCGGAAAACTTTTTTCATTCGGCTGGAAACTGTTGCTTTCCTCCATATTGGATACGATTTACTCGCAGATTCAAGGGATTGTCATCGGCAAGATGTTTTCGCCGGCAAGCCTCGCCTTTTACGATCGCGGCAGTCACTTTCCCTACATCATCGTAAACAACATCAACAATTCGATTCAAGCCGTCATGTTGCCGTCTCTTGCGGCATACCAAGACGACAGGCCGCAAGTCAAAAAAATGATGCGGCGTGCCATCGTCACTAGCTCATTCCTGATTATCCCGATGATGGCGGGACTTGCCGCAATAGCGGAGCCTCTCGTGCTCGTTTTGCTTGGCGAAAAATGGCTGCCATGCGTGCCTTTTGTCCGTATTTTCTGTTTTTTCTATGCGTTCTACCCCATACATACCTCTAATTTGTCTGCTATAAACGCACTGGGTCGCAGCGATATTTTTCTAAAGTTGGAAATCATCAAAAAAATATACGGTCTTGCCATACTTATCGGATTTATTTTTTACTTCAGATCCCCTATCGGTATTGCCTACGGAGCGGCACTCAGCGCATTAATCGCTTCTTTTGTCAATGCTTCCCCGAACAAGAAACTCCTCAATTACAGCTATTTTGAACAGCTCAAGGACATTGCGCCATCCATCCTTTTAACATGTCTCATGACGGTTGTCATCTCAAGTCTGACCTACCTGCATCTAAACAACTACATAACTATCATTTTGCAGATTACCGTTGGCTGCATAATCTACCTCGGGCTTGCCAAAATACTACATTTTGAATGTTTAGACTATCTGATCAAAACTGTTGCCGAGTTCAAGAGAAAACATGGAAAATAAAGAAATCACAGTCACATCGCCTCTTCTCCCAAACCTGGACGATTTCATCCCGATGCTCAAGGATATCTGGGATCGCAAGTGGCTTACGAACAACGGCCACTATCACAAGGAACTCGAAAAGGCTCTCGCCGAATATTTGGGCGTAGAATACCTAAGTTTATTCACAAACGGGACTCTGCCGCTCATCACGGCACTCCAGGCCATGCGCGTCACGGGTGAGGTCATCACGACCCCCTACAGTTTTGTCGCGACGACGCATTCCATTTGGTGGAACGGCCTCAAGCCTGTATTTGTCGATGTCGAAGAAGAGACGGGAAACATCGATCCCGAAAAAATCGAAGCCGCCATCACGCCGCATACAACCGCCATCATGCCGGTTCACGTGTATGGAACGCCCTGCAACACAAAGCGCATCCAGGAAATTGCCGACATTTACGGTCTCAAGATTATTTACGACGCCGCACATGCCTTTGGCGTACGCGTAAACGGGCAGTCCATCTTGAATGCAGGCGACATGAGCACGCTGAGTTTCCATGCCACAAAAGTCTATAACACCATCGAAGGCGGAGCGTTAGTTTGTCACGACGCAGCCACCAAGAAACGCATCGACTATCTCAAGAATTTCGGTTTCGCCGGCGAAACGACCGTTGTCGCCCCCGGCATCAACAGCAAGATGGACGAGATTCGTGCGGCATACGGTCTCTTGAACCTGAAGCAGGTCGATAACGCCATCGCAAACCGCAAGGCCATTGCCGAAAAATACCGCAAAGCCTTAAAGAATGTGCCCGGCATCCGCACATTGCAAGATATCGGAGGCGTTCACCATAACTACGCCTACTTCCCGATTTTCATTGATGAATCCGTTTACGGAATCAGCCGTGACGCGCTCTACGAAAAGCTCAAGGAATACAACATCTACGGACGCCGTTACTTCTACCCGCTCATCAGCACGTTCAGCGCCTACAAGGGCTTGGAATCGGCTAGTCCGGCAAACCTCCCAGTGGCCCACAAGCTTGCCGACCAGGTACTTTGTCTGCCCATGTTCGCCGACTTGGACGACGAAGGTGTCAACCGCGTCATAAACGTTGTCGTCAATCGAAAATAATTTCGTGCACCTATGAAGAAGAACATTCTTGTATTCCCCTGTGGCTCCGAAATAGCGCTTGAAGTATATCGTGCGGTCAATCATTCGACACACTTCAATCTTATTGGCGCAAATTCGATAGACGACCACGGGCAATTTGTATTCGAAAACTACATCGGCGGACTCCCCTTCATCACGGACCCGGACTTTCTTGAAAAATTCAGACAGGTCGTTCGCGACAACAACATCGACGCCGTCTATCCGGCAATGGACGCCGTCATCGAACTTTTAAAAAGCAACGAAGACTTTTTAGGATGCAAGGTAGTCTCCTCCCCCATCGAGACCACGCAAATATGCCTTTCAAAATCCAAGACGTATAAAGTCCTCGAGAATGTCGTAAAAGTCCCAAAAACTTTCACTGCCGATGAACTAGTCATAGCAGGCGAGCCTTTTCCCGTTTTTGCAAAACCCGATATCGGCTATGGTTCCCGCGGCGCAAAGAAAATATCAAGCGTCGAAGACCTCAAGGCTCACTTGGCACTGTATCCGTCATGCATCCTTTCGGAATTTTTGCCGGGCAAGGAATACACGGTCGATTGTTTTTCTTCGCATAACGGGGACCTCCTTTTTGCAGCGGCACGTGAACGTTGCCGCATCATGAACGGAATCAGCGTCAACACGAAACCCGTCAAGGAAAACGCGGAAGAGTTCATGGAGTTCGCAAAGAGAATCAATTCAGCCATAAAGTTCAACGGAGCATGGTTCTACCAAGTCAAACGCGATGCAAACGGCAGCCTTACGCTTCTCGAAATTGCAAGTCGTTTCGGCGGGTCTTCTTCGCTGTTCCGCGCACAGGGTATCAACTTTGCACTGATGTCGCTATTCGACGCATTCGACATTCCCGTATCCGTACTCCGCAACGGCTACGACGTCGTCATGGACCGTGCGCTTGACAACAAGTACAAACTGGACTTGAAATACAGCGAAGTCTTTGTCGATTTTGACGACTGCATTTATCTCGAAAAGAAATTCGTAAACGATGCCTTAATGGCGTTCCTTTACCGCTGCGTCAACAACGGCATAAAAGTCACGCTTCTCTCCCGTCATGACGATGAAAAACTTGGCAAACTGGACGAACTTTTGGACAAATTGCGTATCCGTCAGGTATTCGACCGCATCATCCATCTTAATCCGAGCCAGAAAAAAATCGATTCCATCGACAACACGGATTCCATTTTCATTGACGACTCTTTCGCAGAACGCAAAGCTGTCGCAGACAAGTTTAACATACCCGTTTTTAGTCTAGACATGATTGAGGCCCTTTAATGGAAACGCCCTTCGACATCAAACGCGCGCAGGCGCGCCTTTTAGAAATGGCAAAAGCAACAGCAGCCATTCTTGAAAAGCACGACATTCCCTACCAAATTGCATTCGGCACGTTACTCGGGGCCGTAAGGCACGGAGGGTTCATTCCGTGGGATGACGATTTTGACTTTTTACTTTTCGACGATTCTTATGACAAGGCAACGGAAGTATTGTTGAAAGAACTCCCGGAAGACTTGCTCCTCGAAAACGAAAAGACCGAGCCCAAGTATTTCCACGGTTGGGCTCATGTCAAAGATTTGAAAAGCGAATGCGACTGCGCGCTTTTCCCACAAGATGCGGCTTATGCCCACCATGGTTTAAGTGTAGATTTGTACAAGCTCACAAAAATCAAGGAAAAAGATTACATCCAATACCGACTTGACGAAGCTCTTGCTTATATTGATCGCCGTCTCAAGCAAGGGCTCATGACAGAAGAAGAATACAAAAACAAAAAGGAATCTTTCTTAAACTCGTTCAAGCCGGACGGGAACACGTCTGAAAAGGAAATTCTAGCCTACCCGTTTACATACGGCAAGCAAGAAATTAACGATGTTTTTCCGCTGAAAAAGTACAAATTCGAGGATGCGGAATTTTTGGGTCCGAACAATTATGATCCATTGCTCGCTTCTGAATATCGCGACTATATGTCGCTCCCGCCCGAAGAAGATCGAAAGCCACATTATACATCCATTAAATATTTTTAAGGAGGGCATATAAATGAAAAAACTTAAATCGTTTATCATCAAGTGCATGGGTCCTCTCTATGGAATTTTTTTCAAGACGAGAATCGAAAACCGTCGCCTTGTTAAAGAGAAAAAGGAGCTGGAAAGTCAGATCAACGAACTTACTTATCAAGTCAACTACTTGAAGCATCACTTTGATATCGGGCAAATGAAACCCGCATCCGGATATCTCCGCGAATTCCAGCTTGCAGAAGTCGAATATGCAAGATACATTTTGGACCTGCTCAAGCCCTACGATATCCAGATGTACCTTGAAGGCGGAGCCCTGCTCGGAGCAAAGCGCCACAAGGGATTCATCCCCTGGGACGACGATATCGACATTGCGATGTCTCGAGCCGATTTCAACAAGCTCCTTCACGTTCTACAGACCGATCCCAATTTCGTGTGGATAGATACAACGCAGAAATCCGGTTACTACGCCGAATATTACGACAAGCATATTCGTGCAAACGCAAACAAGAACGTTGTTCTCATGACTCCGACTTGTGTACACATATTCAATGGAACTTGTCTGAGGGACGCAAAGAACCTGGAATTTTTCCCGAACGATTTCTTGAAAGAGGACGTGACCGAAGAACAGTACCTTGCATTCCGTGACAAAGTAATTGCATTCATACGTGTACCGCACGCATGGAAAGAACTCTTCGACTTCTACGAAGAAAATTGGAAAGCGAGCGGCATCTATTCCATGGAGCCGACCTCTCGAATCGTTCCGGGGCTCGGCAACTGGGACCTGACCGAATACGGCTATCACGGATTTAGAAATCACGATGACGTTTACCCCACAACGACCATCGTATTCGAAGGCAAGGAACTCCCCTGCCCGAACAAGGCCGAAGTGATCCTGGACAGGGAATACAGCAAAAGTTGGCGAGACTATCCCAAAGACATCGGGTTCCCGCAGACACTACTTGACCGGAACAATTATTTTAAATTAATTGGCGAACCCTTGATTGACTACAAAGAATTTTAAAATATGACCGAACCGGAAAGAATTGTCGCGAAAGGAATCGTTCCCTCCTCGTTTTTGCAAGAAGAAACGATATGCGATTTTTTTGTGGATTCCACCCGCAAAAAGGTATGGGCCATTGAACTCGACATACTTGTAGAATTCGACCGTATATGCAAAAAACACGGCCTGAAATATTTCTTGATGTGCGGCACGCTTCTCGGCGCCATCCGCCACAAGGGTTTTATCCCGTGGGACGACGATATTGACGTCGCCATGCCGCGCGACGATTTCAACAAGTTGAACACGCTGCAAGATGAATTCAAACACCCGTTTTTCTTGCAGACGCCGCTCACCGACAAAGAATTCGCCGGTTCACACACTTGTATCCGCAATACGAATACAAGCGCCATCAGCCCTATCATCCGGTTCCAAAAAATGAACCACGGGCTTTTCATCGACGTTTTCGCGCTGGACCATTTTGTACCGGAAGGCGCCGAAGAGCGCTTTGCCGAAATAAACCAGCTGAACATCGAGAACGGGACGTTCATGCGGTTGACCAACCCGGAGCTGAACGAGAAAAACCGCGAGCGCGTAAAAAACTACCACAGGGACCATATCGCGGACTACAAGAGAATCCATGAAATCGCGAGCATGTTCAACGACCGCGAAACCGAAAAGCTGGCCATCCTGACATGGACCGCCGAGCCCCTAGAACAAAACGTGTGGGACGCAAAGGACTTTGACGAATCGGTGGATGTGGAATTCGAAGGTTATCGTTTCCCGGCACCCGCAGGATATCGCAACATTCTCACGCAGTTGTTCGGGAACTACATGGAATTCCCGCCTGTAGAAAAAAGAGGAGCCCAGCACAGTCAATACGTGCTGGACCCCGATACGCCCTATGCGGAATTCCTGCGCACGTTCAAGCCGCGCTAACAGGATCCGCTACAGCAATTACTTTTTCGGTGCAAACGGCTCGATGATGTTCTTGATGATAAAGTCGGCCGTCTTCTCGATATCCTCGAACGCGACGCGCTTCGGCAAGTCGACGTTGAAAGCCTTCTTCACCTTCGCGACGAGTTCGTCGGTATAGACGAGCGTGCCGTTTTCCACATTTTCGATACCATCGCAGTAAATAGACTTGCGGTTTGCCGCACGCATGTCATCCATGCTGAAAAGTGCCGTATCGAACGAGACTTCGGCCTTCGCGCCATCGATGAGCACCGGATAGCCACCGATTTCGCCATCGACACCGGGCGCATGCACCTTGGTCACCGTCTTTTCGCGGAGAGCCGTCAAGATGGAATCGATGATGTTGAAGTTGCTCGAAGCGTTCATCATGTTGCGCTTCTGGTCCACCGGCATCGGGATAGAGCAGGCGGCCAGCACTTCGGTCTGGTCAAACGGTAAATCCTTGCCGTCCTTCTTGAAGTTCAAGAGCAGCGTCTGGCCTTCGGCGTGGCCTTCCTTGGAAATCACAACGTCATGGAAATGGCTTACCGCGAGCGTCACATCGATATCGTTCAGGTTGTCGATGTTGTACTTTTCGGCCATGAAGAACTTCATACGCGGAATGAGGTGGTTCAGGTTGCCGCTACCGAAATCGAAGTATGTCTTGCCGGCGGACTTGAGCCAAGGAATCACGGCATCGGAATACGAGGTATTGATGGTCACCGCATTGGAGCCAGCCTTCTCGTAAGCGGCCATGATGTTCTTCGCATAACGGATGGAAAGCGGAGACCAGATGCCGTAAGCGCGCAGGTTGCTCCACGAGATGCTTCCGTACTTGAGGCCCGAATACACGCGGCTGCTGTTCACGATAAAGTCGGGGTTCGCCTTCTTGATTGTCGCGGCGATGCTGTCGACATCGTTCAGGTCGCAGTCACCGAGAATTTCAATCTGGCTACGCAGTTCGCGACGGATTGTCGCTGCCGTGCGGACGATGTTCACGTCCATCTGCATCTTGGCGGCATTGCGGCCCGCAACCACAATTTTCAGCTGCGGGTCACGGAGGCTCACCAGGAAGTCGAGCAGGAACGTACCGACGCTCCCGAGCCCGATAATCATAATCGTAATCGTCTCGTTCTTTTCGACCTTGGACTTGAGCAAGGCAATTTTCTTGTTCAGGATTTCCATATCTTACTCCATAAGTTCGCGGACAATGTTGTAGTCCGCAACGGTGTTACAGTTATACCAGGCATCGAACGTGACCACGTCATATTCTTCACGGGAAAGCTTGTTGAAATACGCCTGAATAATTTCGAGGTTCGTTCCCTGAAGTTGCTTTTCGGTCAGGGAAGCGACAGCCTCGTGCAGTTTTTCTGCCGACTGGAATTTCCACATCTGCGCAGAATTGAATACCGCCAGGAACGGCTCCGGAATCGTGAGCGAAGAATGGTTCGTGTCGTACAGGTAATGCGGACGGCCATCCGTCGATACGTAAAGCGCTACGGCCTTGTTCGAATAGATGGGTTCGCGGTTGATCGTGAGCACGCTCTTTTCGCTATCGTAAACCGGCTTGAAGTTTTCTTTCAAGAAGAACAAGTCGCCTTCGACGAAGGTGACATCGCCCGGTTCCTTCACGGCCTCGATGCCCTTATACAGGCTATAGCCCGAACCATAGTCCTTGAAATGCTCGTTATAGACAAGTTCAATCTTGTCGCCGTAGGCCTGGAGATTTTCCTTCACATATTCTTCGAGAGCAGAATAGAGGTAGCCGCCCACAACGATGTACTTGTCGTATTCGCCGCAGTTTTTGATAAGCTGGTTGAGCAGCGCAAACTTCGGGGAATCCTTGTAATAGAGGCACTTCAGGGTTTCCTTTTCGGTATCCCTGTTAAAGCGGGTTGCTGTCCCAGCAACAGTAATAATCAAATACTTCATCTTTCAATACTCTTCACGCACATTTCGAGGCCTTCGTCAAGCGTAACGACCGGTTTCCAGTGCGTACGCGTACGAATCTTGTCTGTGTTGAGCAGGCGGCGTTCCGGGTCGGACTTGCGATAACCTTCGAACTTGATTTTCACGTCGTCCATGCCCATCTTCTTCGCGATAAGTTTCACAAGATCGACAATGGAAATTTCCTCTTCGGTCGCAACGTTATAGACGGTACCGTCGAGAGCTTCGGGCGATTCCATGAGTTCCATCACGGCGCGGCAGCTGTCGATATTGTGGAGGAAGGTACGCTTGTTGACCTTCGAATTCTCGAGCAACGTGACTTCGGGCTTTTCGAGTAGGTTGTTGATGATGTGCGGGATAATGTGGTCGGCAAAGCGTTCGTGCTTGCTGTACACGTTCGCAAAGCGGATGGAGCAACCCTTGATTTTGCCCTTGTCCACGGCATCCTTCATGAAGAATTCCGTAAGGAGCTTGCCGACGGCATAGCTCGTGCGCTGGCTGTGTTCTGCCGTTGCCATGAGCAAGAAGTCATCTTCACGGACGCCGCCGTTCGCGTTCCAGGACTGCATGGAATAAACTTCGGAAGTCGAGCAGTTGATGTAGGTATCGGCACCAAGAGCGATTGCCATTTCCAGGAACGTCTTCATCGAGATGACGTTCGTCTGGAACGTGTGTTCCACTTCGTAGAAATGCTTGGTGTGAACCACTGCGGCGCAGTTGATGAAAATCAGGCGACCGGAGTAAGAACCCTTGAGGCTCTTTACCTTGTCAGCAACAGCGGCCATATGTTCGGCATTATTGATGTCGTATTCAAAAAAGATAAAGTCATCGCGACCGACCAAGTCTTTCACCGTATCGATGGAACTGGCAAAGAAGTTGTCAAAACCGACCACGATGTTGTCGTCCTTCAACAACTGGTGCGAAAGTTCGCTGCCGGTCATGCCGGTAGCACCACTTATGACATACAGATTTTTCTTCATGTTAAGCCTCTGTTTAAATTCCTAAAGTCAGACGATCCTTGTAGAATACATCTACCTCGTCCGTATAAAGTTCCTGTTCCGCCACGATATCGTATGGGACGCATACATGCTCGTATTCCGTCGTTTCGGTATCGAGGATCCCGAACTGTGCGCAAGGATTGATGTTGCGCGGCTGCCCGACAGAACCGGGATTGATAAAAACCGTTTTTTTCTTGTTCCTCGTGCTCGGGGAATCGGCCTTGAAAAGCACCTCGAAGTAGTGGCATACATGGGAATGCGCCGTCAGCACGAAATCGTACGGGGCGTATTCTTCGCGAGTGAGTTCCACAGGTGTAAACTTGCCCCAATACGGGTCGCCCAAGATGCCATGCACCAGCAGGAACTTCTTGCCGTCGATTTCCAGGGAACAAGTGCCATCGCGATTCATCTTGTTATTGATAAAGTCGATGGAATCCTGCGAAAGATGTTTTTGCGTATAGTGGAGAATGGCACGCCCGCGGTCTGTCGCGAAACGGGTCGTGTCATTGTCCATGACCGCCTTCTCGTGGTTTCCCCAAATCTTCGCAACAAACTTGTCGTCCATACTGCGAATCATGTCCACGATTTCGTTCGGGCGCATGCCGTAATTGACAAGGTCTCCCAGCAACACGAACTTGTCGACATGGCGACGTTCGACTTCTTCGAGCACCGCATTCAATGCCGTCACGTTCGCATGGATGTCCGACAGCAGGGCGAGTCGCATTTTTATTTCCTCAAGAACTCCATGAGTGCGTTCTTGTTCTCGATAGGCGTGGTGGTCGGGCGACCCAAATCCTTGCGGTTGCCCTTCTTCACCTTGACTTCGAGGAGCACGGGGCCTTCGATGCTACGCAACTTGCCCAACGCTTCCGCAAGCGATTCCTTGCTGTCGGCAGTCAGGGCGTCCTTGTAACCCACGGCTCGGGCCACGGCGGGCAGGTCAATCTTGAGGCCTACCGTCGGCTGGCCGCCCACGGAGTCGTGTGCGCCGTTGTTGAATACCACGTGGACGTAATTTGTGGGAGACTTGCTCGCGACAATCGCCATGGAACCCATGTGCATGATAGTCGCACCGTCACCGTCGAAACACCAAACCTTGCGGTCATTCTTTTCCATCGCAATGCCAAGCGCAATCTGCGAGGCATGCCCCATCGAGCCCACCGTCAAAAAGTCACGTTCGTGGCCTTCACCCTTCTGGGCACGGTATTCAAAGAGTTCGCGGCTGATCATGCCCGTCGTAGAGACAATGACATCCTTTTCGCCGAGCGCGGCGGCCACCGTCTGGATGGCTTCTTCGCGGCTCATCGTGAGGTCGTTCTTCTCGACACTCTGGAGCTTGTAATCCTCGAAGGTATCCTTCTCGATGACGAACGCATAGACCTCGCCCGTTTCCTTCATCGTCTTGACGGCCTTCGCAATCTGCTTCGCGGCCTTGTCTTCTTCTTTGCAGAGCACGTCGAAGTTCACACCCATCGTGTTGAGGATGCCGGTCGTCACCTTGCCCTGCTTCACATGCTGCGGTTCGTCATGGACGCCCGGGCGGCCACGCCAGCCAATGAGGAGTAGCACGGGAATGTTGTAGACTTCCTTGTCGGTGAGCGAAGCAAGCGGGTTGATGATGTTCCCTTCGCCCGAGTTCTGCATGTACACGACTCCAATGTTGCCCGTAGCCAGGTGGTAACCTGCGGCAAGGCCCACGGCGGCACCTTCGTTCGCGGCAATCACGTTATGTTTTGCATCCTTGTTGTCGGCGATGTAGGCGCAGATGTTCTTGAGCAAAGAATCGGGGACTCCGGCAAAAAAGTCAATGCCGTAGGAACCGAGCGTGTCGATAAAAAACTTCGGACTGATCATGATTACTTCTTCATCGTTCCGGGAATGAGGTTCAAAATCTGCTTGATAGGCATGCAGTAGTCGTTGGATGCCTCGAGGCTACGGCTGTGCGTCAGGATAGATTCGGCACACTTCACCATGGCGGGGTATGCAGACCTCAGCATATGGTTCGCATAGATGACAATGTTGATGCCCCAGGTCGCCAGTTCCTCTTCGGTAAACTGGTTGTAGGTCGTAGGCACGGCGACAATCGGCGTATGCGCATCCTTTTCGCGGAAGCGCTTGCAGAATTCCTTGATGTCCTCGCCGCTCTTGTCCTTGGAGTGAATCATGATGCCATCTGTACCAGCAGCCACGTAAGCATGGCAGCGTTCCAGAGCATCGTCCACGGACTTGCCCGCAATGAGCGATTCACAGCGGGAAATCACCATGAAGTCGTTCGTAATCTGGGCATCCTTGCCCGCACGGATCTTGGTGCAGAATCCTTCGATAGTGTCCTGCGTCTGGATGGCATCCGTCCCGAACAGGGAGTTCTGTTTGAGCCCCACCTTGTCCTCGATAATGACAGCAGAAATGCCGAGGCGTTCGAGCGTGCGGACCGTGAAACCGAAATGTTCCACCTTTCCGCCCGTGTCACCGTCGAAAATGACCGGCTTGGTCGTGACTTCAAGCGTATCGTTCAGGTCGTGCAGGCGGGTCGTAAGGTCCACCGCCTCGATATCCGGCTTGCCCTTGCTCGTGGAATCCGTAAGGGACGAAGACCACATGCCGTCGAACTCGCGGACGCAACCGTTGACTTCGACACTCGTGTGTTCCGCGATAAGACCGGTAAGGCCGTTGTGCGATTCCAGAATACGGACAATCGGCTTGGCCGCAATCAGACGGCGCAACGAAGAAAGTCTCGCCTGCGGGGTCGTACCGAGGCTGTCCATTTCTTTCTTGAGTCCGGCAGAAGTAATGCCCTTCGTGTAAGGGATTTCGATGACTTTTCCGCCCTGGGCTTCCATCACCTTGAAAACTTCGTCACGGATGTACTTGTCCGGGCCATAGAGCCAGTCGTCTCCGTGAATGATGTAGTCAGGCTTGTACTTTTTCAGATTTTCTACGTAACTCCACTCGTCCTGCGGAACGATTTTCGAGACGCCCTTGATATTTTCAATAACATTTTTTCGCTGTTCGTAATTCAGGTAAGGCAAACGCTTGTGCGTCGCTATCGCCTTGTCCGTAAATAGTCCAATCATCACGTCACCGTACTTGGCGCCCTCATTGATAATATTGATGAGGCCCGGGTGCATGATGTCACCAATCATTCCTAGATAAACAGTCTTTGCCATGCTAAACCTTTTACGACACAATTTACCCACTAAATTTAGAAAATAAAAGATGAATCCAACTCCATGATAAAAATCAACATTGACCGTTTATGCGCTTATAAATATATTTGGAAATTCAAATACCCGGAAAAAAAAGATGTTACGCACCCAAGAAGAAATCATGGCCAAGTGGCCTAAAGACGCGAAACCGCTCGTGAGCATCCGCTGCACGGCATTCAGACAAGAGAAATACATCGCCCAATGTCTGGAGGGATTCTTAATCCAAGAAACCGATTTTCCTTTTGAAGTCTGCGTGCACGACGACGCCAGTCCAGATAGGACTGCGGATATCATCCGCGAATACGAAGCGAAATACCCCAAGATAATCAAGCCTCTCTACGAAACTGAAAATCAATGGTCCAAAAACGACGGATCGTTCACGCGCGTTGTCACGGCCATGCTGACCGGCAAGTACATCGCCATGTGCGAAGGCGACGACTACTGGATTGACCCGCACAAATTGCAAACGCAAATTGATTTTCTAGAAAGCCACCCCGACTATTCCATGACATTCCACGATGCAGAAATCAAGAATGAACCCGGAGTGGAACCCGTCGATTCCGTCTATCCCCAAATGGAAGACCGGGACTACACGGCCACGGAACTCTTCGAAAAATGGACCATTCCAACGGCATCCATGGTGTATAGACGTGAAGTGATCGATTTTCCGATAAAGAACCCTTTAAATATTTTGAACGGAGACATATTCCTGGCGGAAAAATGCGCCCACACGGGCAAGATCCGTTGTTTCAACAAAAAAATGTCCGCCTACCGCAGGCAACCGGGAGGCGTCACTTGGGACAAGTCCAAGCAAATACAACGTATAAAGGAATATCCCGCGCATTTCATGGAACTCAAGCGCAACTTCCCGAAAATCAACAGTAGAATTATAAGCAGGGCTATCTGCTGGGCCATGGCCAACGCCTGGGATTACGTCGATGTAAAAACAAAAATCTATTATTTTTTCAAAGGCATGACTCTCGCCCCAAGAACATTCCTCAAGAAACTTTATCGTAAAAAATTTTCGGACAAGGCATAATCGCATGGCTCATTTCGACTACCTCATCGTAGGTTCCGGCCTTTTCGGGGCAACTTTTGCATACCGCGCCCACAAAGCGGGCAAAAAGTGCCTCGTCATCGACAAGCGCGCACAACTGGGCGGAAACGTCTATTGCGAAAATGTCGAGGGCATCAACGTCCACAAATACGGCGCCCACATTTTCCATACGAGCAACAAGCAGGTATGGGACTTCGTAAATTCCATCGTCGAATTCAACCGCTACACGAACAGCCCTGTCGCGAATTACAAAGGCAAGCTTTACAACCTGCCGTTCAACATGAACACGTTCTACCAGATGTGGGGCGTCACGACGCCGGCTGAAGCCAAGGCAAAAATCGAGGAGCAAAAGGCAGAAGCCATCGCCGCCTTGAACGGCCGCGAGCCCGCAAACCTCGAAGAACAGGCGCTCACGCTCGTGGGCAAGGACATCTTCGAAAAGCTCATCAAGGAATACACCGAAAAGCAATGGGGCCGGGACTGCCGCGACCTTCCCGCGTTCATCATCAAGCGCCTCCCGGTGCGGCTCGTATTCGACAACAACTACTTCAACGACAAGTACCAAGGCATCCCCATCGGCGGCTACAACAAACTCATCGACGGACTGCTGGAAGGAATCGAAACGCGCACTGGCGTCGATTTCTTTGCGGAATACAAGGGCAACTGGCAAGAGATTGCGAACAAGCTTGTCTACACGGGAGCCCTCGACGAATATTTCGGCTACAGCCTCGGCAAACTCGACTGGCGCACGGTCAGCTTCAAGACGCGTATCGAAGAAACGCCGAACTTCCAAGGGAACGCCGTCGTCAACTACACATCGCACGAACAGCCTTACACGCGCATCATCGAACACAAGCATTTCGAAATGTTCGGCGCCGACGTCTATGATGTTCCCAGGACCGTCGTTTCGGAAGAATACTCCACCGAGTACAAGGACGGCATGGAACCCTACTATCCCGTGAACGACGAGCGCAACAACAAGCTTGCCGAAGAATACCGCAAGCTCGCCGCGCAAGAATCAAACGTCATCTTCGGCGGACGCTTGGCGCAGTACAAGTATTACGACATGGCTCCCGTCATTGAACAAGTGCTGAATATCGAAAAATTCTAAGTTTTCACCATGCTAGACGATTCCAAAATAAAGATCCTTGTTTGCTGCCACAAGCCCTGCGAACTGCCCCAAAACAAAGTATTTTTACCGATACATGTCGGGGCTGCACTCTCTGACGTGAATCTCGGAATCCAACGCGACGACCAGTTCAACGGGGTGCCTTGCGACAACATCAGTGACAAGAACCGCAGCTTTTGCGAACTGACGGGCTTATATTGGGCTTGGAAAAATCTAAAGGACGCATCCATCATAGGCTTATGCCATTACCGCAGGTACTTTGATTTTCACAAGCAAGTACCATTCGGAAGAGAATCCAAGCAGTTTAAATTTGCCGAATTTAAAAATCTAGACTTCGACATACCGGATCAAATTTTCGACAAGATAAACAACGGTTCAATCATCGTCCCGGCACCGATCCATTACGACACGAACATCGCCATCAATTACTGCACACACCATATCAGCGACGATTTTGCGACTTTGCGAAAAGTCTTTTTCGAGACGCAACCGCCCTATATGCAAAAGGCGTTCTACGAAGTTTTCTTCCGCGAAAACTATCTCATTCCATGCAACATGTGCATCATGAAACGTGAAGATTTTAACGAGTATTGTACGTGGCTGTTCGATATCATTTTCAATTTGGAAACCAAAATCGACATTACCCATTACAATCCCGTACAACAAAGAATATACGGATACATGGCAGAAAGACTGTTCAACGTCTGGCTATATACAAAAAGAAAGAAGCTTATCCATAAGCCTCTTCTTTTCATCAGCGACGATCCTCCCGTTCACCCCGAAAGACCCCTCCTAAATCAATTTATCAGAAACTTCAAAATTGATTTAGGACTTAGAATTGCACGGCGTCGTCTGCCCAAGGAACTGCGTCACTTGAAATCAAAATAGACGTTTACGATAGCCCCTGGTTGTTCAAAGGCGACTTTCTGCATTTTTCCAAATTCAGGGGATTTCTCGTCAGGCGCATCAACCGAGACTTCCATCGATTCCTTTTTCTTCGTCGGATCCGTAATCGTCAAGACATACTGGCTTTCCGTCTTGTGCAAAGTGAACAAGCAAGGTTCGGAGAAAGACAGCGAATAATTCTCAAACTTGTACTCACCCTTTGAGAAAACGGCACCCGCCAAAATTGCACGTTCCTTATCCAATACCGCATGGAAATCAGGCAACTTCAAATAAGTTATTCCGTGAGACTTGTTAAAGAAACTTGTGGGATCCACGCCAATTTCCGCCAGATACGCATATGACGCCGTCTGAGGTTTCTTGCCATGATCAAACCATATCGTCAGGACGTCATCCGATTCTTCCTGATTGAGCGTTCCAATATCGCGCCAGTTTCCCGTTTTTCTTTGTTTTAAAGCCTTGAACTTGGAACTGTCCAAAGAAACATAACCTACTTCGTCACACCATATACGGTCTAAATCGACTGTTGTATTTTCTTGGATATTCCCCGTTGCCGTCAAAACTTTTGAATGGACAAGCCTCTGGTCAACCGATGTCGAGATGGGCGATTCATGATCGCTTTCAAAACTCGAACCCAAGGCGACGACTTTATTCCCCATGAAGAACCAACTTTTATAACCATACAAATGAGGACGATCGGCAATCATCGCCGCCACGGCAAAGTCACCTTGAGTCAATCCGCCCGCATAATTGTTTTGGTTCGTCATCCGCTTTTCCTTCTGCTCGGATTCATTATAGCTCGTGACTCCAGGCAACAAGCTCCAATCCCATAGCGGTTCGATATTCTTGTAATCGTTAGAATTCCTATATAAAGAAAGGACGCCCATCGCAAGCCAAAGTCCTTTTCGATTTTCACGATTCAGGAATTCGCTTCCAAAATTTCTCCAAGAGGACATCTTTAACGACGTAAAATAATCGTTTGTCCTGCAGGTCATCATTTCACCTGTCTGGAAATAATGGCACCCGCTCAAGAAACGTTCGGTCTTTGTTTCAATAGAATAAGCCCATTCCGCATATCTATAAAAATTGACCGTATCGACTTTCATCAGGTCCTTCAGTATCGGGAACCAACCCGTTCCGTTTTTATTACCGGCCTTTCTAGAAATTTCACGCCCAATAACCGCAGGATCAATCACATCCTTCCACATCATCAAGCGAGTTCCGTAGAGCGCTAAAGCAGCCATGTTATCTAAAGCCTCACGCGAAAAGGCAAAAGGTGTTTCGCGCATAATCACAGCCCACTTTGCAGCATTCGCCAATGCGACTTTGCCATAGCCCCCATTGTACAAAATATTCCCATGCATAAAAAACGAATGGTCCTGTTGATGGCCTTCCAACTTTGTATATTCCATGACTTGGGCGATATCTTCGATTCCCTGTTTAATTAGGTTATCCCTATTTTCGAGAATCCCTCGAATGACCACATTTTCCGCAATCCAGGATTTATTCGTCGCACCCATACTCGACTTTTCCGGATTTCTCGAAATAATTCTCTTTTGCATTTCATTTGGCAGTTCATCCCACAAGAAAAAAGCGACGGGATTTATTTCAAGCAATACACCAATATCGTTCGTCCACCAGTTACTACTGACAAAATCCTTATCCCGGCTGAACCAGAATTCCAGACCACGGACGATTCCATTTTTCAGAGAATCTTTTAGACCCGCATTTTGTTCATGCTGGTAAAGCATGGCCATCGCATGGAGATTGTAGAGATGGTCCATCGGGGCTTCGCCTTTCTTATTGTATCTAATATTGTCCCACGAGCCATCCTGTTTTTGCGTATGCAGCGCCAATAAAGGATCGCCACTTACATACTGATTGGCAAACCATTCTTTAGTTCTGTCAAACAGCAGCGCTCTTTCAGAAGTTTCCAAAGCTGCAGAAACAGAGATGAAAAGCAGCAGTAGCTTACAAACAACAGAAAAACATGTTTTCATTGTATTAGCTCCTTTATTTTTTTTACAATTTTTTTGCGGATGACATAAGATTTAAAAATAATCTTCACCAATGTCATTTGGAAAGCTCCCACGCCCCCGTAATTTTTATAATAATAGCATTCTGATTCAAATTTCAAAGCAAGGCGATTCAATTCATTGTATTTTTTATTAATGATTTCGGAATGGTTGTGCAGCATATGAACCGTGGGCAGATAATGCATTTCATAGCCGGCTCTTTGCATTTTCTTGGCCAAAATCATTTCTTCGGCAAATAAAAAAGTATGCGGGTCAAAGCCACCGGCTTCTTCGAATTTCTTTCGGGACACGACAAAAAACGATCCCATCACCCGGAAAACCGGATTCGCCACAAACTTTTCCAACAGATCGGAAGAACGAAACCTTTGCGGCAAGAAACGGCTCAAGGGATAACACAAATACTCCAGTCCCCAGCGCAAGAAAAATGATTTATCAAAATAGGGATTTTGCGATTTCAAGTTCTTTCCGACAATGGATGGGCCAACAGCGCCTACTTGCGGAATCGAGGCTTCTCGAATCAAGGCTTCCAAAGAAAGTTCTTCATCCAGCACTACCAGGTCGTTATTCGTAAAAAGCAGATAGTCGCTCTTCAAGAATTCAGCGGCAATTTTCGCACCGGAGTTGTTGCCTTTGGCATATCCGGCATTAACCGTATTCTTCCACAAAAAAAGTCGATACCCGTCAACAAGCTTTTCTTCTAGAATAGAGCCTTCATATTCACAAGCCGTGACCGTTTTCCACGACATCGACAACTTTTCAAAATTTTCGTCATCCACACTGTTATCGACAACAACAAAAGAAAGTTCTTCGCTCGAATTTTTGCATTTCTGTATATAGTGGGAAATGCAGGCGACCGTAGCCCCTGCTGACTTGTAGTCGAGGAACACAAACGTTAACATGAAGCCTCCCCATATAAAGAAATCCACTCTTTTTCGTGCGCTTTCCAGGAGTTCCGTTGCATATAAGATACTGCATCATGTTGCTTCGCCAAAATTTTCCCAGAATTATAGTCCGAATAAACTTGCAGCATCATTTTCGAAAGGACATCGACATGATTATTTTCCGATTCATAATGATAGCTATACAGGCAATCGCTTTCTGCGACGACATCCTTCACGCATGGGATATCCGGGCAAACAATCGTCTTGCCATAAGAAAACGCAAGCGGAATTGTCCCCGAGTTCAAGGAAGAACGATAACTATAAGGCGCGATTAGAACAGCAGCCGTCTTGATATAAGCAGAAATATTTTCGTCAGGAACAAATTGCGGATCGAATACGATATCTTTTGCATCGACCAAAAGTCGTTGAATGGAGTCCTTATACGAAACAGGTTCCACCTTACCGCAAATCAAAAGAACTGGAGAGGAGTCGTCAAGACAATCGCCGTTCCAATTTTTTTGAAAAGACTTTATCAAGACCTCTATGTTCTTGTATGGCTGAATAGCCCCCGAAAAAAGAAAAATAGGTTTCCTTCTATCAATGCCATAGCGTTTGTAAATATCAAAATTACTTGCGGGATAAGAGCCGTAGTAGTCGCCATGCGGAATCAGCAATACTTTCGATGCATATTTTTCCAAATGTGCAATTTCAATCGTCTGCTTGCACATGATATGGATTTTATCCGAAAAACGAACCAACGCCCTAAATAGAATCTTATTGTAAAAAGGAGTCTTTTCGTGCGAAGTTATATTGTGAACGGTCCATACAATTTTTTTCTTTTTCAATTTAAGGGCAATTAAAAAATAGAGCCGTTTAACAAACGAAACGATATCCTTACTTTGGTCAAACCAGTTGATATGATAGACATCGGCAGAAAACAACTGTCTAGGAGATTCCTTCTTGATTTCTTTGTAGCCAACGCATTTGAACATCCCCGAAGATTCCAGGAGGCTCGAGAGATTGTATAAGAAATGATTTGTTCTTTTTTGATTCGTTGGATAGAAACAGATTGTTTTCTGGCTCATGAGACACCTCAAAAAAGATGCAAGATTCGGGAAGGTATATATTCAACCACTAAACGCAAAAAACCGTAATAAAGCGTCTGCAATTTTTTCCCAGCACGTTGATGACGGCGGAAAGCGTCTTTCATCAATGTCGCATGGTACGCCCAATTTTCCATGAAAGTCAAGTCACGGTATAAATCCTTGTGCTTGTTCCTGATGTAAGTTGTATTTTCTTTCCAGTTCAGGACCCTATTCGAAACACGGGGCGATCCGCCAACATCATCAAGGCAAACGACAAGGGGTTCCGCGACAAAGTAAAATTCTGCTACTTGCGCCAAACGGATGCAAAGTTCGTATTCCTGCCAGAACGTCAAACGTTCGTCAAAATTTCCGACTTGTTCCAGCAAATAGCGCGGGAAAAAGAGACATGATGTTGACGTGACATAAGTCGTTCGTATCAAGCGAGACAAGTCTCCGGAGAACTTCTTCGGAGGAATTACGGTCAGCGACTGGACGTTTTCACCAGAAGTCTTCTTGAACGTCCTCCCGCAAAAAATGACCGAGCCCGGATGCTTTTCGTAAAGCGCAAACTGTTTCTGCAACTTGTCAGGAGTCCAGACATCATCGTCATCCAAAAATGAGACAAACTCTCCCGTAGCACGGGCGACACCCTGATTACGAGCATAATTTCCACCACGAGAATCTACAGCATCGATACGGACGTAAACGATGCGGGAATCATTTTCGTAAAATTCTTGCGTCCCATCTTCAGAAGCATCGTCCACGACAATACATTCAACATCACTTACGGTTTGCGAAAGGACACTCTGGATAGCGTTTTCTAGAAGCTTTCGACGATTTTTCGTAGTAATAATTACAGAAAACTTTTTCATGCGTCCATAACCTCGTTTTCCACTTTTTCAGCATCTGCAATTATTTTATCTTCATCATCTTCAATTTCTTCTTCTTTACGGACGGCCCCCATGCAGAATCCCATCAGCATATAGGCAAACGTGTTGTTTCCGCCTATTTCGCCCGAGAGACACGCAAAGACAAAAAAACTTACCGTAATCAGAAGCCCCGCCATTCCATACTCGAACCTTCGCCTTCTAAAGAAATAATAGAACGCCACAAGGAACAGCAAGATATAACAAGCAATGCCTATCAGCCCGTAGTCAATCAATTTAAAAAACACAACCGACTCCAAGCCACCGATTTCGGAATCGACAACACGATCGTTATACGTGTCGCGTTCCATCACATACTTACTCGTATAACGCACGCCATTCCCGTAAATCGGGCTCTTCATGAAATGCATATAAGAAAACAGAAGTTGCTGTTCACGCAATGACAAAGAACTGCCCTCGCCTTCAACAGAGAATTTTTGAATCACCTGAGGGGCAAGCAACATCACGGAAAAGGCAATCGCAACAATCGCCAAAAGCCGGACATGAATTCCGGACTTCAAAAAGCCGTAAATAAAGAGCCCGATAAGCGAACAAACCAAGGCCGTTCTCGATCCGGACATGCAAACAAGCAGGAACAAGGCGCTCCAGACAATAATCTTCATGTTCTTTTTCCACGTCAAGCTTTTCAGCCGACACGTCAGCATCATCAAAGAACAGCACAAAACACTTCCAAGAACCGTGGGATGCGTTGTCGTGATAAAAATTCTCGACCGATAAGTTCTCGATGCAGACACGACACCATTCAAATCATAAAATCCGTCGTAGTACGGAAACGCCTTGCAAATAAGCGGAAATATAAAATTGTTTTTTAGAACAAACTCCATAATTCCCAACACGCAAAAAACCAATATCGGGTAATTCCATTTTTCTTCAAAGCGGATATCCTTGCAGGCCAAGCCACCCATATACGCAATAATCAAATAAGCGTAGTTTTCCATGAAATAGCGGAAAGCATTGTAAATACCCTTGCCGCCTTCCCCGTTCAAAACAACAGTCATCACCAAAGAAACAAAAGACAAAAAAAGCGGTATTCGCAAAGGGTGCTTAAAAACAGCATCGGCAAGCGCAGAACCGTTTTTCAACAAGTTGATGGCAAAGAACGTGTAGAGGAACAACTGCTGTGGCGAAAGCTGCGGTTTCTGCATAAAATAGACGCACGGCGGGAACAACAGCATGCCCAAGAATACATAGACAAAGGCCATATCCTTGCGGCCAAGCAACATAGCCCCGAACAAGGCGAAAAAAGAAAGGAAAACGATAGCGCTAAGCATAACGCTCTACCTGCTCGTTATAACAGTTTTCCAACAACAGCAAGACGTTCTTTCCCGAAAAGCGCTGTTTGCATCCATTCCATGCGGAGCGTCCCATTTGCGTTCGAAGAGAAACATCATCTACCAGGCATTCCAATTTTTGAGCCAAGGCTTCAACATCACCCGCCTCGACCAAAAAACCATCGACTCCATCACGCACAACATATGGCACGCCCCCCGAATACGTCGAAACCACAGGAAGCCCGACACCCATCGCTTCTACAAGGCTCATACCAAACGTTTCGGCATAAGAAGGCAACGCCAGCAAGTCAAAATTTTGCAACCGTTCAAGATATTCATCATGCCTTAACCAGCTAGAAACATGGATGTTCAATGCCTTAGGCGACAAAGCTACAACAGACTTGACTTGTTCCACTTCGCCATCACCGTACAGATAAAGTTCCGCTTTCGTTTTGAAACGAGCGAGGGAAAACGCCTTAATCAAATCATAGACGCCTTTACGATGTCCATAGCGACCCGAAAACACAATCTTTACCGGCAATTCATGACTTGTCAAGTCAACAGGCTTTTCAGCAATTGTCGGGCACGGATTCGGGATGACGACATAACGGCATTTCCCTTTTCCCACAAATTCGTCCAAGAATTCCTGCATATCCGGAGTAATGCAAATCACCATCACGGAATGCTTGAAATAGCTTCGAATAAAATGTTGAACGATTTTCGGCGATGTCGAGCACATTTTTTTGAACTTGCTACCGTGAATATGGGCGATATATTTTTTTCGACGAATACGGAGACAAAGACTTATGATATACTTGCGAAAAAAGCTCCCATTGAACGAAGTATGTATCTGGAAAAGGGCCGCATCGGGCGGGTTTAACAAAAGTTTCAAGCACAAGCAGAAAAAAATCGGCAAGGATTTGACAAAAGATCCGTTATAGCTCGCAAGGAATTTTTCTTCCGGCAAATTAAAAAGGTCCTTGTAGCTCGACAAAACCGAGCTAATGCCCCCCTGAACATTCAATGCGGGGCCAATATGGTAAACTTTTTCAATCATTCAAGGACCTTTATCTTTGTCTCAAAACTAACAAAACCATCGACATTCGTTTTCGCATACAACGCGGAACTTTCTGTTTTCTCGCCAAAGTGTTCCGAATACCAGCCGCCATCACGAATAGCGTAAGAGAGTTTCGGGTCCAATCCCATCTGCACTTTTTTAATTCCAGCAACACTCAATACGGCCACCGAGCCCTGTATTTCAGCACTCACCGCAGGATGCAAATGGAACGGGATTTCAATTTCAGCAGGCTTGGAACAGCGTAGCGTATCCGTAATCGTGATTTCATTTTCATCACGGTTAAATTCAACTCTGCGCACATGTTCGACACCCTCCATGCGATAACCGTCATGCGTCGCCTCGACAAAATTATCGCCCACGTTCAACACCTTGCAATGGTAATGCGAAAGCCACATCGTGGGCCCCGCCTGATTCGCCTGATTTTTCCCGTTCACGCAAACCGTATTGTGCGCAAGCGTACTGACAAAATAACGTCTCAAGTCCTTGTGCGTATGGTACGTGAAAGTACCCGCATCGACAAGAACCGGATCTCCATCCACATGCAAAATAAAACTAAGCGCATCGGCATGGCCATGAGCCGCAATACTCAAGAAACCAAGCGGGGCAGCATCAAAGTGAAGATACGTTTCGCGAAGTCCCGAAACAGCGACCCCTTTTGTACGCTTAAAAATAAAATGGCCGCTTTCAGGATAAAAGCTATTGTCATCCATCAAAAATCCGGCAGCGACCGCAGGCATCCGCACAAACTTCTCGCGCCCCGTCCTGCCGAACAGCAGTTCGTTCTTGTCGTCCCACATCACATCGGCACGCTTGAAAGACGCATCGTCAAAATAAACAGCGAACGAAACAAGCAGCGACTTGAAATTATTGAAATGTCCTCCTTCATCCGGGCGCAGCACAAAGCCATCGTCACCATCGCCGTACATCGGATAATTGCATTTGCAATCCAGCATGGCGTTCATGTAATTCGCCATGGCACGGAGACGTTCGTTATACGTTGTCGAGAAAGAGACTCCGGCACGCGATCCCGCAACAGATGCTATCAAGAAAAAATCATCGATAAACTGGATATACTCCGCCGCCTCTTCGCGATTTACACCCTCCGAGGTATTCTGCAGAAGAATTTCTCGTTCGAGCCCCGCCTTGGCATACTTCAAGCGCGCCTTGCGGTGCGGAATGTTCCAGCAACAAGCGGCAACGAAAAGCCCCGCATATTCCGAAATCAGATGGTTGTTCGCCGACGAATACAACGACGGATGGTTATACGAATACTCCGCATGCTCAAAAACCAGCGGGAGCCAGACGTCGTCAACAAATTTTTTTATGCCATCATCCACCTTGAGCAGCTTGTCAACATCCAGGACCTGCCAGCAAAAGTACAAACAGATAAGCCGCAAATTGACTTCGATATTGCTGTACCAGTTGACACCCACCATATACGGGTTCGCATTTTTCCAGCTCGTCAAATGATAGCGGAACAGTTCCAAGTACTTTTCATTGCGGCCTTTTTTATAAAGCAGGGCGATATGCAGCAAGAACTGCAGGCGGTTCACCTCCCACACATGTTTCGCACTGCCATACCTATCGCTACGGATATCAATTTTATGGGCAAAAGACATTGGAAACGTTTGCCCCGTCGAAACATCCAGATGCCAGTCAATCGGTTTAAAAACATCTACCGTCTTTTCAAAAATCGGATAATGCAAATGCGCCGTGGGATTTTCAATCACCGAGGACCTAGGCAAATCCAGTTGCGTAGCAGACGCATCGACCTTGCATTTATCAAGAACATGCGTACGCATCCGCTGGCGAATACGGTAAAAGAATTCGCCCATAGAAAAAGTTTTTAGCCGATTAATATACCAAGAAATTTTCACCTGTCAAATATAATTTTTTATCTTCTTCAATTAGGGGACAATATGAAACAGGCATTGAACATCTCAATACTAGCGCTATCGCTACTCGCTTGCAATAACGGGACTTCTGATTCCTCTTGCGAAGCCTCAACAGAAGACATTGAGGGCATGCTTCTGGTTCATAGCGGAACTGCAACTTTAGGGAGCAACGAATCCAAATACAACGCCTCCGAACGTCCGGCCATGAAAGTCCATCTAGATTACGACTTTTTTCTTTCCATCCACGAAATGACCTGCGGCGAATACCGAGCTTTAGCAAAAAAGCAAAAACTTAAAGATTTCGGCAAATGCAAAAAAGACAGCCTCCCCCTCGCCGATGTCACATTCTATGACGCCGTGCTTGCCGCCAACGCCAAAAGCAAATCCGAAAAACTAGATACCGCATACACATACACCAAAACGACATTCGATAGCGAAGGCCACTGCACAAACTTGGACGCATTCATTTTCCATCCAGATGTCCACGCCTATCGGCTCCCCACCGAAGCAGAATGGATACTCGCCGCATCAAAAGGCTGGAATCCTTCCCAAAAAAGCTGGAATGCCGACAACTCCGATTTCAAGGCACATGTTGTCTGTAGTGCCGGGAAAGACACCCAAGGTTTTTGCGATCTTGCCGGCAACATAAAAGAATGGGTAAACGACTGGGCCGGGCATTTTCAAGACACGACCGTTACCAACTACGTCGGTTCCCTTGACGGGGGCGATCTTGGCGAACGCGTGGTAAAAGGCGGCTATTTTTCAGAAAAGCCTTCTGAAATGAATACCGTCGCCCGGGGCGACGACTACACTGTCGAAGCCTCGACCCGTGCAGAACGCATTGGATTCAGACTCGCGCTCGGGAAAATTCCCTCCCCCGTATGGCTTGATGCCAGCGGCAAGGCAAAGACAAGCGCCGTATCCGCCCTTGCAAATGCCGAGGTTCTCAAAAAAACGACGGGTACTCATAACGCCATTCTCGCGTTCCGCAACGATTTAAGCGGCAACCTCGCCTACATCGACTACAACGATGGAAATTTATCCGTAACAGAAATCTACGATTCCATCGAAGCCTATCATCCCGACATTTCCCCCGACGGAAAACATGTCGCATTTTGCACCAAGCCCGAAGGCATTTCCGGGAAATCATCCCTCTACGTGCGAAACCTAAACGCAAAAGGCACAAACCTTGTCAAGCTAGACGTCAAAAGTGCGGCAATTCCACGGTGGCGCGTACTCGGCAACGGAGATACAGCTATCGTCTATGTGACCGACGCAGGCAACAACAAGGATTCGATAGCGTTCAAAAAAACTTCAACATGGCAAGTGAAATTTGCCAAGAACAAATTCGGCACGCCTCAAAAACTTTTTGACGGAGCTTACCACGGAGGCATCAGCGAAGACAATACTCTAGCCGTTTCTGGGGCGCAGCTCCTCCGCGCACGCATTGCAAAAAGCGGCTCGACCGTCATAGAAAAAGCACGCGACACCATCTGGTACAACAAAGAACAAGCATGCAACGCATCTCTTGTACAAGACAAAAGCAAACGTACCGCATTTTTGGACTTCAGCGGAAAAAACGGGAAAAAGTTCGTCGGCGAGACATACGCCACACACGAGCGCATTTTTATCGCCGACAGCAACGGAAAGTTAATACAAAGTATTCCATCGCCATCAGACTACACGTTCGACCATACCGAATGGGTGACCGATGGCAAGACATCCAACATCGTAGCGACTCTCGCCAACACAAACGGAGCGCATACAAAAATTGTGCTCGCAAGCCCCACCGACAGTTCCATCATCGAACTTGCCGAAGGCGAAGAACTTTGGCACCCGTGCCTGTGGGTAGAACGCAAAGTGCAAGAGTCCCAAGAGGCAACCAACCCCGAATTCGTTCTGGATCCCGACAGCGCAGGAATGTACTACAACAATTCGGGAGCATCCGATTTTGCCAGCAGATTCCGTTATAAAATGGAATTCCTATGGCAATACAAGGACTCGGCAAACGTCGCCATTCTCGGTTCTTCTAGGCCATACTACGGAATTAACCCGATGCTTTTCAGCAAACCTGTTTTCGCTGTCAACTACGCTGTTCCTGCAACAATAATATCAGGGAACAGCTTTCTATTCCACCACTACATTTTGCCACACGTTTCAAAACTCAAGGCCATCATCATCTCGATCGACTTAGATAGAGCCTATTATTCAGGCGAAGGTTCCGACAACATATTCCACAATGCCTACAAGTCCTACCCGGGCTACGTCTATGACAAAAATCATGAATACTGGGTCCACCAAAACACAGACGACCTCTTTAAAGCAACATTTAATTCACCCGGCGTAAACGCATACGCAGAAATTCTTAGGCCAACAAGGGGATACGACAAAGCAAAAGCAAACGGATGGGGATTCACCAAACTCAAAAAAGATTCCGTATGGACAGCAGAAGAAAAGGATTCTTTCAAAAAAAACTTGAACATATTCAAGGACCTCGTCCAGACCTGTGCCGAAAAAAATATTTTTGTTATTGGAGTCCTATTCCCTCTAAACCCCGATTACAAAAACACCGGGGCATACGGTTCAGACGGTCTGCAAAGAAGCCTTGCATCAAAGTTCATCCAACAAATATCCGATTTAAGCAAAACATACTCCAATTTCGTTCTAATGGACGAAAACAAAATGGGCGACCACGATTACTCCGACGAAGAAGCTAGAGACTTCAGCCACCTCGCAGACCTTGGAGCCCAAAAACTCACCCGCCGTCTCGATTCCCTCATCAAGACACTGGATATTCGTTTCGACGACAAAAAAGAGCCGTAGCGATCCATTGCCCAAAGGCGTCAAAGAATGTCACTCAAAGAAAAAATTTAGATACAACAGAAAATATTGGAAAGATTCCACGAAAGAAGTATATATTTTTTGTGGAATATCTTTATGCACCGCAACAGTCTTTTTTCGTTATTTATATCTATAGCAATTTTAAGCACTGCCATCTTTACCGGATGTGCAGAAGATGCATCCATTAGCGAACAAGAAGCGGTCTTCATTCTCCCAAACCCGCCCAATAGAAAAGCATCATCCAAAACACCTGAACTTTTCATTTACACAAATTCCAGGATAACCAGCAACTATACCGAAGCCTATTTCTATTTTTTCGACTCCAAAAAGCATTACTCGTACTTTTCACCTACCGAAAACTTTGACGATTACGGCTATATCAAAAAACGGGGAAATTCAACTGGCCAAAGTAAAAAAAAGCCTTACAACATCAAATTTGACGAAAAACGAAAATTTTTCGGCATGGGCAAAGCCAAAAAATGGGTACTCCTCTCCAATCCTTACGACCCGACACTCATCCGGAACAAACTGATTTACGACCTCGCAAGCAACTTATCCTTTATTTTTTCACCAAAATCCTATTTTATTGATGTTTGGTTAAACGATACCTTCATGGGGAACTACCAAATTTCTGAAAAAGTCGAATTCCAGAGCAGCCGGATTCCCTACGATTCCGATAACGGCGACTTCCTATTCGAACTCATCGAAAGCGAGGCTCGCAACAATATAAAAGAAGATTATTTTCGCACACCTGTCGATTCTTTCCGCATAACGTTAAAAGAACCAGAAAATCCGACTCCTGAACAAACCAAGGACTTCCTAAAGAAAATCAAGCGCATCGAAAAATCTATCGCGACAAAGAATTTCATGGAATACGCTAAATACGTTGACCTGAAATCCATTATCGACTATTACTGGATAGAAGAATTCGTCAACAACCCCGACTTACACACGGGTTCCATTTTCTTTTCCATTCACGACGGAATTTTGATCAGCGGACCGGCATGGGATTTTGACCTCTCCCTCGGAAACACGACTTCTGCAAAAAAAGCATCGACAAAAACGATTACCGCCCAAGAAATTTGGTGGAAAAAACTTTTTCAGGATTCCATTTTTCAAAAAATCGCGTATGAACGATATCTTCAAATCGAGCCCTATTTCGACAACCTGGTCAATGACAACAAACTAGGCAAAAATAAAATGGATTCCATCCTGGATTTTTTTCACGATTCTTTCCATCGCAATTTTTCCGATTCCGGATGGGCATACTGCGACACTCTAGGATTAACCGACAACCCAGAAAAGAAGCAACTCTCCTGCCTCTACAACCCGGTTCCCTTACCGACATTCGACGAAAACATTCATTATCTAAAAGAATGGATTACAGAACGGAACCAGTACCTGAAACAAACGGTCTCACGCAAGCTCGATGAACTGAGCCACATAGATATCACGCTTGAGCAGGCGCTCGACATCCAGGATTCAATATTTAGAAACAAATAAATCCTACAGGCCCAAAATTTTCTTGTACGCACTGATCAGTTTCGGTTTCTCGAAATCCCAGCTAAGTTCAGTCTGCACGCGCTTGCGGCCAAACGCGCCCATTTCCCGGGCCTTTTCAGGATTGTCCAAAAGCCACAAAATTTTCTCGGCAAAGTCTTCCGTATCCGTATTTTTCGCATAAAGCGAAGCGTCTTGCGCAGAGAACATTCCTTCCTTGAGCGTAAACTGGACAATCGGCTTTCCGAACGCCATGTATTCCATGATTTTGTTCATCGTGGACTTGTCGTTCATTTCAGAAGGCAAGTCCGGATTCACGCAAACGTCCGCCGTATTCATCACGTCCGCTAAAAATTCGTCACTCACACGTCCAGGGAACTCCACGTAATCGGTCAAGCCCATTTTTTCGTTCAGTTCCCGGAGTTCCTCAAGAGACGGGCCGCCACCCATAATGCAGAAACGTACATCCTTGCGGTTTTTCTTGTTCACAATGTAATCAACGGACTGGAGCAAAAGGTCAACGCCTTCCTGCTGACCCATCACGCCAATGTAACCGACAAGATACTTAAACCCTTTTTTGACTTCTGGTTTCGCCGCACCGATCTTCAACTTCGAGAGATTCGGTCCGCTACGGACAACAGTCACATCTTCTTCGCGCTTGTGGCCACGACGCATTGCAATTTCTTTGTACGATTCGTTTGTCACAATCGCATGCTTTGCAAAGAAATACGTAAAGCGTTCCGCCAAAATCATCGCACGGTAACCAAGCCCTTTCTTTCCGAACTTCGCAATCCAAAGTTCAGGATTGATATCGTGATGGTCAAAAAGGAACTTGCAACGAGTAAAAAAGAAAAAAGGAGCCGCGGCGATAAAAATCAAGTCCGGCGGGTTGCAAGCATGAATGACATCCTGCACGCCCTGTTTCCGAAACACCTTTAAAAGCAACCGGAACTCATGAAAGAGCGCCCAGAAATATTCCTTGAAATAATCAAACGTTCCCTTCGCTTCCGGCAACGGGTGCCTATAAATTTTAACGCCCTCCAGTTCTTCGTATTCCAAAGGGTATTTCTTTGTTCTAGGACAAATGACCGTCACCTCGGCGCCGGCTTCGCGTAAAGACGTAGCCTCCTGCCATACGCGACGATCGAAAGGTACCGGTAAATTCTCAACAACTATGCAGACCTTCTTGCCCGAGAGTTCCTTTAAAGACTGTTCCATAAAACTTTACCAGCAAAATCCTTCATAATTCGGGAACGTCTCAACAGATTGGTCCTTCATGCGTACCAAGTCCAAAAAATGGATTTCGGGATACTTGCGGATAAGTTCTGGAATTTCCGGATTCCGGACCGTAATGATAACAAGCGAAGTAGACTCGACGACATCTTCCACATTTTTCGCAAGGAGAGGCAGCAAGTGCGGGATGCGCCTATTGAGTTCGCGCATGTTCGTTTCCGTTTCCAAAGCGATATTCAAATAACGGTCATAAATGCTCAAGGAGCAGCCCTTACCGAGAACGCCTTCGGCCAGACGGATTGCAGCCGAGTTGCGCAAGTCGTCCGTTCCAGCCTTGAACGTAAGACCGATAATACCCACGGAACGGACACCAATTTCCTGGACACGTTCCAGCACGCGCTGGATATGCATGTTGTTGCTACTTTCAATCGACGAAAGCACGGGGACATCGACCTGGTTGGATTCCGCCAAAAAGTTCAGTCCGCGCAAGTCCTTCGGAAGGCAGGAGCCGCCGTAGGCAAACCCAGGCTTGAAATAGTACGGAGAAATGTTCAGCTGGGTATCCATGCAGAACAAGTTCATCACGGAATGGCTGTCGATATCGAGCTTTTTGCAGATGGCGCCAATTTCGTTTCCGAAAGTAACCTTCAGGGCATGATACGAGTTGTTGACAAACTTGATGATCTCCGCGACCTTCGGTTCGACCTCGACAATCTCACTGCCAAGCGTCGTGTAAAGATTCCTAAGGCTGTTCAAGGCCCTGCGGGATTCGCAGCCGATCACCGTGAGCGGCGGATTCAGGTAATCCGCCACAGCCATGCCCTCGCGCAGGAACTCCGGGTTCGAGGCGACGGCGAAATTGACACCTTCGCGCTTGCCCGAGATTTTTTCAATCAACGCTGTCGCGGCGGCATTCGTTCCCGGCGGAACCGTACTGCGGATAACCACGATATGGAAAGTCGATTTGGAGCGAATCGCTTCGGCAATGGACTTGACGGCAGACATCAGGTACGTTGTATCCAAGCGTCCATCCGGAGCATTGGGCGTCCCGACGCACAAAAACGAAATATCGGTTTTAGACACAGCCTCCATCGGCGAAGACGTTGCCGATATGAGCCCCGCCTTAAAGCCATCGCGCATGACTTCATCAACATCCCGTTCGACAATCGTCGGGAGACCGGCGGCAATACGTTTTACTTTACTTTCATCGACATCGCAACCGACGACCCGATGACCAAGCTTAGCGAGGCATGCGATTCCAACACACCCCACATACCCCAACCCAAAGACGCTAATAGATGCCATAACACAAACTCTCTTAAAACTACTCCGCCTTACCCTTGCCGATACTGGTCACTTCAAAGCCAATCTTCCTAAGGGCGTCCGCATCCAGAATATTGCGGCCATCAAATACAAAGGCCGGTTTCGCCATCGAACTATAAATACGTTTCCAGTCCAGCTCGGCAAAGCATTTCCATTCCGTGCAAACGACAACGGCATGGGCGCCTTCGCACGCCTTGTAGGGGTCCTCTTCGAACTGGACCTTATCGAGAACATCCTTCAAATCACGCTTTGCATCGGGGATAGCCTTCGGGTCCGTAACGACAGGCTCCGCATGTTCTGCAAGCAAGTCGCGCACGACGAGATTCGCCGGACTTTCACGGGTATCGCCGGTGTTCGCCTTGAACGCAAAACCAAGCACAGCAATCTTCTTACCCGCAATAGTATTGAACATCGTTTCGAGCATGCGATCGACAACGCGGTGCGTCTGCCACTCGTTGATTCTCACGACACTTTCCCAGTAAGCGGCAACCTCCGGCAGTCCATAATAACCGCAAAGATAGACGAGGTTCAGAATATCCTTCTTGAAGCAACTGCCACCAAAACCGATGGACGCCTTGAGGAACTTGGGACCAATTCGCTTGTCCTTGCCCATCACATAGGCGACTTCATCGACATCGGCACCGGTACGTTCGCAGAGAGCGCTAATGGAGTTGATGGAACTGATACGCTGCGCAAGAAACGCATTCGCCGTAAGCTTCGTGAGTTCGGAACTCCAAAGGTTCGTCGTCAAAATGCGATCGCGCGGAACCCAGTGCGCATAAACATCGACAAGTTTCTGGCAAGCGGCAAGCCCCGATTCCGTCTGGTGGCTACCAATCAACACGCGGTCCGGATCAAACAAATCGTTGATTGCCGTACCTTCGGCCAAGAACTCCGGATTCGAGAGCACCTCAAAATGGAGCCCCTTGTCGTTTGAATTCAAGATGCGTTCCATAGCGGCAGCGGTGCGGACCGGGAGCGTCGATTTTTCGACAATAATCTTTCCTTCGTCAGCGATTTCCAAAATGCTGCGAGCCGTTTTCTCCCAATACTGCAAGTCAGAAGCCTTTCCTGCGCCATGGCCAAACGTCTTCGTCGGAGTGTTTACAGAAACGAAAATAATATCGGCATCCTTGATGGCCGAAGGAATATCAGTGCTAAAGAACAGGTTGCGGCCACGGGCACGCTTCACGACATCGTCCAGGCCGGGTTCAAAAATCGGAAGGCTATCGCTATTCCAGGCGTCAATTCGGGATTGGTTGATATCAACAACGGTTACTTTTACATCGGGACACTTGTCGGCGATAACAGTCATGGTGGGGCCACCGACGTAGCCAGCACCAATGCAAACAATTCTAGTTTTGAAACTCATAATGCGTTAAAATTAGAAAATTATGATTCCTCCTGACCATAGTATAAATAAAGCCAAGCCCTTCGCGCACATTTTAAGAAATATAACGCAATTTTACGTTCCCCCGCCGTTCTCAGAGACCGTAAAAAGGATGAAGTAGGCGGTGGTTAGTGGTTAGTAGACAGACGAAAGACGAGAGAGATTTAGCACTGTCATCCTGAACGGCGTATCGCACATCGTCATCCTGGAGGGAGCTTCGCGACCGATAGGATCCAGTGAAGGTATGGGGTATTCTAGTAGGCGGTAGGAAGTAGACAGTCGGAAGTGAACTTACTGGAGACGACATCCTTGAATTGTCATCCTAGAGAGACGAAGTCTCGATAGGATCTAGAAACGTCCCGCATTCCCGTCATCCTGAGCAACGCGAAGGATCCAGTAAAGTTGTTTATGAGCGCGGCAATCCTAAAATCGTAAGAAAAATATATGTAAAGTTTTTTTTTACAGACAAAGTATTTTCTACAAAATTTCTTTGTTGTATTTTTATATGTAATGACTTGCACGAAATTTTTTACAGTTGCCATCTGTTCACTTATTTTCACCGTGAACGCCGCCTGGGCCTCGCAGGCGGTGCGCCTGCTTTGCGAGCGGAACCGCACGGACCCCAGCTGGATCGACTACCGCATCTCGCTCAAGAACACGTCGTCGCATTCGATTTTCAACCCGAAAATCCACTATTACGCCGCGGACACGAGCCTGCTCGTCGATGTCGACTACGTGACCTACCCCTACTCGGTGACACGCAGCGTGACGAACGTGGGCGGGATGGCCGACATCAAGTTCAGCGTGCACGGGCTGCTCTACCCGCAAAAGAAAATCGAGATCAATTTCAGGATCCACCGCGAAAAATGGACGCCGGTCGATTTCA
>Ga0310696_10000671_pt1 | contig 52031 bp, 12 predicted proteins | sample AusTroGonzalo_MG_4_FD_203885 | JGI IMG/M metagenome (GOLD analysis project Ga0310696, IMG submission 203885) | Bovine rumen microbial communities from tropical cattle in Woodstock, Queensland, Australia - Gonzalo_02 (v2) (version 2) | ecosystem: Host-associated > Mammals > Digestive system >...
GTACCGGCGGTGAGATAGTCACCGTTCTGCAGACCGCTCACCTTGAAGCCGCCCACCGAAACATCGGTGTTGCCGAGGTTGGCGGGAACCGCGCTCACAAATGCCAGACCGTCATACACCTTCGTGGTGTCGAGGGTGATGTACAGGTCGCGCTTCGTGATAGTCTGTGTCAGGTCGTAAATCGGAGTGTAGTTGCTGATGTCGTCGGTGGTAGTGAACGCTGTGGTAATCTCTGCCATTGAATCTGCAACAGTTGTCGGATACTTGTAGGTACCCACACCCTCGTGCTTGCTGGTCACCACACCGCTCAACTTGGCACCGTTCTGCAGACCCGCCACGGCGAAGTTGTTCGTCGTGCCGTTCTCTGCATTGGCCAGCGTGCTCACCATCTGCAGACCGTCATACACCTTCGTGGTGTCGAGGGTGATGTACAGGTCGCGCGGCGTAATCACCTGCTTCAAGTTGTAGGTAACCTCGTAGTTGCTGATGGCATCGTCGGTGGTGAACGCTGTGGTGATTTCTGCCACTGAATCAGCGCTCACATACGTCGGATATGTATATGTTCCAACATCTTTGTGCTTGCTGGTCACAACACCGCTCAACTTGGCACCGTTCTGCAGACCCGCCACGGTGAAGTGGTTCGTCGTGCCGTTCTCTGCATTGGCCAGTGTGCTCACCGTCTGCAGACCGTCATACACCTTCGTGGTGTCGAGGGTGATGTACAGGTCGCGCTTCGTGATGGTCTGAGTCAGGTCGTAAATCGGAGTGTAGTTGCTGATACCGTCGGTGGTTGTGAACGCTGTGGTGATTTCTGCCACTGAATCAGCGCTCACATACGTCGGATAAGTGTAGGTGCCAACATCTTTGTGCTTGCTGGTCACCTCACCGCTCAACTTGGCGCCATTCTGCAGACCCGCCACGGTGAAGTGGTTCGTCGTGCCGTTCTCTGCATTGGCCAGCGTGCTCACCGTCTGCAGACCGTCATACACCTTCGTGGTGTCGAGGGTGATGTACAGGTCGCGCTTCGTGATCACCTGCTTCAAGTTGTAGGTAACCTCGTAGTTGCTAATGGCATCGTCGGTGGTGAACGCCGTGGTGATTTCTGCCACTGAGTCAGCGATAGTGGTCGGATACTTGTACGTACCCACATCTTTGTGCTTGCTGGTCACCTCACCGCTCAACTTGGCGCCGTTCTGCAGACCCGTCACGGTGAAGTGGTTCGTCGTGCCGTTGCCTGCATTGGTCAGCGTGCTCACCGTCTGCAGACCGTCGTACACCTTCGTGGTGTCGAGGACAATCTCAAGAGCGCGTTTCGTGATTTCCTGCTTGAAGTCGTAAATCACATTGTAGTTATCGATACCGTTGTGGGTTGCGAAGACAGTAGTGATGTCGGCAACCGGGGCGACAGTGTCGCGGTAGATTGCCACATCCTTAGCACTGCTCGTCACCGTACCGGCGGTGAGATAGTCTCCGTTCTGCAGACCGCTCACCTTGAAGCCGCCTACGGAAACATCGGTGTTGCCGAGGTTAGCGGGAATCGTGCTCACAAATGCCAGACCGTCATACACCTTCGTGGTGTCGAGGGTGATGTACAGGTCGCGCTTCGTGATGGTCTGTGTCAGGTCGTAAATCGGAGTGTAGTTACTGATACCGTCGGTGGTTGTGAACGCTGTGGTAATCTCTGCCACAGAGTCAGCAACAGTTGTCGGATTCTTGTATGTACCCACACCCTCGTGCTTGCTGGTCACCACACCGGCGTTAATCTTCGCGCCGTTTTGCAAGCCACTGATAGTCCATGTGCCGGTAGCGGTCTCGCTGGCTGCATTGACATCCGTAACTGCGGTAGTACCTTCTGCCAAATTGGCTGCGGGCACTGCGCTAACCATCTGCAAGCCGTCATACACTCTCGCCGTGTTAAGCGTAATCAAGAGGTCGCGCTTGGTAATCACCTGCGTGAAGTTGTAGGTCACGTCGTAGTTGCTGATGGCGTCGTCGGTGGAGAATGCCGTGGTGATTTCTGCCACAGAGTCAGCGCTCACATACGTCGGATAAGTATAGGTACCAACATCTTTGTGCTTGCTGGTCACAACACCGCTCAACTTGGCACCGTTCTGCAGACCCGTCACGGTGAAGTTGTTCGTCGTGCCGTTGCCAGCATTGGTCAGCGTGCTCACCATCTGCAGACCGTCGTACACCTTCGTGGTGTCGAGGACAATCTCAAGAGCGCGTTTCGTGATCACCTGCTTCAAGTTGTAGGTCACCTCGTAGTTGCTGATGGCATCGTCGGTGGTGAACGCCGTGGTGATTTCTGCCACTGAGTCAGTGCTCACATACGTCGGATAAGTGTAGGTGCCAACATCTTTGTGCTTGCTGGTCACCTCACCGCTCAACTTGGCGCCGTTCTGCAGACCCGTCACGGTGAAGTTGTTCGTCGTGCCGTTCTCTGCATTGGTCAGCGTGCTCACAAACTGCAGACCGTCGTACACCTTCGTGGTGTCGAGGACAATCTCAAGAGCGCGTCTCGTGATCTCCTGCTTGAAGTCGTAAATCACATTGTAGTTATCAATACCGTTGTGGGTTGCGAAAGCAGCGGTGATGTCGGCCACCGGAGCGACAGTGTCGCGGTAGACAGCCACATCCTTAGCACTGCTCGTCACCGTACCGGCGGTGAGATAGTCACCGTTCTGCAGACCGCTCACCTTGAAGCCGCCCACCGAAACATCGGTGTTGCCGAGGTTGGCGGGAACCGCGCTCACAAATGCCAGACCGTCATATACCTTCGTGGTGTCGAGGGTGATGTACAGGTCGCGCTTCGTGATGGTCTGTGTCAGGTCGTAAATCGGAGTGTAGTTGCTGATACCGTCGGTGGTAGTGAACGCTGTGGTAATCTCTACCACAGAGTCGGCAACAGTTGTCGGATTCTTGTAGATACCCACACCCTCGTGCTTGCTGGTCACAACACCGGCGTTAATCTTCGCGCCGTTCTGCAAGCCACTGATAGTCCATGTGCCGGTAGCAGTCTCGCTGGCTGCATTGACATCCGTAACTGTGGTGGTACCTTCTGCCAGGTTGCCTGCGGGCACTGCGCTCACCATCTGCAAACCGTCATACACTCTCGCCGTGTTAAGCGTGATCAAGAGGTCGCGCTTGGTAATCACCTGCTTGAAGTTGTAGGTCACGTCGTAGTTGCTGATGGCATCATCGGTGGTGAATGCCGTGGTAATTTCTGCTACAGAGTCAGCGCTCACATACGTCGGATAAGTGTAGGTTCCAACATCTTTGTGCTTGCTGGTCACAACACCGCTCAATTTGGCGCCGTTCTGTAGACCCGTCACGGTGAAGTTGTTCGTCGTGCCGTTGCCAGCATTGGCCAGCGTGCTCACGAACTGCAGACCGTCGTACACCTTCGTGGTGTCGAGGACAATCTCAAGAGCGCGTTTCGTGATCACCTGCGTGAAGTCGTAGGTGACATGGTAGTTTGTGATACCGTCGCTCGTGGCGAAGGCTGTCGTGATAGAGGAGATGTTCGGCGTAATAGAGTCACGATACGTGGCCACATTCTTGCTCACGCTCGTCACCACACCGGCCGTGATGGTAGCATTGTTCTGCAGACCGCTCACCGTCCAGCCCGTGCCCGTGGTGGCCTCACCGCCCGGCGTATTGCCGGCAGCAGTCGTACCGTTGGCAAGATCGGCCGGCACCGTGCTCACAAACTGCAGACCGTCGTACACCTTGCTCGTATTGAGGGTGATATTCAGGTCGCGCAGTGTGATCTCCTGCGTGAAGTCGTAGATAACATTGTAGTTCGTGATATCGTCAGTCGTGGTGAAGTCGGTCGTAATAGAGGAAGTGTTCGGCGTAATCGTGTCACGATACGTAGCCACATCCTTGCTGGCGCTTGTCACCACACCGGCATCAATCTTCGCATTGTTCTGCAGACCGCTCACCGTCCAGGTACCTGTGGCAGCCTCGCTTGCGGTGTTCACATCGGTGACGTTCACCGTGCCGTTGGCAAGACCGGTCGTAGGCACCGTGCTCACGAACTGCAGACCGTCATACACCTTGCTCGTGTTGAGAGTGACGTACAGGTTGCGTTGCGTGATCACCTGCGTGAAGTCATACATAACGTTGTAGTTCGTGATACCGTCGGTCGTGGCGAAGTCGGTCGTGATAGAAGACGTGTTCGGCGTGATTGTGTCACGATAGGTGTTCACATCCTTGCTGGCGGTCGTCACCACACCGGCGTTAATCTTCGCACTGTTCTGCAAACCGCTTACCGTCCAGGTGCCCGTAGCAGCCTCGCTGGCGGTGTTCACATCGGTAACGTTCACCGTACCGTTGTCCAGCATGGCGGTCGGCACCGTGCTCACCATCACACCACCGTCATACACCTTGCTCGTGTTGAGGGTGATGAACAGGTCGCGCGGCGTAATCTCCTGCGTGAAGTCGTAAATCACATGATAGTTCGTGATATCGTCGGTCGTGCCAAACGCTGTCGTGATGGATGACGTGTTCGGCGTGATCGTGTCATGATAAGTGTTCACATCCTTGCTAGCACTCGTCACCACACCGGCGTTAATCTTCGCGCCGTTCTGCAGACCGGAAATCGTCCAGCCCGTACCCGTGGTGGCCTCACCGCCCGGCGTGTTGCCGGCAGCCGTCGTGCCGTTGGCAAGACCGGCTGAAGGCACCGTGCTCACAAACTGCAGACCGTCGTACACCTTGCTCGTGTTGAGGGTGACATACAGGTCGCGTTGCGTGATCTCCTGCGTGAAGTCATACATAACGTTGTAGTTCGTGATACCGTCGGTCGTGGCGAAGTCGGTCGTAATAGAAGACGTGTTCGGAGTGATCGTGTCATGATAGATGTTCACATCCTTGCTGGCGCTTGTCACCACACCGGCGTTAATCTTCGCGCTGTTCTGCAAACCGCTCACCGTCCAGGTGCCCGTGGCAGCCTCGCTGGCGGCGTTCACATCGGTGACGTTCACCGTGCCGTTATCCAGCGTAGCCGTCGGCACCGTGCTCACCATCTGCAGACCGTCATACACCTTGCTTGTGTTGAGGGTGATGAACAAGTCACGTTGCGTAATCTCCTGCGTGAAGTCGTAAATCACATGGTAGTTCGTGATGTCATCGCTCGTGGCGAAGTCGGTCGTGATGGATGACGTGTTCGGCGTGATCGTGTCACGATAAGTGTTCACATCCTTGCTGGCACTCGTCACCACACCGGCCGTAATAGTCGCACCGTTCTGCAGACCGGAAATCGTCCAGCCCGTGCCCGTGGTGGCCTCACCGCCAGGCGTGTTGCCGGCAGCTGTCGTACCGTTAGCAAGGTCGGCCGGCACAGTGCTCACAAACACCAGACCATCGTACACCTTCGAAGTCTCGAGGGTGACGTACAGGTCGCGCGGCGTAATCACCTGCGTGAAGTCATACGTGACATTGTAGTTCAGAATGCTGTCGGTGGTCAGGAACGGCGTGGTGATGGAGGCAGTGCCCGTCGTGCCGTCACCCGTGTAGGTGGCCACATCCTTCGAGCTGCTCGTCACCGTACCTTGCTTGATGGTTGCACCGTTCTGCAGACCGATAACATTGCCGTGTCCGTCGTCAGTGGGGATCGTCCATGTGCCTGCGGTGGTCGCCTCGCCGTCGTCAAGCACCACATTGGTAGTGCCGTTGCCGAGGTTGGCGGGCGTCTCGCTCTTGAACACCTTGCCGTTATACACCTTGGTGGTGTTCAGCACGATATGCAGGTCGCGTTGCAGCATACCCACCTTGCCCACGGTCGTGTCGCGCAAACCTTCGTAGTATGCGCCATGCTGAATCTCGTAGGTGAAGGTGTTGTTATGCATAACTGTGTCGTACACATTCTGCACACCTGCAAAGGTCGGATGGATGGTCAATGTATCACCGGTGGGCAGACAGAACAACGTGTCGTTCTTGATCTTGTCAGCCGTGATATACTCGCCGGCATATTTCACCGTGTACTTCTGGTACTTGTGGTTGAGACCGTCATACACGTAGGTGGTATCGAGAGACGCCACGGAAATCGACTTCGTGTTCGGAGTCACCGTCAGGGTGCCCGGCGTAAAGCGGATGCCCGGGTTGTAGCTGCTCTCATGCGTCAGCGTGTAGGAGATGTTGTTGTCGTGCGTGCCCACAACGAACTGGAAGGCATCCTGTGAACGGGTGATCGTCAACGTGTCGTTCGTGCTCAACAGACGGTAACGGTGCGTAGTGTCGTTAGGCTGAGCAAGCTCTTCCACCACTCCACTGAAGTTCACCATGTACTCGAAGTTGCGCAACGGACTGCCGTTGTACTCACGCAGACTGTCGCCGGAAGTCACCAAGATGGCGTTCTGGTTCGGCGTTACCTTCAAGGTGGCGTCCACATAGTTGATATTGTAGTTGGAGGTCACATCCACACCGCCGGCAGTCTTGATGACCGCGTCGTGCGGGTGGTTCGGGCTGGTACCCACCTCCAACTGGCTGCCCGTGATCTCCACGGAAGCCAAGGTTTGACCGGAAACCAAGTTGGTCGGATAGATATATGAGTTGTACGTATGCGCCGTACCGTCATACACCCATTCATTACCGTTGGCCTGGATGGTGATGTCGCGACGGTTGATGTTCAACTCACCGTTGACACGCACCACCTTGTAGGATTCCGTGACATTATCACCCGAATTGTTGAACACCATGCAACTTCCAATGCCGTTCACCACCGGGTTCTCCGAATAGTTGGTGATACTGTTGCCCAACATGGATACATAGAGCGTACCTTTACCGCCCATGAGTGTCACCGTACCGGTGTTGGATACCGGATATGTCCAGTTGTATGCAGAGTCATAAACCTGATAATACGTGTTCTGGTGGGGTTGTCCATCATAATCGAAGGTCTCCGACTGGGCCGTGATGACCAGTTTGTTGATGATAGAGAAACCGTCGATGGTCAACGTGCCGGCTGCGGTACTCACCACATAGTTGGTGGCAGTACCACGGTAGAACACGTAGTTCGGGCTCACCGAGTTGGGCGTGGAACCCGGATACTGGATGCTGCCCGTGGCCGTGGCCGTGATGGAGTCGTTGCCGTACAGACCCGTGATGATACAGGTCGGGGAAGTATGGACTGCACCGTCGTAAGTGAACGTGGCCGTGCTACCCGTGATAGTCACCGGAGCAGGTGTCAGGCGCAACGCACCGTTGACGGTCGTCACATCGTAGTTGTCCCTCACATCCACACCGTGGTTGGTGATTGTGTAGGAAGCCACCGTGTTGGCCACCGTGTAAGGATACAACGGCACCACATCGTGGATGGTTCCCGTCACCACGGCACGCAAGGTGTCACCGTTGGCGAAGACATGGTAGTTCAAGGCACTGCTGGCCACGACGGAGTCAGCGTCGCTTTGGCCGTACTCTCTCACAAGGTAATCGGCAAGGCTATGGTCGGCGTTGTCGAAGCCCCACGTGTGAGAAGACGCCGTCAACGTGACCGGAGTTCTCGTCGTGTTGTAAATCATCGTCAGATGACCGTCCACCGGCGTCACAATGTAGTTGCTTGCCAGCGTGCTCGGGTCGAAGACCACACTCTCGATGTGCTTCACTTGCGGGCTCTGGCTCACATACTGGATGCTGCCGGACGTGGTGATGGAAATCTTGCTCTGGTCGGCAGCAGGCACATTGCCCAACGTCAGAGACGTGGTGGCGTTGTGCACGGCACCGTCGTAGATGTATTCCTCATCAGCAGCCGTCACCGTGATGGCGCGCGGGCTGATGGTCAGATTACCGTCAGTAATATTATAGGTTACATTGAAGTTGGGATCGGAGGTTGAGAAGTCGGCTGCCGCCAGACCCATAGCCGTGTTGCACACGTTGGTGCTGGTCACCACCGGAGTGGTAACACCACCATTGTTGTAACTCACCGTGTTCGTGTTGAACAGAGCATCGCTACAAGCCAAGGTGTAGCCGGTCGCACTGTGCGCCTCCGCATCATACGTAAACGCCTGCACGTCACCGGTAACATCCACCGTGACAGCCTTCTTGTTGACAACCAAAGAACCGTTCGTCGTGTTGACGGTGTACTTGCTGGTCGTCACATCCGTGGCGCCACGCATGACCGTCACTGTCGTGATCTCGTTGTCCGTGCCCGCGGTGTAGTCTTGCACCTCCGTGGGCAGCGTCACCGTCAGGATGTCGTGGTTGGGCAGTTCATACGTGTTGCCCGTCACGGTGATGGCCGTTCCGCCGTCGATGGTAAGTGTATAGCCCACATCGCTGTGACTGTTGCCGTCATATGTCCAAGTGTTGGAGTTGGATTCGATGTTCAACACAATATTACTGGCAGGATCATTCACCTTCAAGGTACCCAAAGCGGTGGTGACAGTATAGTTGCTCACATCACCGTTGGTGAAGACGTAGCTCGTAACCTCGTTGTTGGACTCGCCAACCTGGGTCTGTGTACCCTCGACGGTAGCCGTCAGGGTGTTCGGAGCGACGAGGCCGTCAACCGTGTAGTGGTTGTTGGTCAACGGAGTGCCGTCATACACCTTCTCGTCGCTGGCCGCCGTGATGGTCAGAGCCTTCGGGTTGATCTTCAACGTACCGAGCGACGGGATGACGTTATAGTTGCCAGTCACATCGACAGTACCGTGCTTGATGGTGTAGGAAGTGTAGTTGTTGATCACATCGCCTTGCGACACGTTGGTCACCGTGTTGCCCGTAAAGTAGAGGGTGAACACATCGCCGTTGGACAATGTCACCGAAGAGGTGATGCCCTCCTGGCTGAAGGAGCCCGTCTCGACCTTGTAGGTCAGGGTGTCGTGTGCAGCACCATCGTAGGTCCACGCACCGGAAGCAGTCGTCAGCGTGAGAGTCACAGGACTGTATGACATGGTCAACGCACCGGTCACGTAAGAAACCGTGTAGTCGGTGAGAAGCGCCGTGTTGTTCGTGAAGGCGAAGCTGGAAACCGTGGTGGTCACCGGGCTCTCGCTCGGATAGGTGATGCTGCCCGTCACCGTAGCCGTGTACGTGGCGGCCGCGTCAGCGGGAACCAGACCGGAAACGGTGAAGTCGGTGTTCGTCAGCGATTGCTCGGCACCCGTATAGGTTAAATTGGCCGAATTGGCCGTCACCGTCAGCGGAGCCGGCGTCACGGACAACTCGTAACTGCAAGTAGCGTCAGCATAGTTGTTGTGCGTTGCCTTCACATACACGGTTCTCGTACCGACATGCGTCAGAGCCGGAATGGTGTCCGTCCAATTCGTGTTGTCAACGCTGTACTTAATGACCGCGCCTGACACGTTGCAGGTGGCTGCAGGAGCATGCTGCAGATAACCGTTATAGACCTTCGTGATGTCGTTGCCTGTCGGACAGGTAACCACCATCTGCAGGGATGCCGGCGTGATGGTGATGTAACCGTCGGCGGCAATCACGAAGGAAACATTCGTGAAGTTGGCGTTCGCATTGGTGAAATTAGCGGGAGCCAAATTCATGTTCGTGGTACCGGCATCGATACGGGTCACGGAAGCGGCATTGCTGCACGTGAAGTCCGAAGCGGTGTAGAGGCTGTAGGCCGCCCCACCTTTCGTCACTGCAACGTCGTAGCCGGAAGCGGTGTAGCTGTTGCCGTCATACACACGAGTCAGGTTGTGACCGGTGATGGTCACCAAAATAGCGTCCTCAACCGGGGTGATTTTCAATGAATCATCCACAATGGTGAAGCTGACGTTGCTGAAGTTCGGGTTGTGATTCTCAAACATCGAAGGAGTCAGCGTCATCGGATAGATACCAGCATTGGTACCGCTGACAGAGGCCGTGCCGTTGAAGATGATGTCGCTCTGCAGGTACAACGGGCTGCTAGCGCTGAAGTCATAGCCAGACACTGTATGCAGGTTGCCGTCGTAGGTGAGGGTTTCGCCGTGTTCAGTGATGGTCACCACAACATTCTCAAGCGGGTTCACCTTCAAGTTGCCTTCCACCGTGGTGATATTGTAGTTGTCGGCCAACGTACCGCTATTGAGCGTGTAAGTGAACGTGTTGGGAGACTCGCCCACTTCGGTGCGCGTACCCGTCACATTCTTGGTGAAGCCTTCTCCATTCACGAAGGAGCCGGAAGTCACCGTCACCTCGTCCTTGGTGTGAGCCAATCCATTATACACAGCCGTATCCGAACCGGAAGTCAAGGTCACATTACGCTTGGTAATGCTCAGCACTCCATCCTCGGCAGTACCGATGGTGTAGTTAGCGGTCACATCTTCTGTTCCGCGCATCACCTTGACGTCGGCCACATGGCTCACTGCCTGGCCGTAGTTGGTGATGGTGCCTTCCATCGTCACCTTCAGCTCATCGCCGGTGACGAGGATGCCGGAAGCATTGTCCGTGTAACCAGTAGCCGTTGCCGTCAACGCCTCGCCGTCATACACCTTGCTACCGCCATTAGCCGTCACCACAATCGAAGTGGTAATCGGGGTCACCGTCACATAGCCGTCCGTCACCTGGAAGGTCACATTCGGGAAGTTGGTCGGATCAAGGTTCGTGAAGGATGCTGCAGACAGACCCATATTCGTGGTACCCACATCCGTACGGTTCACCGTTGTGGAGGTGAGATCTGTGAACTTGCTCTGATCATACAGCGGATTCGTGGATGTAAAGGTATATCCGGTAGCGGTATATGAAGACCCGCTATAAACTTGCGTGTTGGTATTACCCGTGATGGTAACAACCACCTCATCCGGTGACAACACCGTCAACGTGCCGGGCACCGTGGTGATGATGTAGTCTGTTGCCTGCGTGTTGGGGTTGAGCTCGTAAGGCGTCGTGGCAAACGTATTGCTACTGTTGCCCACAGCCGTCCGAGTACCAATTACATAGCAGTGGAGCGTATCTTCCGTACCCACAAAGCCGTCGCCACTAATCGTCACCGTGTGGTTGGTCAGCGCGGTGCCGTCGTAGGTCTTGCTATCCGTTGCGGAGGTCAGCGTGACGTGGCGCTCGGTGATCGTCAGATCGCCGTCAACCTTAGTCACATTGTAGGAATTAGACACATCCACAGTGTTGTGCATCACGTTCCAGGAAACAACCTTGTTCTTATAGTCGTTTTGTCCATTGGTGGCCACGTGGGTGTTGCTACCCTGGATGTCAACAAACAGACGATCGCCGTTGCTGAAGTCGAAGATACCGTTGCTACCCACGTCATAGTGGTTGCCGTTGTAGAGCAAATCGTAGCCGTCGTCGCTCAGCGGGTTGCCGTCGTACATCTTAGTCGCGGAATTAGCCGTGATGGTCAGCGCGATGCGATTATCACCGGTAAGCTCGTTGATGGTCAGCGTACCCGGTGTCAACGTGAAGCTGTAGTTCGAAGCCTGACCGGTGGTCACGCTGTAGGCGGTCACATTGTTGGCTGCCGTACCCGGCGTGGTGATGCTGCCCGTGATGGTCGCTGTCAGCGTATCGTTGCCGATCATGCCCGTCACCGTGTAGCCGTTGTCGCTATGCGCGTAACCGTCGTAGTTCCAAGTATGGTCGTTAGCCTTAATCGTAACCGCCTTCGGATCGAGGGTCAGCGTACCGTTGTGGGTCGTCACATGGTACTTGCTGCTCACGTCGATGCCGTTATTCATAATGCTGTAGCTCTGGATACTGTTAGACATCGGGCTCTGCGCCACATTGGTGACGCTGTTGCCAAGCACGATGGTCAGCACATCGTCGTTGCTGCCAGGTATAGTGTACGTGGCAACACCGGGCACATTAACCGGATCGGCGGTGCCCACCTTCACAATCATGCCCGTGGTGTCATGCGCCAGGCCGTTGTAGGTCCAGGTGCCGGATGCCGACGTGATCTCCAGTTGCGTCTGCGTACCGTAGGTCATCGTCAACTGGCCGGGAACCAGCGTGATGTTGTAGTTGCCCTTCTGCGCGAAGTTCCAGTGACTGGTGTCCACCGTGGTGGTCACCGGGCTCTGGCTCGGATAGGTGATGCTACCAGTGATGGCGATATTAGCAGCAGGATTTGCTAACACATCACTGCCCTGCAAGCCAGTCTGCGTAAATCCATCGCAGTTCTTCTCTGAACCATCATACGTGAAGTTTTGAGAACAAGCCGTAATGGTCAACGGGGCCTTGTTGATGGTCTGTGTAAAGTTATAAGTCACATCGTAGTTGCCGATGCCGCCATTGGTGGCAAAGGCAGTGGTGATGTTGGCGCCGGTGTTATCCGTATAGGTGGCAACATCCGCGGCTGGAGTGGTCACCACACCAGCGGTCAGATACTGTCCGCTGACAAGGCCCGTGGCCGTGGCATGCGTGTAGTCGCTGGCCAAAGCGGATCCGTCATACACCTTGCTGTCGGCGAGGGTGATGGTCAACGGAGCCCGTGTAATGCTCAACGCACCCGTGTCGGCAGTGATAGTGTACTTGTTGGTGACATTGGTCGTGCCACGCGTCACACTCACATTAGTGATGGCGTTCTTCACCGCCGTCGGGGTATAGTTCGTCACCGTCGTCGGGAAGGTCACGTGCAACACGTCGTGGTTCGGCAACTCATAGTCGCCGGTCAAACCGGTGATGTCCGCTCCACCGTCAATGCTCAACTTGTAGGTGGCATTGCCGTGCGCGGAACCATCATACTGCCAGCTGTCGGTGGCGGAAGTAATCTTCAACGCAATGTTAGCGGGATCCGTCACGGTCAGAGTTCCCTTGTAGGTAGTCACCGCGTAGTTGCTCACATCACCATTGGTGAAGATGTAGCCCGTCACCACATTGTCGGATTGGCCGACCTCGGTCTGCGAACCCGAGACGGTGACCGTCATGCTGTTCGGATGAACGAGGCTGTCGCCGCCCACAATGTAGCCGCTGTTGGTCAGCGGGGTGCCGTCGTATTCCTTAGAGGCATTCGCGGCGGTGATGGTCAGCGGACGCGGGTTGACCTTCAAGATTCCGATATTCGGTGTCACATGATACTTACCACTTACGTCATGGCCGTTGTTGAAGATGCTGTACGTCGTGTAGTTGTTCAGCACCTCACCCTGCGCCACGTTAGTCACGCTGCTACCCATCATGTTGAGGGTAAACTCATCGCCGTTATTCATACCGGGGATGGCCACAGCAGCGCCGGAATTGGTCTCAGCACTGGTATTGCTGCCATTTGTCACGGTGTAGGTCATGGCCTGCTGGGCGCTGCCGTTGTAGATCAGATTATTGGCTGTGGCCGTCGTGAAGGAGATTTCAATCGGCGTGCCCCAGTTCATCGTCAACTGGCCGGAAGCCAGCGTGATGTCGTAGTTGGCCTTGTTGGCGAAACCGAACGTCTGAGTTGTGGTATCCACCGTAGTGGTAGCCGTGCCCGGATAAGTGAGGCTGCCGTTGATATTCACGTGCCAACCAGTCGTATCAGCTGTCTGGTCAGCGGCAATCCAACCCTGCACCGTATAAGTATTGCAACTCTGCTCCACACCCGTGTAGATGAGAGTATTGTCAGTGCACGCCGTGATGGTCATCGGACGCTTGGTCACCGTCAGCACATAGCTGCAGGTAACCTCGGTGTAGTTACCGTGCGTGGCCTTCACATAGACCGTTCGCGTGCCAACATTCGTCAGACCCGGAATACTGTCGGTCCAGGTGTTGTTATCAACACTGTAGGAAATGTGAGCCGCCGTGTCAGTGCTTGTGGCCAACACATTACTCGTGGCAGCGGAAGCCTTGTAGAGCGTACCATCATACACATGAGTAATATCTGTCGGACAGGTCACCGTCATCACGGCGGAAGCCGGAGTGATAGTGACGTAGCCGTCAGTCACCTCAAAGCCCACCTTCGGGAAGGCGGCCGTATTCAACACGGAGAATTCAGAAGCCAACAAGTTCATATTCGTAGTACCAGCCGTGGTGCGAGACACGGAAGCGGTGTTAGTGCATGTGAAATCGGCGGCAGAGAAGTCACTGACAATCGCACCAGTGCTATAGTACTTGGCTTCCCAGTCATAACCGGAGGCCGTGTAGGCATTGCCGTCATACACGTGTGTCTGGGTGTGGCCCGTGACCGTAACCACAATACTGTCGGTCACCGGGTTGATCTTCAACCAGCCTTGGTGGATGGTGTCCACACTCACACTGTAGTTTGCATTGTTATTAGTGAACTGATTGGCTGCAAGTGTCATCTCGTAGTTGCCGGCGCCCGTGCCTGTGGCTGTAGCCGTGCCTGTGAAAGTCAGGTAGTCGGAAGTATAGCCGGTAAAGAGTGTATTGCCATTGTCTTTATACGCCTTGATGGTGTAACCGGACACTGACTTCTGTGTGCCGTCATAAGTGTAAGTGGCCGTATTGCCATAAACCGCCACAATCAACGGCATACCCGTCACTGTCAGGGTACCGAACTGGGTGTTAATGGTGTAGTCGTCGGCTTGGGTGCCACTGTTCAGCATATAGGTGAAAGCATTCGCAGAACTGCCTACCTCGGTTTGGCTGCCGGTGAACGTGAGAGTACAACCCTCGCTGCTCACGAAGCCTAGCGGAGAGGTGATGTTGGTGTCGTGGAGAACCAATTCAGTGCCGTCATAGACCTTCTCGTCACTCTTCGACTTGATAGTCACCACACGCTTGTCAATTCGCAGCGTGCCGTCAACCGTGTTGCCGAAAGTGTAACTGGAAGTAACGTCAATGCCGTTGCCGTGATCACTCATCACTTTGTAGGTGGTGACACGGTTGGACGACTGTCCATAATGCGTCTGTCCACCGATCACCGTAGCAATAATCGTGTCATTCGCTTGCAACACACCCTGCGTGTAGGTGTAGCCGTGATCCGTCAGTTCGGTGCCGTCATAAACCTTGTTCGCGCTATTCGCCGTAATCACAATTGAGTTGTCCGTGACCGGATCGACGGTCAGCGTACCCGGCGTCACCACGAAGGTTACATTGGCATTGGAGAAGTTGGAATTAATATTCTCGAAGTCATTCGCACTGAGATTCATCGTATAGGTGCCAGCCACCGTACCCTTGGCAATGGAATCGTTCTCATAAGCGGCACCTGACTTGTACTTGAAACTGGTAGCATCATACAAAGCCAAGTTGCTGCTAGTCCATTCGTAGCCGTGTACTTCGTGTTCCACACCGTCGTAAACCACGGTGCTGCTCTTGCCGGTGATAGTCACCGTCACCATATCAACCGGATTCACGGTCAACGTACCGAACACCTTGGTGGTGTCATAATCGGTTGCTTGTGCTGTGTTCGGGAATGTAAACTCGAAGCTGTTAGGCTGTGAACCGATGGGAATCCGAGAGGTCCATTCGCTGTAATTGTTCGCGTCAATCGTGCCGTCGGCGGCAATCCAGCCGTCAACCGTCACGGTATGGTTCTCTAACACCGTGCCGTTGTATGTTGCGGCATCTGTAGCGGAAGTCAGCGTCAACGGGCGCGGCGTGATGGTCAACAGACCCGTGTCACACGTAATCTCGTAGGCTGCGGTCACATCAACGTTGCCGTGCTTCACCACCGGAGAATAATCCGAAGCATTAATCACGGTGTGCGTGTAGCCATCAACACCATTGGTACTCACGTGGGTATTCTCACCCGTGGTGGCCACAAAAAGGATATCTCCGTTGGCGAAGGTGTATGTACCCTCGGCTCCCACTGTGTACTCATGATTGTTGTAGGTAAGCTTGTAACCCGTAGTGGAGAGCGGCGTGCCGTCATACACCTGAGTTGCGGAGTTCGGCTTGATAGTCAACGGTATCTTGTTCGTCTCGTCAATCTTGACCTGCAGGACACCATTCGTCAACTCAATGAGGTAGTCGGTAGACTGTCCGGTGGTCACAGAAGCGGCGACAACATTCGCACTCTGGCCAGGCAGCGTCTGCTCGCCAGTCACTGTCGCCGTGATGGCATCTGTACCTATCAACTGTTTGGAAGTGTTTGCGGGCACCGTGTCATGGTGCGCCACTCCACCACTCGTGTAATCTACCACATAGCGGCCGTCACTGTGGGCGGAACCATCGTATGTATACACGTTACCGAGGGCATCTGTGTGCGAAACAGCCGTCACTGTAACATGCAGCGGAGTAATCACCAGGGCACTGTCGCGGAAGACTACATGGTAGCGGTCGGCCACGTTCACGTTTTGGTTGGTAAGGCTCATCGAACTCTGCTGGACGGTGTTATAGACCGTCGTCGCGGAAACATGCGCAATCTCACCTTGGACGGTCAGATTCAACACATCACCGTTGGTGTTCGGAAGCACGTAAGCGACGGAACCATTAACTGTACTAATAACAGTATCCTTCGCAATACCGTTGGAAGTGTACTGCACCCGTACACTATCCTTGCTGTGCGCGGTGCCGTCATATTCCCAAGTGCCGCCCACAGCGGTGAGTGTTAACTTAATCTTACCGGCATCGTCCGGATAGTTCATCGTCAGCGAACCGTCGTTCACCACGATGTTGTAGTTGGCGCGCTTGCTGTCAGTACCTGTCACACTCACCGTGTCCACCTTGAAGGTCACCGGGCTTTGGCTCGGATAAGTAATCTCGCCAGAAGTGGTGATTTTGGTGATGTCAGCAAGGTCGTCCGTGACATTATTGAAACTCTGGAGACCTTCCACAATCACGCTGTCGGACTCGTTGTCGAGTTTCGGGGAGTGCGCCACGCCATCATAAGAGTAGTTATTAGACTTGCCGGTAATCGTCAGCGTAGCCGGGTTGATGGTAAACGTACCCGGCTGGTAGGTCACCTGATAATTGCCCTGGGTGGCGTCACCCGTCACATTGACAGTGTAGTCACCCACATTTTCGCCTGCCACACGCGTCACCGTGTAATTAATCACGTCGCTGCCCAGCGCGCCCGTCACCGTGGCGGTGAGCTGTGCCGGATCAGCGGAACCATAAGTCTTAGAATTATTGTCGGCAATCACCGTGACGGCGGCCGGAGTGATGGTCTGATGAGATTTCACCGTCACCGCGTAGTTCACCACACCGTCGGTGGTCGCGAAGCCCGTGGTCACAGACGCATTGTCGGTCTGGCCGGCAACGTTCAAGTAGTAGTCGCCCACTGCGCTGCCGCCGCTGGTCACCGCACCTGCGATGAGCGTAGCACCGTTCTGCAGACCCTGGGCAGTAGCGTGCGTGTAGTCGCTCACCAACTTCGTGCCGTCATACACCTTGCTGTCGTTCACCGTGATGATTAACTCGGCCGGATTGATGGTCAACGTGCCATTGGCGGCGGCGAAAGTATAATTAGCTGCATGCAGACCGCTCACACTCGGCACGATGGCACCCGGATAGGTACCCGCCGGCGTGGTGGCTGAATAGGCGCAACTGTAGGTAATCGTACCCGTGATGTGCGCGGAAGTGGAGTCCTCGTTATTCACAAAGCCCGTAATCGTGCTGTTAAAAGCAGGATTAGCCTCGCCGTAGTTGCGGTTCTTGTCGTTGGCCTTTACCGTCAACTGGACAGGCGTCACCGTCAGCGTGCCCTCCGTCTTGGAGATCGTGCCTTGGTAAGCGCCGCTGTTGTCAATAGTGTAGATGTATGCGTTGGCCACGCTGCCCGCATCTTTGATCTTCGCCGTAGTGGCCGGTGTGATGCGCAACGTGTCGCCGCTCAACAACTCATACTTGTAGACTCCGTTGGCCACGGTTGCAACCTTGGCGTTACCGCCGAAGGTCACCGTGTAACCGTAGTCGCTGTGCTCACTGCCGTCATACGGCCAGGATTGCGTCGGGGAAGTCATCACGATGGCGTCGTTGGTACCCGTGATCTGCAGGGTGCCTTCCACCTTAGTGATATTGTAATCCGTAATATACTGTTTATGCAGCGTGTCGAAGACGATGGTGTTCGTCACAGCATCGCCCACATTCAACGCGGAACCCGTAGCCTTGATGTTAAGCAACTCATCCTTATCTGCCGTAGCGTCATGGACGATGGCATCGCCGGAAACCGCCACAACAGGCTTTGTCAAGGCAGTGCCGTCGTAAAGCTTGGAGGCAGACTCAGAGGTCAACATGACCTGCAGCGGCTGCACCTGCAACGTGCCGAAGGTCGTGCCCGGAGCCTGCTGGTAGCTGCCCTGATTGGTCACCGTGCAAGTGAACGTGTTGTTCACCACACCGTCGGCCACATGCGTCACCAAAGCGCTGCCCGGGACGATGGTCAACGTGTCGTTCTTGCCCGTGGAAACCGGAATGACAAACTGGGTGGTGCTGCCCGTCACAGCGGCGCAGTTCAGACCGTTGTAGGTAACCGTGTAGGTTTCCACACTATGGCTTGCGCCGTCGTACTTCGCATTGTAACTGCCGGAGGTTACCGCGATGACACCCGTATTCTGCGTCACCTTCAAGGTGCCGTTCTGGTAGTGGATGTCGTAGTTAGCAGTAGTCACGTCACTGCCGCGTTTAATGACGGCATTGCTCGGGACATTGGCACTGCTGCCCGCCTCTGTCTGGCTGCCAGTCACGGCAACGGAAGAGAAGCTCTCGCCAGAAGCCAGCATATAGCCGGAGACGAGGCTGTAGCCGCTGTTGGTGAGCGGCGTGCCGTCATAGACCTTGCTGTCGGATGCAGCCTGCACGTAGATGATCAGCGGGTTGATGCTCAGCGTGCCGGGATACTTAGTCACTTCGTAGGCGCCCGTCACATCGACCCCGTTGCGGGTGATGGCCGTGACATTCACCACGTTGTTGTTCTCAGCGTTGTCAGCCACATTGGTCACACTTCCGCTCACCGTCGCCGTCATCAGGTCGCCGTTGGGAAGGGTGATCGTACCTGCGCTCACGCCAGACTGCGTGGAAGCGCCGTTGTTGAAGTTCAAATTATACGTGTAGAGATGGTGCTCTGAACCGTCGTACGTCCAGCTCTGCGTGGAGGCCGTCAACTCAAGCGGGATCTTGGTGTTGGAGAAATAGACACCGATCTTGCCCGTGTCACGCACCACCGTGTAGTCGGTGGCATAGGTGCCGGAGAGGAACTCCACCGTTCCGATGAGGTTCGGGATGGTATCCGGGAAGGTGAGCGAGGCCGTGGCCGTGACACTCACACCGTCACTGCCCTGCAGACCGGTCACCGTACAGGCGGGCGCGCTGTGCGATTGCCCGTCATACGGCCAGTACTGCGTCGGGGACTGGATGGTCAGCGTGCGCGGCGTAATGGTCAGCGTACCGTTCACCGTGGTGATGTCGTAGCTGGCCGTCACATCGTGTCCATGATTGCTCACGCGGTAATCAGTAATCACATTCGGCATCGTAGGCTGAGAAGGCGTGCCCACATGGGTCATGGCGTTGTTGTCCAAGGTCACGTAGAGCGTGTCTCCGTTAGCGAACGCGTACCAGCCGGCGGTGTAGTTGACACCGTTGACCTGGAAGGCGGCGGTGTCGTGCGCCGTGGCGTCATACACCCACTCTCCGCTTGTGGCTGTCACAGTCAGCGTAGTCGGGTTGGCGGTGTTCTGCGTCATCGTCAACTCACCGTTCTTCACCGTAATGTTGTAGTTGGCCTTTGCGGCAAACGTATAGTTATTGGTGTCCACCGTGAACGCCACCGGACTCTCGTCAGGATAGGTAATGCTGCCTGAGGTGGTGATGCCCGTCGGGGCGACGTCACCGGTCTGCAGACCGTAGACATGGATAGCGTCAGCCGCATCGGGCTCGTGCGCCAAACCGTCATACACGTACTCAGCTGTGTCGCCTGCGATGAGCAGGTCGCGCTTGGTGATGGTCAGCGAGCCATTGGTCACATTGAAGATGATGCCCGTGCCCACCGCTCCGTAACGGCTGATGGCTGCCGGGGATGCCCCGAACTGACCAACACTCAAATTCATATTGTATGTACCGACATTCTTGCCAGAGGCGGTGGTGTCGTCGGTAGTTCCGTTATAGATAATGTCTCCTAACGTGAAGAGCGGGTCGCCGATGGTGACATCATAGCCCGTGACGGACTGAGTGGTGCCGTCATACACCACGTTGCCGGTACGGCCAGTGATGGTGATGGTCACACCGTCAATCGGGTTGACGGTCAGCAGACCGTACGTCGCAACATTATCCGCAGCGCCGTTATTGATGTTATAGGCATCCTTCACATTCTCGCTACCATGCATGATGGTGTAGGCGGGCACATTGTTCTCGCTGCCCGGCTCAGTGATGCTTCCGGTCACGGAAGTGATGGTCAACACGTCACCGTTGTTACCGAGAGTCAACGTGCCGCCGGCGGGCACGTCAACCGTGCTGCCTCCGTAGGTCACCGTCACCGTGTCCTTGCTGTGAGCCTGACCGTCGTAGGTCCATGTGCCGCTCTTGGCCTTGAGGGTGAGTTCCGGCTTAGGTTCAACCCAGTTCATCCGGAGGGTGCCCGTGTCGGTTCTCACAAAGTAGTTGCTGGCGATACCGCCTTGCAGCGTATAGCTGGCAATATTGTTGGCCTGCGGGCTCTGGCTCGGGAACTGGATGCTGCCCGAGGTGGTCACATTCGTGATGGTGCCACCACCCGGAATTGTCGTGGAGTTGGTACTGAAATCGTGAATGGTGTAGGTGCTGTTGGTCTTCTCCGTTCCGTCGTATGTGAACGTCTCGCCGCCGGCCTTAACCGTAATTGTGTCGGGGGCAATCCTCAAGGTACCGTTAGCCGTGGTCACCGTGTAGTTGTCCAGCATGCTAACGCCATTGTTCATCAAGGTGTAACTGCCAATCACATTGGGCTGGCCGGCCGTGTTGTAGTCGGTAATCTTGCTGTCGCTGGTGAAAGTCACCGTCAGCACGTCGCTATTCGGGAACGTGTAGACACCGTTGGCAGAAGCATAGACGGTGATGGTGTCATCGTCCGTTGTGCTGTTGTCGTCAGCACCATAGACAATCAAGTCATAGCTCGGCAGCGTGTGCGTCTGCGCATCGAACACCCACGTGGTGTCGCGGGCCACGATGTGCAGTTTCTGATCGGTGATGTTCATCGTCATGTTGTACATCACATGGTAGTTGTCAATGCCCTGCTGCGTCTCAAACGGAGTCACCACCTCCACCGTGCCGGTGATGGGGTTGGCACCGCTCGTGGGCAGCGTGTTGATCTTGTAGGTGCCCACCTTGAAGTCGGAGGTCCGCACACTACCGGCCGTCAAGGCATCACCGGAAGCGAGACCGTTGGCGGTCACCACCGTGTAGGAGGCTCTTAGCGTGTCACCGTCATAAAGCTTGGAAGCGGCAGCGTTGGTGCTGTTGTTGAGCACCAAGACGAGATCCCGTTGATTGATAGTCTGCGTGAAGTCGTAGGTCACCGTGTAGTTGCCAATACCGTCGGTGGTTTCGAAAGCCGTGGAGATATAGGAGTAGTAGGTCGGCAGAGAATCCTTGTACTCGTGTGCCACGATGTCGCTGGTGGTCACCGCACCGCTGAGGGTTGCACTGCCCACCAAACCGCTCACCGTCCAGTGACGGATGCCGTCAATATTGTGCGTGCCGTTGTCCAATCCGCTGGCCGTGCTCGTCATCGCGGAACCGTTGTAGTTCATCGTATCCACTAAAGTAACAGTGAGGGTCTTGGGGTTGATGGTGAACTTCGCAGAGTCCACGGTGAAGGAATAGTTCGTGTAAGCACTCTCCAACGCGCTCTTGCTCTGACCGATGGTCAACACCTTCTCGTATTCGCCGACGGTATTCACACTGCTGTTGGTGCGATTTACCGACAAGTCAATGACGTTCAGCTCTGTACCGATACCACCGGTAAGGGTGGCCGCGGTAAATGCCGGGTCGGTTTCACCGTAGGTCTTCACAGCATCTTCCACATCAATGGTCACCGCTTTCTTAGTGATGGTCACCGTGGCGGAAGCGGTGGCGGTGTTGCAGTTGGGGTTCTCGGCCTTCACATACACCGTTTGTGCATCGGTAACGTCAGTCCACGTGGGTGCGGTGGTGCTCCACGTGCTGTTGTCGGTACTATAAGAAACGGTGGTTCCGGGGATTGACGAGGTGGAAACGGTTATCGTATGCGCGCCGGCATCGTAAACACCATTATAATTGTCAGCAGTGAGGTTAAGCAGAGAAGCATCGGCTTCCGTCACCTCCAAGGTACCGTTCCGGCGCGTGATGGCGTAGTTGCTGCTCACATCCGTGCCGCCGCTCTTGATAACGGCGGCCGTCAGGTTAATAGGCGTGGTGCCCACATCCGTCTGACCTGTACAACTGAAGGTCGGCTCAATGCTCTGCCCGGTGACCAGGCCCTCGTTGGCAGCCGTGTTGGTGATGGTGTAATACGGGGAGGTTGCACCCATTTCGTTGTACTGGTGCAAATTGCCGTCATAAACCACACTGTAGTCGTTGGCCTGAAGGGTGATGGGGCGCTGTGCGATGACCAGCGTGCCGTTTGTCTTGGTAACATTAAACTGATTGCTCACATCGTGACCGCCTTCATCCAGCACCACCGGCGTTCCCGTGATCACATTCGTATAGTTGTCGCCCACCACGGTGGCGGCCACCGTGGTGGCGCTCACAGAAGTAGCGTCAATATGGAACGGAACTTCCACCAACTGCGCACCTGCACGAATTGTGAAATCCAGCGTTTCGAAACCGGTGAGCGTATGGGCATCACCATCGTAAACTCGCTCCTCACTCTTCGATTTCAATTCAATGGCATATTTTTCCGTTCTGTCGGTGAGGGTGATAAGACCATCCACCAAAGTAATGTCATAATTGTCTGTCACATCAATACTTTGCGTGTTGGTAATATGCACTGAACTAGGAGTAATCATAGTAGTTGCAGTACCCGGATATGACAGTGATCCAGTCACTGTGGCAGAAAAGTAATGTCCTGAGCAAAGCGAGCCGGAGGTAAGCGCGTAAGGTTCACCGCCAGAAGCAGCCGTATATTCCAGACCATCATACTCATGGGTAAAACTGGCTGCTTTATATGTGATAGGACGCTGTTCGATGGTCAGCTTGCCCCATGTAGTGTCCACTTGAAATTCCATGGTCACATCCGCACCATTGGCATCCCGCACCACTGCTGTTCCACGAATCATCACATTCCAGTCGCCAACTTCAATAGCATTGGTGCTCACGTATGTGGACAACCCTTCCACCGTGTAAGTGTGTCCGTCTTTCACAAACTCAGTCTGCACAAAACCGTTCACCTCTGATGGTACAGTATTGGTAGCATCGTAGATTTTGCTGCCGCTCTTGGCCTGCATGGTAATTTGATATGGTTCGGAACGGTGATTGATGGTAAGTGTATCCTGATTCAGGGTGATATTGTAACCCGCAGTCATGTCGTAACGGCTCTCCACATTTCCGTAATCACCATGTACTTCTGTGGTATCTACAATGAGAATGCTGCCCGGCGTGATGGTGAGAGGATACTTACCGGCAGCCACACCACTGCCATTGAGCGTGATGAGCACAATGGAGTCGTTTGCTGCCAAGGTTCCGGTAATATCATAATGTGGACTCTCGGTATTCGCCCATGAATAGGTATCACCAGTAAAATCATGTGTATAGCTCTTAGGAGTAATGGTAATATTCAACGGTGAAATGGTGAGTTCTCCGTTTTGATAGGAGGCCTCGTAACATTGGGTCACATCCGTCCAGGTGGTATCGGTGACATCCAACGGGTTCACCTCATAGTGTTTCACAATGACATTCGACAGGGTGATGGTGGTAGTACCAGCCACCACACGAGAACCATCCAACAGCACATTGGTCACCGTGTCACCTGCCATCAAATCACCACCAACCACGGTATAATAAGGCCATGCTGTTTCACGGTAAGTATGTTCATTACCGTCATAAATAATATCGGTCTTCGAGTTGGCGGCAATGGTCACCGTACGACGTAACACACGTAAAGTGGCATTCTCAACAACCAGCACGTAGTTGCACACATCCGATGAATTCAACACACGGACTCCGGTGGTATCTATCGTGATGGGATATGAACCAACAGGAGAGCTCTGAGTGGCAGTCGTGCTGATACTTGGTTCCACATTGTTCATATAATGCAGGATACGGGACGCTCCACTACCTGCAAAACCTTCATTGTTCACAAAGCCCGTGACAGTATATGTAAGTTCCGGGTTCACATCGCCGTATGTTTTGCTCTTGTTTTCGGCAGTGACGGTAAGACGTGCTGGCACAATGGTAATAGTACCTATACGCTTCTCTATCTGGTAATTTTTCAGATTTGTATATGCACCTGCGGCAACATTAAAGTCGTTAGGAGTGCTACCCACATCGATACGCTGATTCAACATGGTACATATCACACTCTGGCCAGGCACCAAGCCCTCGCCCTGACGGTTAACACTATCAGCCAACACCGCTGGCACACTATTACCCGAATACACTTCTTGGTAACTCGGTGAGAGCAATATCAAAATACGAGGCTGCACGGTCAAGGTACCGAAATTGACAGTTCTATTGGTGTAGTTATCTATATTTTTAAGTTCGTATAAGAATTTGTTTGAATAACTGATTACATTGTCGGAGGCATCACGCTTCACATCCGTAACGCCACAACCCTCCTCTACAGGATGAATGGTAAGTGTGTCGCCGGTAGGCAGAGTGAAGACAGTGTCGTTCACCACATTCGTCACAGTATGGCCGTTGTAAGTCACTGTGTAATGCTTGTAGCTATGCGGCTGGCCGTCATACTTGAAGTCATTTCTTGACTCAGAGGTGATGACCAACGGCATATTATTAGCCTCAATCGTCAGTGAACCAGGTGTTTGCGTAATTTCATAGTTACCCGTTACCGGATTATTATTGGCATCCTTAACCACCACGGCGCTTACGTTATTGCTAAACACACCGTCATAGTTACCAGGATCAGTACCCTTAGCTTCGTAGCTCACACCGCTCACACTATGCCCCGAAAGTACAGGGGCATTGTAAGTGGTGATGCTCTGCTCACTTCCGTTGTAAGGCAACGTGGCCGAACCACCCACTATGTTCAATGGACGAGCCGTAATGGTCAATGTTCCAGGAGTTTCCGTCAAGTTATAGTTGTCCAGGTTGAAAGCCCCCTGTTGATGCAAAGTATAATTTGCATTCGTTACTGAACCCACATTGGTGATAGACACACTTTGCGGCAGTATTAGAGGCTCCTCTCCGTATGCGAAACCGTCACCCGAAACAGTCCAACCAGGACTGGAGTAGGTGTTGCCGTCATACTCGTGCGTAAGGCTGCCCGTAGAGATGGTCACATTACGACGAGCCACCGACAAGGTACCCTTAATTTCGTTCTGAAGTAGATATGTTCTTGGGGAAGCTTGGGTCAAATCACTCTTCTGTACAAAACGTGGATTTGTGTAATCGTTCACTACCGTATCTGCATTGTAGAGAGCGTTCGCTCCTGAGTAAATGAGATCCACCAACAAAGTATCTAACGGATCAAGACCATAAACCTTGTATCCAGGATTCTCCAAGTCTTCGCCATCATACAATTTGGAAGCCGTTTGGGTGATTATGGTGACATTGGAACTTACCACCAAAGTACCCGTATCAGAACTTGTCAGGTTGTAGTTGCTTTCCAACGTGCCGCTGTTCCACGTGATGGAATAGGAGTTGGGGGAAACGCCAACGCCGTGCTGTTCGCCAGTGAAATTGGGCGACACACCTTCGCCAGCGACAAAACCCTCACCGCCAATAATCAGACGATGGTTGGTCAGTACCACATCGGCACACACAATACCGGTAGAACCGCTACAAACCACTGTACTGTCGGCGGATTTAATAGAAATATTACGCGGAGTGATAATCACCGGCACAGTGCTACCGGGACCCGTAATATGGTAACGGCAAGTCTTGTCCACTTTGTTGCGAACCGAGTAAGAGAGAATACTATCCGTAGTATTAATAACATCCTTTACTGTACCCGTCAGTTTCACCGAAACATTCATGGTGTCGCCGTTGGCCAACACATAGTCTTGACCGGAGTTGCGCAACTCGGAGGCACCATTGTTCAGTTTAAAGTTGTACTGACCCACATTCACTTCCACACCGTCATACACCTTGTTCACCGTAACCGGTGTGATGTTGTACTCGTCGGTGGAGTCGGCGAAGACGATAGCCGGAAGCGTCACCAAACAGTTGTTCTTGTCCGTTATGGACACCGTGTAGGTACCGTTGTCAAAGTCCTTGCGCAGGGTGTCGGTACTGGCAGCCACGGAAACAGTCTTAGAAGCCGCCGCCGAACCTGTATAGGACACCGTGTAGTCTGGAGTACCACCCGAGTAAGCGACCACAATGTAGCCGTCGCTCTCGCCATAGCAGCCGTTGTCGGCAGCCACTAAACTCAAATTCAGTTGCGGGGGTTCCGTGATGATGACCGGCACCGACTTCTCGCACTCGGGATGCTTCTTGTCGCGCACCGACAAAATGTAATTACCAGGACCGGGGAAATTCGGCGTGTTTTGGTCTATCCGGGTATAGGAATCCGTAGTGCCGGAAGCCATCGTGTCAATGCCGTTGATCCAGTAGTATTTGTAGCCCTCTGCGAAACCACCGCTGATGGTGGCCTCCGCATACTCCGTGCCATCGTTGTAGCATGCCCCGTGGTTTACATGCAAATCAATTTGCAGGGCGGGCGGAATGGTAAGGTCAAGTCTCATTACCGAGTCACATCCGTCGGCCACAGGCATCATTACACTCGTCTTGATGGATTTCGTATATACACGGCCAGTAGCCTCCCATACGTAGAAGCCCTCACAAGCGGTGTCCACCAAAGTGGCGGCAGACAATTCTACCACATAGAGGGGCACTAAACGGTAGGTTTCCGGCAAGGTCACCGACAAGGTATCGGCACCGCAGATAGCGAGCCCCAACTCGCCGACCGGGGCCTGCGTCACGTTCAGCGCATGCCCGCTGCCCTGACGTTCCCATATCACCCCGTCACCGGTGGTGGCTGTGAACGGCAAACCAATCTGGTCAATATACATTCTCTCCGGCAAATACACTGCCTTTACGGACACATCGGAACCGTACTCATCGGCCATGTTACTCAAACGCGGATACTCGCCCTCGGCATAACTGTAGAAAACAGTTCCCAACACACTCTTCATGGTAGGATTCTCTCCCGTCATGTTCTCGGTATATAACGGCTCAACGCGTCCCACCGAGTTGGTAGATCCTGAAGTTAAACCAATCCCATAGAAGTTAGGGCTCAGCTGATTATCATAATAACAGTAATAAGGATAATTTATAGCATTGTCAGAAGCCGCCACCGAGCCCACCTCCACACTGGAAGGGGAATTCACATAACCGGCATTGTAGCAATAGCGCACATACTGGGTCTCGCTCCAACCTACCACACCTGCGATTCGTTCTTGTCCGTTCACAACACCTGTGTTATAGCTGTAACTCACCTCCACATTTGAATATCCCGTAATACCTCCCACATAGCAGTCTCCTGTATATAACGTACTGGAAATCACACCATAGTTAAAACAACGAGTAATAATACCAGCATCCTGGCAACTGCCAGCAATACCACCTACATATTTGCCCGTACCAGTTACATTAGCCCCATTGTAGCAGTCGCTCATCTGGTCGTAGGTGCTCATACCGCACAAACCACCCACATAATGTTGTCCTTTCACCGTTCCTGATAGCACATAACAATTGCTTATGGTTCCGCGGTTGTATCCTGCAATAGCTCCGTGATAATTACCTTTGGATGTGATGTTCACCTCAGTCATAGTCAGACTTTTGACGGAACCCTGCAGGTAACCAAAGAAACCTTGGTAAGCTTTGGCCGTGCTGGCGGTAATACTCATGCCCATCACCGTATGGTTATTACCGTCAAAGTGACCCTTGAACTTGTTACTTTCGTTGCCGATCGGAGTCCAGTCGACGCTCTCCAACGAGAGATCGACTTCGTTGCTGCCGTTCTCGAAGTTGAGGCGGAAGTACATGCCCTCGCCACCCTGCTTGATTTTAATATAGTGTTCGCCCGAAGTAGCGTCATCCGACACGAAGGTATGGTTAGTGGGGTTATAATAGAAAGTAACATTGCTGTTGATATAGTCGCGGAATTTCTTGAGTTCATCCAAATTCACAATGTCAACGGGGTTGTTCTCGCTGATAGAAAGTACTAATTGCACATCTTTTAGGGTGTCACCGTTAATCACATTGGCGATGCGGGCGTAATTACGTCCGTTCACCGTCAAGGTGCATCCCGAAACGGAAAGTCCTTCTCCATCAGTACGAACCCATGACACGGAATCGCAACCGCCTAAGGTATAGTTACCTGCAAGCACATCGTATGCATATACTGTGTCGGGGAACAGTACTGGCTCTGCGGCGGCAATAGCCGCATCGGTGGCCGCCCACTTCTTGTTACGTGGGTACATACCCTCTGCATACGACCAATAAGTGTCTAACAAATCACTTCGCAGACCGGCACCCAACATTTCTTCGGTGGTCTTGGCTATGGTGCCATCCACATCTTCATTACTCGTACCCTTGTATCGGCACATCTGCTTGTCGTAATAGTTTCGGCTCAACCAGCTGGTATTGGGTGTATAACCGCAAATGGCACCAACCATAGAGGATCCTTCCACCCAGCCAATGTTATAGTTGTAATTGTTGAGTTGAACATTATCTTCTGTAACCGGCACTACCGCTCCTATAATACCACCAATTTGAGAGACACCACTAATAATGCTGGCATTATAACAATATCTCACATAACCTGCCTGCATCCTACCTACTATACCTCCTACTAAATTCGAACCATTAACCATTCCCAAATTAAATGAAAATGCGATTCTATTATTTGTATTATCACTCATTGTTCCTACAATTCCTCCAACTCCATTTGCATTACTTTTTACATTTCCGTAATTATAACAATATCTAACAACACCACCTAGGAGTTCCTCTCCTGCTATACCTCCAACCCAACTGGCAGTTCCTTTTACATCCCCTGAATTATAACATGAATCTATTACAGAGGCTGTAGCAACTGTACCGGCGATTCCTCCAACATAACCCTTACCCGACACTGCATTTTCATTATAGCATTTTCTAATATAATTTTCAGCACTGTTATATCTAGAATATCCAACAATGCCACCCACATAATTTCCCGTCGAACTTACACTTCCCCCTTTCGAATAGCTATCAATTATTCGAGCATTAGTACCTTCATTATGTCCGACAATACCTCCAACATAAGTATTATTAGAAACATCAATAATTGTATTAATATTCGCACACTTATTAACAATGGAAGAATATGCTATTGTGTTCTCAGCATTGCTATTATATCCAACGATACCACCTACCGTTCTACCTGAGGAGGACAAATGACTGTTCTTTATACAACTATTCAAGACATTACCCCTGTGACTATACCCCACAATACCACCCTTGTAATCACCATCACCACTCATGGTCAACACATCACTATAGCAGGAATCAACGCGACCATATTCCATATAACCGCATATACCGCCAGCACGTTCTCCTGTAGCACTGATTTTACATTCCAAGGAATGGCTGTTTTTTACGATGCCATAGTACATACTACCGCATATACCACCAGCATATATACCCGTGCCAGTAACAATGTCGTTGTTCAGCACACATTGGTCAATGGTGCCGCCATAATTGCAGCCCACCAATACACCTCGATGCGTACCAGCACCAGCCACCTCAGCATTCATTATGGTCAAGTCGCGGACTATGCCCCCTTCGATACGACCAAACAAACCGCGGTAATTGATATCGCTACTGATTTTCATCCCCTTGATAGTCTGGCCATTGCCCAAGAAAGTGCCTTGGAACATATAACTGGTATTGGAGCCATAATCACTAATAGGCACCCACTCGGCCACATCACTCAAATCGTAACACCCCGCTTCATCGGTAGCAGCATCAGGCTGCAACTTGAAGCTAAGGTCCATACCACCGTCTTGTATCTCTATAAAATAATCAATACGCAAAGAATCATCATGAGAAAGAGTGGTCTTAAACACCTGATTCTGCAAATCATAGTATCCTAATGAACTATTCATCACATCGCGGAAGTTTTTCAACTCCGTCACATTCTTGATAATCAGCGGATTGTCCAAACCCACCAGCAGACGAACCTGTCGATAGACTTTTCCGTTCACCGAAGCTCCCAACCTTAAGATACCGATATTGGTAATGGAGGCTCGGCATACCGAAGCACTATTGTCCAAGGTTACGCAGTAGCCTTGCAATTGTTCCCATTGACCCACATCACAGCCATGCATTAGGAAGGAGGTTCCCGTCACTTTGTTCCATATGGTATAATTGCTGGCATCGGTGGCTGAGAGGTGCACCGGCATCACAGAAGAAATGGCTGCGTCAGTACCGGCCAAACAGGTTAGTTGCGGATAGAGCAAGCCCGTGCTGAAGGTCCACACCGTATCGTCTGTAGCATTCTGACTGATTTTACCATTTGCCAATCCGCTTAGCAGCATGTTTTCGGTAAGGTAGCCTTCCGCCTTGTTATTGATATCAGAGCCAGCCAAGCCACCATAGGTGGAAAGCTGTTTGTCGTATATACATTTCTGGGTGTCACTATTCTTTTCACCACTAATGGAGCCCACAAAGCTGCTCGAGCCACGCACTGTATTGGAGTTGTAGCACCACTTGGCTGCACCCGTACCATTGATACCACCCACATACTTGCGGTTTGCTCCATTCACAATGCCGCTATTGTATGAGTACTCCACAGTACCACTACCAGCTATACCACCCACAAACCTATCATCGACACTGTTGCCTGGAAGGACGGTCACTGCACCCACATTATAGCAACGGTTCACGGAGCCGTAGCCCGTAATGCCACCCACATACAAGCTGTTGCCATTATCAAACACCTCGCCTGCATTGTAGCTGCACTTCACGATGCCGTTGCCCGTAATGCCACCCAAATAGGCACAGGTGCCACTGCTCTTGACGGAACCTTCATTGACACAATACAAGGCCAATCCTCCCTGACCAATAATACTGCCACCATGCCCAAGAGTACCGCTTCCGTTGGCGGTCACATTCACATAGTTTGTACAATGACTCACGGTGTCGGTACTTTGGGCACAACAAGCCACAATACCACCACTGCAATGGTTACCGCCTGAGATGGAACCTGAGGCGGTACAGTTGACTATGCTTCCCCCCTCAAGCCATGCAGCTATTGCCCCCTTGAAGTTACCTCCCGTAATATTCACGTCCTCCACGTTCAAATCTTGTATACGACCACCCACACTTCCGAAGAGAGCAGCCATAATGCGATTGCTTTTCAGACCCGATATAGTATGATTGTCACCTAAAAAGAAGCCATTAAACCTATTATCACCAAATCCTATAGCCGTCCAGTTCTCTTCGGTAAGGGTAATGTCATCACAGAGCTTAAAACAAGTACTATCGGCGAAAAGAGGCACCAAGATAGAATCCTGATAGTAGAAAGCCTCGCCTGAGTTAATACCGTCACGCAAACTTACAAGGTCTGCCTCAGTAGAGATGCAGAGAGTGTCCTTGCGAGGCGGCATATAGCGGCGCAGGGTGACCTGCTTCACCAAAACCGTGTCGTGAATATAGGCACCAATAATAGTGGGTCCCAAGCAGGTAGTGTTCAACGTTGGGACAATGGCGTTGTTCGCACATGTACCCGTAATGGCATCTCCTTCAGTAAAATCTTGGAAAAGGCAATTGCCATCTGTCTGCCCTGCCTCAAGGGGCATCACTTTCCATGTGACGTTGCTGTCGCAACCGAAAATTTTGAGACCCTCTTTCACATGGTCAGCGTCTTGTTCATCACTGCTCAGCATCACAGGGGTACATGCCGCAATGGCGATCTCGCGTGCCCACGGAATGGTGTCGGTCCATTTCAGACGGGGGTACATACCTTCTTCGAAAAGCCAGTACTTCGATGTCGTGGTGTTATTAAACACCGAGCTCCCGCCTGTGAGGGCAGAAGTGGTGGCGGCAGTAGAACCCGTGGTTGATGTTCTGCCACTATTTGAACTAAAGCAAATTTGATTATCAAAAAAACAGCTTGTGCATTTCGGTCCTACGGCATAATTAACAGATGGAATATCACCTGAAATATCCCCCACATTCAAACAATAACTTGCATCTGAAATATCCGCTACAACGCCGCCATTGGTTTTATCTGAGACTATTTTGTCTGGACTTTTAACAGTTCCGACATTCAAGCTATGGGTCACTTTTTTGGTACCAGCACCGCCACCCAAAACACCCGCAGCATTCATCGGATCACTATTTCCGCATATCACTTCTCCAACATTGATACAGTAATTTACATAACCCGTTCCACTACCACCAACTAATGCGATACCCGCAGCAGGAGCACTTCCTTGCATGGTGGCATGTGTTATCGTGCCTGTGTTTATGCTATAATTAACAGTGGAATTAGAAAGTATTGCTACTATTCCTCCAGAATAATCACCCGCTATGACTTTGCCTTTATTCAAACAAAAAGATACTGTCGATGAAGAATATAATTTGGCGGCGATTCCTCCAACATGATGACTTTGCCCCACATCACTTGTCATGTCACCTATGCCGCCCGAATTTTGACAATACCGTATTGTAACGTTAGTACCATTTCCTAAAATACCACCCAAACAGCATTTTCCCGTTACTGCAGTACCGATGTTCTTACAATGATCTATCACAACTTTTGTATCTGCCACACCGCAAATACCACCAATCGACATGTTTATGTTTAAATTATTATTACTTATCTTTGAATCAATAATATTACAGCCATAAATAACAGAGGAATTAGTCGCATAAGCACATATACTCCCTATATATTGACTTGATACCAGATTGGCTTTACGTATGGACACGTTATAAATGTGAGCACCATCAAGATACCCAAATAGACCTACATATTTGGTGTTAGACGTTCTTTTCATATTGTCAATAATATGATTACCACCGTCGTAGTAGCCAGTAAAAGGTATGGATTCACTGCCTACGGGTGTCCAATTGGATATACTTGAAAGGTCAATGTCAGCAGTCTGAAGCCAGTGTGTATTCTTCAAGCCGCTTGTATAAACCTGGTAATAGCGTTTGTATGTAAAGTCCACGCCACTATTAATTCCGGTGCGGAATTCCTTCAAGTCAGTCAGGTTATCTATTGTAAAGGGATTGTCGGCAGAGCCTAAAAATGGTGCTACATTGGGATAAACCATAAATGTACGCGATATGTCTCCCGTGGAAACCACGAGGTCTGCCACACCCTGTTTGTTCAGGGTAACTGTGTTACCACTCAGAGTCACACAATTATTGCTGGAAACTACCGTCCATGTGGCTCCCTCAGCATTGCCTACAGTGAACTCCTGCGTAAGGTTAGCAGCAGTCTCATACTGGTAGATGTTCTCCGCCTTAAAGAAAATGGGAAGCACAGATAGGCGCACAGCCGGATTGTTGGCAAAATCAAAGCCTGCCAAATAAGGATAAAAACCCTCTTGAGCAACAAATTCAGCACCCAAACTCGTAAAAATACTCTTCGCCATTTCCATCGTCAGCTTGGATGTAGCCAACGAGTTTGTACCAAGATCGGTCATCTGCTTGTCATAATAACAATTAGTTATTGAGCCATTGTTCAGACCATATATTTCACCAATGGTACCACCCGTAACGTTAGACACATACATAGAGGTATAGCAATTAGATACCGTTGCATTGTTTTCACCAACAATACCGCCAGTATAATAGCCTTTGGAGTATATATTACCTGTTGTGTAACAGTTAGTAACAAGAGAAGAGCCCTCGGTATAACCCGTAATACCACCACTGTAATGACTGTTCGCATATATACTTCCTTCAAAAAAGCAATTTTTGACAACACCAGTGTGTATCACAGAACCAGCAATACCTCCCACAAATTCAGTACCTGAAATATAGGAGTTGGTCACACCTAAATTCTCCACCACACCTCCAGTGGAGACAGAGTAGAACAACGCACTCTGGGTACCGCCGTTAGGTAGGAAAACTCCCGATATTGTGTGAAAGCCTCCGTCAAAATGACCGTTAAATGTGTGCATGGGTTCCCATACTCTCCAAGGTTCATCATCATATCCTTTGTTCACACCTTCGCAGCCAGAAATATTTCCCTTGTTTAACACAAGATTGTTGGTAAGCTTGAAATACTTGTCGACACCACCTACACCTATTTCGACGTGGTTTCCCACTGGCTCTGTCGTGGTAAATGTCGCATTCTCGCAGTCATAGTAAAACACCGATCCAGGGGTCAAGCACCGCGCAAAGGCATAGAAGGTAGCGGTGTCGGGGATCAGGAAGGGATTCGCCTCACTCTGTCCGAGTCCGTCGGCGCATTGCGCCTTCACTAACGCCGGCCCAAAAGCCAGGCTCAAAATCATTGTAATGGTCAACAGTAAATGTTTCTTCATATCGTTATATTTTATTATCAAAATAGTTTCAGGTTTCAGGTTTCAAGTCCTAAGTCTCAAGTCTATCGTTCGAAGGCGCATTTTCCAACGAAAATCGCGCGACATCCTTCATTTTAATTCAGTATAATATCTTATTGACATCCAATTGTTTATAAACTCAAAAGACCCACTTTTCAGAGAAAATACACATTATATAAAATAAACGGGCGAAGATACTATTTTTTATTCAATTTACCCCCCCTCTTCAAAAAGACGGAATATAGCTATAATGTTAATTATTTTTAACATTTGTATTTATTTGATTATTAATTGTTTATAGTAATTACAAGGATTTGCGGGAAGTATTGGCCCTGCCAATAGGTTTAAGAACGGGATAAGAAATAGGGGGGGGTATATATAAACAAATATTGTATATATGATAATTGATTAGATAATTTACAAACCCTACCCCGGCCTGCGGCCACCCTTCCCCGGGGAGGAGGAATACGGGCGTATGCGATACGCCCATACAGACCAACATTAAACCAATAAACCGCTAAACTGCTAAACCGCTAACCCGCTTTAATCCTTTACCGTTAAATTATTGATCTTCCGTATCAATAAAATTCTTACTTTTGCAAAAATTTCACATTTATGGGATTCTTTTCATTTTTCAATAAAGATAAGAAAAAAGAAATCGACGAAGAACAGAAGAAGGAATTGAACGAAGGGCTCCAGAAATCCAAGGAGAATTTCTTCAAGAAACTGGCCAGGACTATCGTCGGAAAGTCGAAAGTGGATGACGAGGTGCTTGACAACCTGGAGGAGGTGTTGGTTACCTCGGACGTCGGCATTGAAACCACTTTGAAAATCATTGACCGCATCGAAAAGCGCGTTTCAAGGGACAAATATCTGGGTACCAGTCAGATAAACATGATCCTTAAAGAGGAGATCGCCGGTTTGCTGCTGGAAAACGACCTTGAGAAGGCCAACGACTTTGTGATTCCGGAAATGGACACGCCATACATCATCCTCGTGGTGGGGGTCAACGGTGTGGGCAAGACGACCACCATCGGGAAACTCGCCTACCAATTCAAGAAAAACGGCTATTCGGTAACCCTCGGCGCCGCCGACACGTTCCGCGCGGCCGCCATCGACCAACTCAAGGAGTGGGGGCGCCGCTGCGAGGTGCCTGTCGTGGCGCAAAACATGGGCTCCGACCCCGCCGCCGTGGCCTACGACACCGTCAAATCCGCCATCGCCAACAACAGCCAAGTCGTCATCATCGACACCGCCGGCCGTCTACATAACAAGATCAACCTCATGAACGAACTCGTGAAAATCAAAAACGTCATTCGCAAGCTCGTGCCCGACGGCCCGCATGAGGTGCTGCTCGTCCTCGATGGCTCCACTGGCCAGAACGCCTTTGAGCAGGCCAAACAGTTCACCGCCGCCACCGAAGTCAATGCGCTGGCTATCACCAAGTTGGACGGTACCGCAAAGGGTGGCGTGGTCCTCGGCATCTCCGACCAGTTCCAGGTTCCCATCAAATACATCGGGGTGGGCGAAAAAATCCACCAACTGCAGATCTTCAACCGCGTAGAGTTCGTGGACTCCCTCTTCCCCGACAACTGGTAACCATGCCCCGAACAGTGGTCATCGACGAGAACTCGGGGTTCTGCTTCGGCGTCATCAATGCCATCCGCACGGCGGAGAAGCACCTCAGCGAGCAGCATTTCCTCTACTGCCTCGGCGACATCGTGCACAACAACGAGGAAGTGCGTCGGCTCACCACCCTGGGTCTGCACATCATCTCGCACGCGCAGTTCCGCGAACTGCACGACACCACCGTGCTCATCCGCGCCCACGGCGAACCCCCCGAAATCTACCAAATCGCCCGTCAGAACCGCATCCGGCTCATCGACGCCACCTGTCCCGTCGTGCTGCGACTGCAACAGCGCATCCACGACGAATACCACAATAGCGGACCCGACAAACAAATCCTCATTTTCGGGAAAGAAGGACACGCGGAGGTGGTCGGCCTGCTTGGACAGACAGACAACACAGGCCTTGTCATCTCCTCCCCGAAGGACATCGGGCGCATCGACTTCTCGCGCCCGTCGATCATCTACTCCCAGACCACCCAAAGCCTAGAACAGTACAACGAACTTATCGGGCTCATTCGGGCTCGCTATGAAGCCGAAGGGCACGGCGACTGGTTCTCCTTCGCGGACACCATCTGCCGAAAAGTCTCCTCCCGAGCCCGGCAAATCGCCGATTTTGCCGCCCATTACGACATCGTTCTGTTCGTTTCCGGCGAAAAAAGTTCCAACGGGCTATACCTTTATAATATATGCAAACAGCACAACCCCCGAAGTTTCCTGATCACGGACGCGGAACAACTTGACAACGTTCCGATGGGCGAGAACGACTCCATCGGGGTATGCGGGGCCACCTCAACACCGATGTGGCTAATGAAGGAAATTGCTGCCCGCTGCGCGAAATAGCGCGAAATCGTCCTTTTTCATCCTTCCAGAAAAGACACTTTTTAACTTAAAATTCTTAACAGATTATCTAATTTTAACTATTATTCGTTAAAATTAAGATATTTAATATTTTATATTCTATTGTATATCAATATTTTAAAATATTTTTATCGAAAAAATATAATAAAGTATTGACTTTTCATTAAATCTGTTGTATATTTGCCATGGTTTTGATCATGAATTCGCACCACTTGAAAAACAGGAAAATGAAAAAACTAAATACGCGCATAAGAACAAGCATCGCGGCGCTGCTGCTCATTGGGAGTATCTTCGTTGCAAAAGGGCAGACGGTTCTTTACGAAGAAGACTTCGGCATGCCCGCTGTCAACACCTTAATCCAAAACTACAACGGATGGCAGAACACCACTGTAACGTACGTGGGCAACGGCACCTGCGACGTGCGCGCAACGAGTGCTTCAACGGGCTACGGTTGCGCGTCGGGAGGCGGTAACGTGATGATCAACGACACGGTGAAATGGTTCCAGATCTCCGGACTGAACACCACCGCAACACACCCCACCGTAAAACTCTACTGCGGGCTGCGCAAGACCAGCGGCGAGAACGGCGAGAATTTCGTGGTGGAATTCTCCACCGACAGCCTCGTTTGGGTGCGACTGCCTCTTGCCGACACCATCCCTTCGGGCTCCGGCACATCGGGCTGGCACAGAGTCTGCTTCCCGAATGTACCGGCGCACCCCCACCTACACCTCCGTTTCTCGAACCTCGCCAACGTGGACTATCGCCTTGACGACATCCGCATCACCGACGGAGACGAAATCGTGCTGGAAACCGTTGAAACGCCCACCGCCACACCCGCCGGCGGCATCTACTACGAACCGCAGCAGGTCACCCTCGAATGCGCCACGGCGGGTGCCACCATCCGCTACACCCTCAACGGCAGCATGCCCGACTCGCAATCAACTGTCTGTGTGGGTGTTCTGAATATCAGCGGTAACTGTACCCTCAAGGCCTACGCGGTCAAGGAGGGCATGTATAACAGCAACTTCATGTCCGCACAATACATCATCATCGACACCGACGCGCTGGTCACCTTGCCGTTTGACATCTCCCACAACAGCGATTCAGCCAAAGCGGAAGTCAAGGTCATGCCGGGGTTCAGGGGCAACAAGTTGGGAACGTCATACGCCGACGGCTCAGTAAAGTTCGAGTCCAAGAACGCCGGCGCGGCCTCGCTGACAGCCGCTCTTGACAGCACTCCGGGCGAACTCTCCTTCGACATGAGAGGGGTCAAGGGCGGTTCGCCTTCCTCCTACAGCGGCATCACCATCCTGGTCAGCGAATCCGCCGACGGACAACTATGGACCACGGTAACCACACTCAACGAGGTGGATATCGGCACAAACGGCTACAGCCACTTCGGGCCCTACACCCTATCCGAAGAGACACGACACATTCGTTGGTTGTTAGCCGCGGCAACGTCCGGCAACACGCAACTCAACAACATCGCCATCACCCTGCGATCAGAAACCGTTGGCGAGGAGAACGGCCATGAAGAAGATGACAGTGAGATAAATAACGACTCTGGAATGGATGAACGAAGTATCCGTGCGCCCGCGCCCTACCCCAACCCAACGCACGCCTGTTTCCGCTGGGACCTTGGCGAGGAAGCCTCTGTCATCGCCCTATATGACCTGTCTGGTAATCTGATCCGACGATGGACCGGCGTGCCCGACGGGGACCTACTGGAACTGACGGGTGTGGCAGCCGGCAGCTACCTCTTGCAGGCGATCACGTCTTCGGGACGGACTATAAATAAAACCATTGTTAAGTATTAATTTTGACTTTTGACGTCAACAATAAGAAAGGAGGTATGCCTATAGAGAAACAACAAATATGTTAATGCGAACATTTCGTTTTAATGGTTTTCCATGGTTTTTAGACATTGATTGTTTATTCGCCAACTTGTAACCCAGGGGAGCAAGTATTGCTTGGAAACGCAAGCAGAAAAGTCTCAGAATCCACAAAAGTAAGTGTTTTAACTCATAAAAATTCTGTCAGACAATCAATACGAACTCCCCTTTTACAGGTTGGTTTCCGAAATACTGCAACGCCTCGGCAACAGTACCCCGGAAGGTGAACTCGTGGATTTTGGTCAACTCCTTCGCCACGGCGACGGGCCGGTCAGGACCCATGATCTCCGCCATCTTCTCAAGGGTTTTGACGAGGCGGTGCGGGGACTCGTAAAAGACAACAGTCTCCTCCATCGCCGCGAAGCGTTTCAGAAGGGTCTCTTTGCCTTTCTTATGGGGCAGAAAACCGAAGAAGTAGAAACTGCTGCAGGGAAATCCAGACTGTACGAGGGCGGGCACGAAAGCGGTGGCGCCGGGCAGGCACTCAACCTCGACCTCCTGCTTGAGGGCCTCGCGCACGAGCAGATAACCCGGATCGGAGATGCCGGGAGTGCCGGCATCGCTCACGAGTGCGGCCGTGGCGACCTGCTGGATCTGCCGAATGTAGTTCCCGACCTGTTCGTGCTCGTTGAAAATGTGGTACGCCATGCAGCGTTTGCCCTCGATTTCGTAGTGCTGGAGCAGATTTCGGGTGGTGCGGGTATCCTCGCAGAGAATAAGGTCCGCGGACTTCAGCACGCTGAGGGCGCGAAGGGTGATGTCCTCAAGATTGCCGATGGGAGTCGGCACGATGAATAATTTGGCCATAAGAGAGAGGTTCTAAAACAATGAAAGACGGCCATTTAACCGTCTTTCCTTCAAGTGCCCAGAACAAGAGTCGAACTTGCACATCCGTTCGGATACTACACCCTGAATGTAGCGCGTCTACCATTCCGCCACCTGGGCTCAAAAAATACCCTCCTTAATGATATCGTGAATATGAATCACGCCCAAGTACCTCATTTCATCGTCCACCACAAAGATGTTGGTGATATGATGGTCTTTCATCATCTGCAACGCATCCACAGCGAGGGTTTTCTTATGGATGGTTTTAGGTTCACAGGTCATTATGTCTTTTGCCTTAAGCGACATAATTTCCCGGTGATGCTGGATGGCGCGGCGAAGGTCACCGTCAGTGATGGCGCCCACCACTTTGTCATCCACGACGACGGCTGTGACACCCAAACGTTTGCCGGAGATTTCCAGAATAACCTCCTGCATGTCTGCCTCAGGCTTCACGGCGGGAACCTCATTGAGTTTGTACAAGTCTTCGACTTTCAAACGGGTTCTCCTGCCGAGGATGCCACCGGGATGCACTTTCGCGAAATCTTCCGTCGAAAAACCGCGCATCTTGATGAGCGTTGAAGCGAGAGCGTCGCCAATTGCCAACTGAGCCATTGCGCTGCTGGTCGGGGCCAAATTGTTGGGGCTTGCCTCGCGGGATACCGTGCAGTTGAGCACGATGTCCGCTTCACTGGCCAACAGGGATTCCATAGCGCCGACAACAGCGATGAGGATGTTCCCGTTGGCCTTCAAAAACGGTATCAAGACGGAAATCTCCGGCGTGTTCCCGCTTTTGGAGAGGCAGACCACAATGTCATCTTTCTGGATGATGCCCAAATCACCGTGCACTGCATCGGCTGCGTGCATAAACACCGCGGGAGTTCCTGTGGAATTGAACGTTCCGACAATCTTCTGCCCGATGATGGCACTCTTGCCTATGCCTGTCACAATGACGCGACCTTTGCACTTGATAATCTCTTGAACGGCTTTCACAAAATTCTCATCCAAATATCCGGTGAGTTTCGACACTGCATCGGCTTCTTCCCGCAACACTTTCGTGGCGTACTGGATAATTTCCTGTGGTTCCATTCTAAAAAGATGCTCTTGTTGCCTTTTTGCTTCTATCAAAGAACGAAATCTTGCATACTTCCTTCTAAGAATCGAAGTATCCGAAAAATAACGCTTGAAATCCGTTTCTGTCAACGTTTCCCAGTCGTCATTTTCGAGCGGCAAAAATAAGGATTTTTTCGATATGTTCAATGGGTTCGCAAACTTTTTTTTGTTGCGGGGACATACCTCTTGGCAAATATCACACCCAAAGAGGTATTTATTGTATGCTAACTCACTGTAATTCGGTGTTTTATCCTCTGTGTTGCGGTATGAAAAACACCGTCGCGCATCCACCTGATAAGGGACTTCCAAAGCGTTTGCGGGACAACTTCTCACACATATATCGCACTCCCCGCAGTCGGATTTTCGCAAACTATCGTCATAATTGTCGCAAAACTGATCAAGCAGAAGGACACCCAAAACGAAGAAAGAGCCATGCTGGTTGTGGATCAGCCCGTTCTTTCCCATGCACCCTACCCCAGCCTCCATCGCCCATCGTTTTTCGGAGATGGCCGAACTATCCACTGTAGCCCTATAACTCACTGTTGGATAATTATTTACAATTCTTTCTACCAACTTCTGCAAAAGGTCTTTCACCAGAATATGGTAGTCCTGAATCCACGTGTAACGCGCCGTAAGATACTTGTCGGAAGCGGGTTGAGCATCCGTCAGGTAATTGTACGTCACCACGACGACCGACTTGCAGCCGGGCAGGAGCGACTCGGGATTGAACCGGTTGTCAATATTCCGCTCCAGATAGTGCATTTCCGCGTGCAGTCCACCGTCAATGGCATGACGGAAATCATCCTCCGCGTCCACAAGCGCACGAGCCCGCGCAATGCCGCAGTCCTGGAAGCCGATTTCCGCGGCACAATCCTTGATATGTTTGGAGGAAAGCGGTTGTAAAGGCATGGTTAGAAAACGATGCGCTCAAACTTTTCGGGAATCTTGATATTCGTTGCGCCCGGCACGTTCAACCGCACAACCTTAATCCGGCCTTGTATCTCAATCACCCTGTTCAACTCCTTGAAAACAAACTCGGTGAAAAAAGAACTCGAGCCGTCAACCGGCATGAACGCACTGTACTCAAAGGAGAGTTTCCGACCCTTCGGGAGCCGGTCGGTATCGCCGTTAAAAACAGCCTGAACCGTCTGGAAATCAATCGGGTAAGTAAAAAACTTTCCAAGCGGCTGATACGTACCCAGATAATACTGGCTAGTCAACTTGTTGACAAACTTGATGCTATCGGGGGTAAACACGGCACGCATGACCTCAACACCGTAAGCGTGGATATTGAGGTAAAGGATGCTGTCGGTGCGGTTTACCATGTAGAAATTGCAAGTTCGCGTACCGCCGGTGTCGATGATATCCGCCTTGCCACGATAGGTAATCCAGTCGTAGCCCGTGGCCATGGGAAGGGTGGATTCGACCGGCACAGCAATCGCTGTATCAACCATATCCAATTGTTCTTCAACAACTGCTATATCGCTTTCAGAAACAACCTCCGCTTGGGCCTGTTTTTCGTCTTTCGCAAGCCAGCTAAAGACAACCGGCTCCACGCTGTAGCCCTTCTTTCGCAACAGGGCAATCACGCCTTTTTCACCCGCAAGGTGCGCACACCCGACCGCGCAGAAGAGCGTTTGTTTTTTAGCGATTTCCACAAATCGTTTCGCCATGGTGACATTGCGGTCGAAAAGCAGTATTTTGCTGAACTTTTTGGGCAGCGAGGTATCCAACGAAGCCTCCCACATCCGGTCAAGATCGAAACGGAGGTAGGCATCTACCAATTCCTCCATCTCCTTCGAGTTTTGGTTCGCGGTATCGCGGATGAATTCTGTCAGCATTGCAAGCTGCTCCTTCAGGCTTATCGCGTCCAAAGCCTTGATTTGCTCCATATACTGTTCCACGCCATAGCAGCTCTTGCCTTCCGCACGTGCTTTCTGCAACAGGTCAAGATCAAGCGCATTCTCAGCCCCTTTGGGCAGGTCAGCCTGTTGGAGCGCACTCGCGATAAAGAAAGGTTTCATCGAATTCATGAAGATGGCGCTCACCCCCAGTTTCGCTTTGCAGAGGCTGTCGAGCTTTGCGAAATCGTCCTTTGATAACAATTCCGACAAAACCTGCCCTTTTGGCAGCATCATGGTCTGCCGCAACCCGGCTACATTCAGTTCGTCGAGCAGAATTTCCGCAGCGAAGGCGTCGCAAGACTTGAACGCATTTGACACAGTGCTGTCGTAACGGAACACACGCTCGTCCTGGATGTGGATGGTGCCGTAAAGGTAGGAGGGCGACTGGATGTTCTTGCCGCTCACCCTCCATAGTATCGACTGTGGAAAAGCCGTTGTGAAAACACACAACAAAAAGAATATCAGCGATATAAGTTTTTTATTCATGGGGATTGTCGGTTTGAGATTGAAACGTATTCTTAACGGCAAAAATAGGAAAATATCGCATAGCAGCATTTTGTGCCTCAACATTTAGGAACATCCATTTCTAAAATTGTAACAGCGGATGATATTGTCTTCCGCCGAGGGCCGCAGATGCATCGCCCCGCCGAGACACTGTTTAAAATCCTTGCACTTGGTACAGATTCCCGTGCGCATCCACGCGCGGTCGCGCATCTGCCGGAAACGGTTGTCCCAAACCTCCAGCAAGTTATCCTGATAGATATTGCCCTGTACGAAACTCCGGTCAATGTTGGGACAGGCAGAGATGCTACCGTCAATCAGCACACTACCGATATTGATGCCTGCCCGACAGAAAAAGTAGCTGTCGCGCACCTGCTCCTCATATTTGCCCGTGTAAGCTTCACAGCTGAAAGTCAAATGGATACGGTTCCCGCGACGAGTTTCTGCCATAAACTGCATCATTTGCTCCACCTGTGCGCGGGAAAGTTGTAACTCATCGTTATGTGCCGCCCGCCCGATAGGGGAAATCGTGAACAACCGCCAATTTTGAATTCCGTTTTCTATCAGAAGTTCTTTGAGCTGAGGCAGTTCCGCAAGATTGCGCTGGTGCACACACGTCACGACATCGTAGGCAAGCCCTGGAGTGCTCGCGATGAGACGCAACGCCCGCAACGCCCGCTGAAAACTTTCGGGATGGTTGCGCAACCAGTTGTGCGTCGGCTCCAAACCGTCCAAACTCACGGTAACGGAGGATAGCCCGGCAGCCATCAGCCTATTATGCATAGTCTCGTCGTATAGCATTCCATTGGTGACAATCCCCCAACGGAAACCTTTGTCCGACAATGTTTTACCACATTCCGCCAAATCAGAACGCAACAAAGGTTCGCCACCGGTGACGGAAACCAAAACTGTGTTGCGGGGATACCGTCCGGCCAATGGCTCCACGGCCCTCAAAAAATCCTGAAAAGGCATATCGGGGACGCAACTCTCGGACTTGCAATCGGAACCACAGTGACGACACGACAAGTTGCAGCGCCACGTACACTCCCAGAAAAGGTAATTCAACTCATGGATGGCCGTCTCATTTTTGCGGAAGACCCGAAACAGCCACCGTTTGAAAGGGTTGACGCCCCTACTCCTCGCCATCGTCATTCACCGTATAGAGATTATCCTCTTGAACAGTATTATCAAACGCTGACGTGTCCTCATCCACGTATTGCGCGATTTGATCCTCGGGCGTCTCTTCGGGATACCGGTTTGGCGGTCCGTAGCAAGCCTGGAACGTGAACATAAGGGCCGTTGCGGAGAAGGTTCCGAACAGGAACCGCAATATCTGTTGCTTTTTCTGACGTAATTTATTCATGACAATCAAATGAAAATGCAAAATTACAAAATATTGGATATGCTCGGAAGGAGTATTTTTTGTAGAGACGCGCCATGGCACGTCTCTACAACGATTATTCGGATTCCTTTTCTGAATCCACCCTGTTTTTTATGCGCACTTCATCAATGCGGTTATGGTCCATTTTGACGATTTCGAAGTGGTAGCCCATAAAATCGAATGCGTCACCGACCTTCGGAATGGTTTCCAATTGGTCGACCACGAAGCCCGCAACTGTAGAATAGTCAATCTCATCATAGTCGACCTCGTAGCCTTCCACAACGTCGGTAAGCACATCAATGGGTGCGTCACCTCTGACAAGCACGGAATGGTCTTCGCACTCGGTGACATCCGGTTCCACGACCTCCTCTTCCTCCGGCATCTCACCGACGATACTTTCAAGAATATCGTGCAGGGTGACAATACCGGCCAAGTCCCCGAACTCGTCAACAACAATGCCGAAATAGTACTGCGACTTGCGGAATTCGTTCAGAATATCCTGTGCATCAGTGTTTTCCGTGAAAACCAACGGTTCATCCAACATCTCGCGCACATCGACATCCTCACTTTTGCGCAACGCCTTGAAATAGTCTTTGATATTCAGCACGCCGAGGTAGTTCTCCACATGCTTGTCGCACACCAGCACCCGGCTGACGGAGCAGTCGAACAGCTGGTTGATAAACTCCTCGCGGGGGAGGTTCACATCGATCCACTCGATTTCGGAGCGGTGAATCATAATGTGGATAGCCCGCTTGTCGGCGAAATTGAAGATATTCTCATGCATTTCGCTCTGCTCCTCCTCAATGACATCCGTCTCACCGGCCTCCTTGATCATGTCAAGCAGTTCGTCTTCCGTGATGTGATCTTCATTCACCTTAACTCCCAAAATTTTATCAATCAGAACTGTAGCGCCGGAGAGGGCTTTCACAGCGGGCTTAAAAACAATCCGGATGAAGTTCATGATCGGCGCCACGGCCACAGAGACCCGCTCGGGACGGGAGAGACCGATGGTTTTCGGAACCAACTCACCCAGCACGATGGTGATGAATGTGACGATAAGGAAACCGATGACCAACGCGGCAGAGGCGGCTAACGGGGCGGACATGTGCATCCACAAGAACAAGGTTTCCAGGTAGGGCGCCAGAGCGGAACCACCGATGAAACCCGTCAACAGGCTGGTGACGGTGCTGCACACTTGGATTGAGGCCAAAAACTCCTCCTGATGCTCCTGCAGGAACAACGCCTTGCGGACAGATTTCGGATGTTTTTCCACATATTTGTCAATACGGATCCTCTTGAATGAAACAATCGCGATTTCACTCATCGAGAAGAAACCGTTGCAGAGAATCAACAGTAAGATGACGATAAGACGTACCATGACTATTTTTGTTCGGAATGCATATCCCGACGGTTCTGACCAATATATTTGAAATAGAGAAACAAGTCAAACGCGACGATCAACAGGTTGAACAGATACAAATAGACCACCCAATCGTAGTTATAGAAAACCTTGTGCAAGATGCCGAAAAAATAGCCGACAATGATGATAGTCATAAAAATGGGGCTTTTCCCGATGACCACCTTCGTGCGCAACGCCTTGATGATGGAAAAAGGCCAGCTGAACGCAAAGCACAACAGCATTAATATTTCAAATACACTGACACTCATTGTTTTACAAACGGACGATTGGTTTTTAAAATTCGCTGCAAATGTACATAAATTTCAAATATACGCAGGCATAATGAAATTGCCGTATGTAGAGACGGGGCATACCCCGTCTCCACGTATTACAGAGGAAAGATACAATATTTACCAATACAGTCAATGATAACTGTCAAAACATCATATCCAACGCACCGAGAAGGAACTTGTTCTCACACACAAAGACTGGTGGAGTCATGTTTTTCCCCCCTCGGTAGGATTTCATCTCTTCATAATCCGTGGAGAGATCCGATTTCTTGCGGTCGAAATTGGCTCTCGTCATAAACTCCTTGCCTTCTTTGAACAACAGCGGGAACAGCCACTGGGGTTTCAGCAGACGGCCAATCGACTTTTGTTCGGCAGCCTGATCTCGAGCCGTCTTTTTGGCATCTGCATGACTATTGTCATCCGCAGGGAGGAGTTCCGGCTGATACTGGAGCAAGGCAGCCGCCCACATTTTCAAGTAAATGTCGCAGGTGCTCTTCTCCCGTCGGAAATTGAAGGTGACGACCTCACGCATCTTGTCACACAACTTGTCCACCTCCTGGCGGAAAATATCGACGCTATGGTCATCGTTGAAACTCTTTGTCTTGTCATCAAAATGCAAAGCATCAATATTTTCGATGACCCATGCGCGCAACGCAAAAACGTCTAACCGGATGGCGGGTTCCCACAGCGTGCGATGCACCTCGTCAGAAAACTCCTGCATCTTCTGGTAGAAATTATACGCGGAGATGTCCACGGCTTTGATTCCTTCCACCAATTTCCGTTTCTCTTCGAGAAACCGCTGGTAATCTCTGTATTTCTCAAGTGTTTTCCGCATCTGGAATGTCCCGATATTTCGTTCCTCTGCAAACAGCGCGTCTCCCAACACATTGCCGCGTACCACCTCACGACCGTCTTTAAATTTCCGAATGTCCTCCTCATACTTATTCTTTTCTTCGACCAACCTGTTCCTTTCACCGGTTAGTTTGTCCCGTTCTCTAACCAAGGCATTGCGTTGCCGCCCCAGTTCCTCATTTTCCGTTGACAATATTCCATTTTCTTCAGATAAGGTCCTATTGTCCTGTTTCAATGTCTCATTTTCGCTGGACAATTCCCCATTTTTCTCGTCCAATATCTGATTCTGCTCATTCAATTTCCCGATAACCTCCGTTTTGTAAAAGACCCAAATGGTGAGCAGAATAACTAAGACAATCAACGCAATGGCCGCAGGGATGCCTAAACTGACAAAAGTTTGTAAATGAGGCTCTACAACATTCTTCAGCCGCACATACCATGGATCCTGAAGGGGAAGGAGGTCCAGCTTTGAAGTCTTCATGTCAATCTCGACCAAGCCGATATTGGTACCCGCTGTAATGGTGTCCCCATGCACGCATACGGAACCCGGATAAAAGAGGATGTCAGGAAAGAGCGTATCCGTTGGGGCGCTAATGTCGTTTTGCGGAAAAAGATACAAACCGTTTGTACGCGATACGGCTAACAGACTGGGAACGTGCTTATACTCACAAGGAAAAATCCTACTGATATGCAAATCCCGAATATTCCTGTTACTGTCAAGGGGGCTTTTTCCGCGTGCGCTGCCCATATACAGGGCATTTGGCGTCAATACGAACATCTTCCCATCCTCATTCAGCAGCATATCGGTTATATTCACCTGATGAGGGAAAAGCGTATCGATGTTTTTCCTACTCGACATACACCAAACGATGCATCCGTCGTTCAACGTCCCGATATAGAGTGTGTCGGGATGAGCCTGTGCGAAACACTGGATTGAAAGGGTACTCTTAATGTGTTCCATACCATTCAAGACGCCATCCGTTGGTTTGCCATAGGAAAAGCCATTACGGTATGCAAAAAAGAGAGTCGAATCAGATTCACTCCAAAAAATTCTGTTAATCTTATTTCTATTCAATGAATCTAAAGATAAAACCGACGGGCTGCCCCAAAACGACTTCTCCTTTTGGATATAAACCTTTCTACCGGCCAGCAGACAAAGACTATTTTGGAAACATACCGCCTGAGAGACATCATTGACGACAACATGAGGGTCGATGACATAGTCGCGGTGGTAACTCCTCCCATCCCCTTTCAAATAGACACCGTTCTTGTCGCTAATGGTGTGCATTCTCCCGTCAGGTCGCTTAGCAAGTGCCGTGATGCGGGTTCCCTTTGAAATATGGTTGGGAATTTGACAAAGCGAAAACCCGGATATGAGAAACGTCGACCCGTTTTTAACCAAGATATTGGCATTGGGGGTGTATTGTTCGTTAGCAAGTGTGAGCCGATACACCGAAAGGGAGTCCGGACAAAGGGAATTTCCCAGCAGGAAACGGTCGTCGGAGATCAGCATATACTTGTAGTCAGCACTGTCATTCCGCAAATAGGAGTGTACACCAAACTCATTGAAATATCTCTCTTCACCGCAGACTATACTGTCGCGACGAATATCCACCCGACGCACGGAAGAATTGTAAACATCTGAATACATGTTATTTACAATATCATCAACCGTATCGGTGGTGTCGAAAGCAAGGCTGTCCCCGCACAATTGGATACAATGGATCAGATTGGCGTGACTGGCATACAACGTGGAGCCAACCTGTTGAATAGCAGTGATCTTGTAGTCTTTAGGAACAGTTTTAGGAAACACGGGCTTTAAGGTGTCAGACATCGGTCGGAGATTCAGTATCGCCAATCCGTTAGAGGTGGCACAAATCAGCACATCATGATAACGCAACACCTTGTAAACGGAATAATCTGTCCCCTTTTCGCCATAACGAAACCTACGTGGTGATGTGGTGCCACCTTCCGTAAACATCTTGAGGCCCTCGTTTCTCACCCCGACAAACATAACTTTCTTGTTGCCGTCGGGAAGGCTTTCCTTTCTGGCACAATAAACCCTATCGTCGCCTACCTCCATCCGGGTAGATGTGGCTTTGTCCGTTTTGAAAAAGTAAACCACCCCGCTTTCTGTGCCTACTATAAGGGTATCGCCGCCGCCGTCGTCCAAAGAGGTAAGCAAATCATTAAACCGGCACTCTGCAAATTGGGAGTACGGGGAGTAATCTGTGTTTCTGCCACATGAACACAGTCCCAGAATAAGGAGCATTAGAAAGAGGTGAGCATAGAACTTTACCCGCATACGCATGTTAATTTTACGCTTGCAAAAGTAGTATTTTTTTAGACATATCCATAAAATATTAATAATCTGATCATTACAAAACAAATCAACCGTTTTCTGATGGCTGTCTCAGAAAACAAATCGTTAAAAACACGTCATTGATCATTCATTTTGTATACAAATTATATTTCTGACACATGTATCTGAGAAAGATGATTTTTACGGTGAAACAGGTTGTAATTTTGCATTAGAAAATTGATAGTTCGAAAACATTAGCCATACTAATTAGTAATACTAATATAATATAAAATATATAATCATCATAAAAATAAAAAAAATATGACAACAACGACTACACTTATCATTATTTTAGTTTTTTGGTTCAGCACATTTTTTTGGGCATTTCTAGGCGACAGACTTTTTGGAAAATCCAGGTCTCATCTCCACATCTCATTTATCGTTCACTTCATTGCTTATTTCATTTGTTACAAAGTATTTTTTGTAGACCGTATGGAAAAAGAGGAGAGCATAGCGGATGAAACTATCACGACTTTCGAGCCGGTGGATGGTTCGGACATCAATGACACCATCCAAGCCGATATTGATACGCTTTCAAAACATCCGTAACGAATTTGACAAGTATTCATTTATTAACCTTATTATAATCATCAAAAAAAACACCATTATGAAAAACCAATCATTTTTTGCCCGTTATTTCAGTTTTAGCGGCCGGATGGCCCGCAGACCTTTTTGGATTGACGTCGCCATCGTCGTACCAGTAATGTTATTATCCTCAGCAGGGTCGTTCTTACTCATGTACTTAGTAGAGGATCCGAATACGGCTTCCTGGGCCGGAGTCATTATCTTTGGGATTTTGAACTTTGGGCTACTTATCCATCTCCTATCCATAGGCTGCCGCCGATACCACGATATCGGAAAAGGGACTATCGAGTTTTTTAGTTATGCGTTACTGGCCATTATCTTGTCTTTTGTCCCTTGGGTAGGCTGGATAGGCACCTTGATCGTAATCATCAAACTCGCCATCCAGATGACCGGAGAATCCGAAGAGAGACATAACTGCTACGGACCGGTGCCGGAGAGTTCTCCCGCGGAAAAGAGCGACGAGGTCTCCCACCCTGCCGATACGGAAAACACGCAAACAGACAATGTCAACATGAATTAAACAATTAAAAATCATTGATATGCTTAGCATTTTACTTATAATTTATTTTATTATCAGGGTTTTATCACAACCCGCGGATACTGATTGACAAAGCCGGACAATCACTAAAAAAATTGGCTGATTCATTTTCTTTCATCACTTAAAAAAACACCATTATGAAACGTTTTTACATTATTCTGACCAGTTTTCTCCTAATGATTTTGGGAGGCAGCGTTTTCGCCCAAACCGACAATATGACTTTGGCCGAAACTACCAGACAGATTACCAAGAACTGTAACAGTGACTATGAAAAGGCTTACGCCATTTATAATTGGGTCACAGACAACATTACCTACGATGAAGATTTGGCCGTAGAAATGCTGACCAATCCCTTAGAAGAGGATGTGATGGATATTGACGACAATGTTCTGCTCACAGCATTGGATGTCATTCTGAATCCAAATAAATATAAATGGGAAAAGTTTAGAAGGATGATCAGAAAAATCATCAACAACAATCCACAAGCTGTAAGAAGAATACAGGAGACAAAAGCGTTCAACGACAAGCAGCTTAAGTCAGGGATGGATGTATTCAATAATCGCCTGGGTATCTGCAGCAGTATAGCCCATCTGTATCAACTAATGTGTGAACAAGCGGGAATACCTTGCCGAATCGTCACTGGAGTGGCAAAAATCGAATTGGATGAAGAGTTGTCCTTCTATGGAGATAATTTCTATGGAGGGCATGCTTGGAACTGTATATTCGCCGATGGCCATGAAATATTGGTGGACGCGACTTGGGGACTGCTCGGGGAAGACGCCTTCGATGTAGACCCTGAAGAAATGATTTTTAACCACCTCCCTTTCAAAAGTGTTGACCAATTGATATCAACGCCCGTCAACAAGGAACAATTTGTCATGTTACCCTATGAAATGCCAGACAGATGCATATCGATGGGATTCCAGAAGTATGTTAAATCTTTGGGGCGGATCAAGCCGGATGACATCAACAACTTGTTCGTTATCCAAATTGACCTGATGTTTGAAATGTACTCGAAAAAATAGGACGCAACAGCAGCTTTTTTTTGTAGTTTCCCAGTGTTATTCGTAGAGACGGGGTGTGCTCCGTCTCTACATATTTCATTATGTCTAAGCACTACTGATGCGATAATTTTCAGTAATTGCTTCATAAAACGATTTAACACACAGGATGTTATTGATGTTTTTGAATTTACGATTTGAAATCAATTCCGTTTCACGCACGACAAGTGCGGTCGCGAAAATTCCCCTTCTGTTTTCAGAAGGGGTGCCCGAAGGGCGGGGTAGTAATATAAAAGATTGGCCGATAGGCCATCCTTAATAGAAGTAAAGGCCTGATGGCTTTGTGATACCCCTACCCTGGCCTACGGCCACCCCTTCCCCAGGGAACTACTCTTTATACACATCTCCCTCTTAATATATTTTTCCCAAAGCCTTACAGGAACAGTAAGGCTTTTGTATCTTTGTTGCGTGTTCTGAAATATTTCAAGGCATCGGGAAGGATGCCCGAATT
>Ga0310696_10000672_pt1 | contig 52012 bp, 42 predicted proteins | sample AusTroGonzalo_MG_4_FD_203885 | JGI IMG/M metagenome (GOLD analysis project Ga0310696, IMG submission 203885) | Bovine rumen microbial communities from tropical cattle in Woodstock, Queensland, Australia - Gonzalo_02 (v2) (version 2) | ecosystem: Host-associated > Mammals > Digestive system >...
TCTCCCAGATCTTTTCAAAATCTTTGCTACTTGCCATAAAATCTATTTTTAGAATTCATGGCGCCGCTCGACCTTGTCGCTTCATACCTGCAAGAAAGGTAATCATTTGATCTTATCTGGACAAAGAAGCAATTGAGTGCTTACCTACCTCTTAATTTTGCGATGCCTCACTTTTGTCTTCATCTTTTTTATTGTCCTTCTCCTCGTTATTACCATAAAGAAGCTTTTTGGTCAAGGCAATTTGTCTGAGCTCTCCTGAAGATGAAGGTAATCGACCATTATTATTTTTAAATAGAGCAGCTTGAATGAGGCTCCTCATCCTCAGTTGTTCTGATTCATCAAGTTCGCCAATTTGCAAAACGCCTATCATCAATTCCAATAAAGTCCCGAGATAATACGAATTGTCACCGATGGTATCCATGTAACTCAGAAGAGCTTTGTTCCATCCGTCTGGCTGTTTGTACACAAGTAAAGAGGCTAATAAATGACGTTTAACCTTATCCTTCTCTGCGTTCAAAGTAGAGACAAACACAGGGGACAGCTTGGACGAGAAGATATCTTCTTTGAACATCATGGTGAGATTATATGGTATTGTCACCAATATTGCGATTGTTCGCTCCTTTTCTTCCACCTCAAAGAACTTCTTTGACAACTTAAATCCGAATTCAGACAATTGAATATAGCCTTGCTTAGCGAACAATGGTGACACGAGGTAAATAATGTTTGACAACACTTTCATAGCTGCAACCAATTCCATCAGCAATCTTTGTTTAGGCTCGGCATCCAATTGGTCGCTGTTTCTCAACACCTTACTTCCTATCCTTATTATATTCACAAGATAGCCGACCGAGAAATCGGAATAAACTTTAAATACTTCTTGATGGAAAGCAGCGGATGGATTATAGTTAAGGTCAGCTGTTTGGTCTTTTACAGACTGTGGAAGATTGGACTGTTGCACATCCGATTCTATCCTTTCAATTATTGCATCTTGATGCTCTTTGCTCTGATTGAATCTCAAGAAGGCAAAAGGATCATCCTGTTCTTTCATTCCAGTTTTTGCCTGTACCGAACGAGATGCAACAGCCAAGTCTGCTATCAGCGTCTCAGCAGCATTCTTTCTCCGCCTATCTTTGCCTGTATAAAATTCCAATAGTTCTGGATAATGCACATAATGTTGGTTTATTAGCATTTCTTTTGCATATTCCTCGTCAACAAGCATCCAGGAGGCCACAAAATAGTAGACCCAGAAAGAAAAATGGAACTTATATGAGCCATGATCCTCAATGATAATCTTATTATAGCAAAGGATATCAAATAGTTGCTCAACATCTATATCATAGTTCTTTTGTCTACAAAACTCCTTTATCCCTTTGGCAAAATAATCGTGAGAAAAGAATTGAGTATTGTTCTTGATAAGAGTTGAACAAAAATAGCCCATACAGAAGTTACAATCTTTTGCATCAGGCCTGTTCGTCCTGTAGTTCGGAAGTCTGGTGTTGTCAAAAATGATATTTAGGATATTCTCCAAAACATCAGTACGATTGACCGGATTGCGGTCGAAAGAGTCTTTGAATACAGTAAGCAACGTCACGCAACTATGAGGAGAACGATGCATGTTGAAGTTTTTGATGTCTTCATCAAGTTTGTTCAAAACCTCATCACTATCATCTATGAACTTCACTTTATTATAGGCATCGACCATCATTCTTTCCTGCGCTCTCTTTAATGGTGTGAGGTAAAGTGTTAGTGAGTCGATAACGGTTTCGTCAAACGACTTGCCTTCCACAAATTCGCTCTCATGATAAACGGTCATCAGCAAGAGATGTGCATTAGGGAACTCTTGCTTCAAGTATGTGCTGATGCCTTTTTGGTCTTTCCTGAAGGGTTTCCAATTATCAATAACAATCCACTTAACCTCATCCTTCGTTTTCCCGTAATGTCCAAGCTCTTCCTCAACTAGCCGTTCAAACTTCTTAACTCTGACACCATCCGCATCAACTTTGATACCGAACTCATGCTGGTTTTCCCAAAGCGTAATAAGAAAATGGCTGCCATAGCATGTAAGCCCATACTGAGAAGGAGCGACCACACGTATATTCTCACCCGTCTTAATTAAATCCAATTCAGAATATAATGTTGACTCCTGCATTCTGAAAACATTGTCAAGCCTGTCTTCACTCAAATAGCGGTCCACCCAGATATAGGGTTGTCCCACATAAGACTGCATCTCCGTTCTCAACCTTTCTTTCAATAAGATGGCCACGCGATCTTCTCCTGCTACCTGAACGGGTTCCTTTTCTTCAACAAAAGTTATAACGCCCTGGGCGTCATCGTCATCTACAAAGTCTGTTCCTACCCTAAACCTATTCCGTTTTTCTGACCATTCTCTATAGGTAATTCTTACGACTTCTTCGTCATCTAATTCTATAAAGTTGTAGCCTAAAATGTCATCATGCTTATCCGTGAATAGTTGGGGCGCTTCACACCGTATATATCCATCCTTGTTATCGCAGTATAACTCCTGATCATGTGTATGGCCTGATAAGACAAGAGTATAGTCGCTTTTGTATAACTTCCGCAACTCGTGCTTCACCCAATCCATACAGAAATATTCGGGATGATGCATCAATAAGATTTTCTTAGGATGCTTGTCTTTTGACAGGATGTCATAAAGTGAACGTGTATCAACACCCAAATGACCTTGATCATCGATATCTTTATATGCGCCACATGAAAGAACTGCCGTATTGACCGTATGAATACTCCATTTATCGTTGATACTAAAAAGATTCGCCTGCAAGGAATAGTCGTGAAGCCCCATTGTATCTTTAATATAAGAGCCAAAAGTATTGAACTTCGCGAATAGTATGTCTTTTTGTGCAGGCTTCCTCAGCAAGTCATTGAACTTGCTTTCGTCGTACTTTGCTTTAACTATTGGCAAATAAGACTCCTCAACGTCTTTAACAGCACTCTGACTGACATCATGATTGCCAGGAGCGATAACAAAATGAGACCTATCTATCTGCAGTATTTTACACAGTTTCTCAATAATAATCTCATCAAACTTCTTATAGCTTTCGTCAGAGGCCGCAAAAACCAAATCACCACCGATGAGAACATAAACGTCTTCATAGATGAACTTTTTGACCTGCTCGTCTACGTCTTCAATAAAGCGCTTAAGGACAAGGCCTTCGTTTTCGGGCTTTAACACAGAACCGACATGAATGTCAGATATATTTAATAGGAGTACTTTCATTCTTCTAAATAGGTAGTTTGATACAAATAAAGACCATCTATTCCGTATGCATCCAACCCCTTTTTACCCATAAGCCTTCTTCAGACTCGCAAGCTCAAAGAAGCGACCGGAGGTCGAGCGAGCCCCAGCATTTGCTGGGGTTCCGAGAAGTCAAAAGGAAAATCGGATTTGGCTGTTTTAATTGTTTTTAACCTAGTACCTCTTGGGCTATGAGCTCATAATCAATTCTTCATCGAAATAACGTAACCAGAGAGTATCAACGTCTTTACTACTTACTGCATTGCTCGGCTTTTCCGCTTGCCATATCAAGAACTCTTGATTTTAGAATCATGACATCAATCAACCATGTCGCTTCATTCCTGAAGAAAGGTAATGAGTAAATCTGAGACTGCATAAAAAAGGGGGGGATGCTTACAACTCTAAACTATTTTTATCTTTTTCTCTTATTATCTTTTTCTCTGTGCAGTACCACTGCACCTCCCTTCCTCTCAACTCCTATACAGCGGAAAGAAGCCGGAGTCGCCGTTGAAGTTGGGATCGATGAAATGGCGAAGTTCCACCAATTTGCGATATTGGTTGTGGTCAAAGACCTGATTGCCGATGCTGAATTGGTAATCTGAATTCTTGTCGAACGCAATCTTGAATTTGATGAGGTTATCCTCTCCACGACCTACCCCACCTCCAAGATGGAACGTCTTCATACCTTCCTCCTTCAATTCTATGGCTTCGCCACCTTGGCCAGAAGAGGTAACGGCAAAACTGCCAGATGCATTTTACGAATGCTCTTATTTTGGGCATGCTTATTCTTTCACTCTCAGCACTTTCGCTGGAACACCCGCCATGATAGCCCTTTCAGGCACATCTTTGATAACAACAGCACCAGCCCCGATTAAACAATCTTCCCCGAGTTCGTGCATACCAGTCATGATAGTCGAACTGATACCACAATAAACATATTCGTGAGCATGTATAGAGGCACCAAAATTACAACCAGTCGATAAGAATACGCCCTTTTCTAAAATAGTATGATGAGCCAGATGAACCCCCATGCTTATCATCACAAAGTCCTTTATCACCGCGTGGGGCATAATGGTCGTACCAAGAAGGATATATACACCTTTACCTATAGTAACGTGGGGTGAGATAATTACACTCGGATGGATGTAATTTGGTGTTTCGTAGCCCAAATCCTGAGCTTGCGTCATGAACTTTACGCGTAGCTTATTGTTCCCCAGGGGGCAATAAACCGCTTCTATTCCGTGTGTATCTTTTAATGTTTTTAGCAAACTAATTGGTCCCAACACTGGGACTCCTCGCACAATTTGGCCTTCATACTTCGGGTCATCATCAAGGAATCCCACTATATCAATCCCAGCTTCCTGCAAATAAGCCAAATACACCTCTCCGTAGGTTCCCGAACCAATAATAACACTTTTCATAATATACTGATTGTTTAGTTTGTTCCGTCAAACGGATACATGGTTTCTGCGCCTGCGTTATTAATATCTTTACGCATCAGCACATTCTTTATTGTAATAAAAATAATTTTGATATCTGTCCATAAGGTGCAATGGTCCACATACCAGACATCCAATTTAAACTTCTCCGTCCAACTTATTGCATTCCGCCCGTGACACTGTGCCCATCCACTAATACCAGGACGAACGTCATGCCTACGAGCCTGTTCTGGCGAATACAACGGCAAATAGTAAACCCGCAGTGGACGCGGTCCAATCAAAGCCATATCGCCCTTCAACACATTAATCAACTGCGGCAATTCATCAATTGATGTTGAACGGATAAACCTACCCACTTTGGTCAAACGCTGAGCATCAGGCAACAATTTTCCATCTGCACCTTTCTCATCAGTCATCGTCTTGAATTTGATTACCTTGAATATCTTCCCATGTAGCCCAGGCCTCTCTTGGAAAAAGAAAGCTCCAGCACCCTTATTGGCAAAATGCAACCAGATAGCGATAATTATCAAGAACCATCCTATCAGTAGCAATGCCACCAAGGCAATACAAAAGTCAATCACTCTTTTAAAGAAATTCTTATACATAAGATATGAGTTATCATTAGCGTTGAAAATGTCTCATAATGACATTGAATGTGTTTTCAACCAAATAATTCTGTTTCAGGAACTCGTAGCCTTTCAATCCCATTTCCTTCATATCCGTAGCCAATATTTTATCTACAAGTACAGTGAAATCTTCTGGCTTTACGCTTTCACACCAATAACCAAAGCCATTTGCTTCTACAATACGTCCCATATCTGTATTCACATCAGTAGCGCAAATTACAGGCATCTTGTTTTCGAGATATGACAATAAGCGCGACGGATAGTTAGGAATGGTAAACCTATAGTCAAGGAACACAAGCCCCACATCACACGACCTCACCAATATATCATAATCTTCCTTTGGAAGTCTCTGCATCAACTTTACGTTAAAGTTAAGGTTAAGGTTATACCAAGCTTGTAGCTTCCCGTATTCCGTTCCGTTTCCTATTATTACAAAATAACAATCTTTTCTGTTTTTATTGGCATCAAGGCATTTCGTCAAATATTCAATCCCTTGCGGTTTACCAAGGTTCCCACCATAAATAAAGATGGGGACATTGGCAGGCATATTATATTTTTTTCTGATATATAGCCGCTCCAAACTCTCCTGGCCATCCTCGTATTTGAAATTACTCAGTTCTACAGAATTGGGAGCGACCTCCACTCTTTTTGCGTTTACTTCTGGGTTATGTTCTAGCACATACTCTACATTAGCAGGCGACATACAACCTATAAAGTCAGACAAGCCATATAATGTCTTCTCTTTTCGCCTGAAATACTTGTACAGGACACCTTTCACGCCCCCTTTAGTCATCATACCCATATCCACAGCATTCTGGGGAAAGATGTCCTTAAGCAACAAATAGGTCTTTGCATTGGGATTACGTTTTTTCAGAAACTTGATGACTTTCGGAAATGTAATAGGAGGAGTTGAATATAATATCAAATCAAAAGAAACGCCCTTTAAATACTGCTTAATAGCTTTTTTGTATTGGCTTTCAAGCAATACCTGCCCAATTCCTTTTTCTATGACACTCGTCTTTTGGAGGTTTAGCGTTTTCACGCCCAGGACACAAACTCCATCTTTTTCCATCAACTCCGTTGGACGGCCAAAAGACCGCTCGTTTGGTGAAACAATATAAACCGCATGTCCCTCGTCTCTAAACTTGCGTAGCAAATCAGTATAAATATGACGCTGCGTAATATCCATTATGCGGGACATGGTTAGAAATAATATATTCATACTATGGATAGCCTAATTATAATGAGTCAGCTCTTCATAAAGATTTATGTACTCCTTAAAACACTTATCCTTATCGAATATTGAGACAGCCCTTTCCCTACAGGCTGCACGCATTTTTTTTACCCCCTGATCCAGAGTCAAACTTTTGATGATGCTGGCTACACTTTCCAAATCACCTTGTTCCACTACCCATCCTGTTTCTGGAGTAACGGCTTCAGGCGAACCACCAGTGCAATAAGTAAGTACTGGCGTTCCGCAAGCCAGCGCTTCAATATTTACCGTGGGGAATGTGTCAGCGTATGTCGAATTAAAGAAAATATCAGATGTCGCGTATAGGGCTGCAAGTTCTTGAACAGACTCGGTATGTTCAATACCGGTTATACCTTCTGGCAGCGATTTCACTTGGTCGCTACTTAATCCAACCATCGTTATTTCATATTTCTTCCTATCCAACAATTCCCTTAACCGGAAGAAATCTTCAAATCCTTTAGTTTTAGTCCACCATCCAGAAACACCCAATATCCGTATCTTTTCATTCTTTACTTGGCCAGAAGGTTTGAATAAAGAAATGTCAACGCCATTATGGATAACACGAACATCTTTCCCTCCCAAAAAAGATTCCCTTGTTAGCCTTGCTAACCACTCACTTACAGGCACAACATGTAAGTTATTATTAGCTGTAAAAAGGCTCTTCTTTAGCTTATAATTTCGCTTGGAGAAATCAACAAAAGATTTGGGATATGTGCCATGCCTCGGACAATCATAGCAACCTGCTTTCCATTTCTCACAGTCAGCGGTAACGAAGTGTGCACAATGGCCAGTGAAAGCCCAACAATCATGAAATGTCCAAACTATCGGTATATGCGTACTATTCAAATATTCAAACAAAATTCTATAATTTAGGTAATACCCATGAATGCAATGAATATGTATCACATCAGGTTTTAGCTCCTTGATTTGCTCCACAACCTTTCGTGTCGCTTTGCGTGATGCCAAGCCATGGTTGTCAAATAGCAACCCTTCAACGTAATGCATATATTCTCCTGCTTTAGTAACAGATTGAATATCTTGCATGCACGATGGCCGTTTCACAAAACGAGCACCGTGTACAATTGAACAATCCCAACCTTGGCTTTGGGCCAACCGAGCAATACTTTCAGTTATACGCCCGGTTGAACCCGTTCCAAGACATGTATCTATTTGAAGTAATCTCATCAGGTAGCTGTTACTTCCTAATTCTGTGGTCTAGGCCAAGCATCGTATAGAGTTTAATACCCAGCTTGAAAGCCCAAGCATTGCTCTTATACTTACGGCCATCATACCCCCTGTCGAAATAGGATTGCAGTTCTGCTTCGCTGATCTGAAGTTTCTTAGCAATGTTGTTAAACATCTTCTGTCCCTCTTCCTCTGTCATCGGAGGTTGCTCCATTTCTTTAAGTGCATCTTCACGGCTCATCTGGCCTGTCAGTACAAGGCTGGAGTTCCAAGCCATACGGATATCATGTCCATAACGCTTCGGATTCCAGTAACCCTCAACAAACTTGGTTATCTCATCCTCGAAGTGCTTCTGCCCGTATGCTTCGTATCCATATTCTTTTGCAAGAGTATCAATCATCTGCTGCTTGGTGAGAGGGATAAGATTCAAGGGCTGAACAGTCTTTACACCTTTTACGTAGGGCAGCCAAAATTTATGCTTGAATCCAGTTGTCCAAATATAGTGTTTAGGAATAGGACAGCCATTTTTGCGTAATACATCTTTTACATAGACCTTATCCGCCGTAGGGCCTCCATCAGCATTCCATGAAGCTGGATCTGCGACAGTCTCCGTAGCAATATTATATCCATTTAGGATGTATTTAATGCCCATCTTTGAGGCGAAGTGGTCAACTAAAGCAACAAAAGCATGATCTTGCGGTACATCCAAACCGACACCAGCCTTGAAAAAAGCAATTTGCATCTGGCGCATCTCTTCCCAATCCATCTTGTACCACTCGAACTTACGTCTCATCTTGGCTTCCATCTTCTTCAGGTTCTCTACGGTGACAGGCAAATCCCAACCTGCATCTATGTGGAATATGAATGGTCGTAGCCCCCATTCAGTTACAGCTAAGTGAGCCATATAGCTACTATCCAAGCCTCCACTAAGGCCGAGCAGACAATCGTAGTCTTTGCCTTCTCCACTTTTCTTAATATCAGTTAAGAGTTTTTTTAACTCCTCCTCATGACCTTTTCCGTGGTTCCACCAGGGGAGGATCCTTTCCTCATAGTCATGACAGCGATCACAGACTCCATTCTCGTCCAGCACCAGATTGGTGTCGGTAGTGTTCATCACACAGTGCTTACACACTTTGATTTCTTTTTTCTCCATTTAATTTACTTTTTTTGTTATTAATGTTATACCTCCGGACCTGCCACTAAAAAGCTAAAACAGGGGGTTTCCTTCGGCTTTGTTATTCTAAATATCTACTCCAATCAATCAGTTCAGCGAAGAATCTTGCACCACCCACACTGAAATGAAGGTTATCTGCGCTCAAATAATGGTGGTCAGGACTGAAGACCCTTACCTTACCCTCATCGTTAGTTACAAAACCCATAAGGTCTAGGTATCTACTGCCATATTTATTTGCAAGAATCTGATTCTGTATGATGTATCGTTCTGTATCCTCCACTTCTATATATTGATCAAAATAATCAGGTTTGTTTCTCCGGATATAAACTTGACCATTCGATTCCCCGAAATTCTTTTCGCCAACAATTATAATATCATCAAGCGACAAGCCATTAGCTACGCTCATTATCTCTATATTTGTCACAAGATCTTCTGATAAACCAAGGGTAGAAATAAAAACCTTATCTGCTGCCGCAAAGCGAGCAGTCTCCTTCTTGAATTGTTGGTCTGTACTATATGAAATCTCTACAGAATCAGCTATTGATGACTCTAAAATAACATTCACAAAGTCACGTCCAAAACTGTTACCAATTACATACCAATGTTTCTTGTTGGTCGTAAATGGTTTATTATACTGATAACCTCTATCGCAATATTCGGCATGCATTCCTCTATGAATATCGTTCTTGTTAATATATAGCTCAGGGACGTCCCTCACAACTCCGGCTTTCATATAAAAATAACCAGCAAAGGCGCTCAGTGCGACAAACGCTACTGCCGTTAAAATATATAACACAGTCTTACTTGACTTTGACGTAAGTGCCTTTGTGATTCGTTGTTCAATGAATTGGTAAGACAACCATGACATCAGTGCTGTTCCTGCAAGTAGTATCGCGAATGAGACAATTGTGAATTTGCTCGTAATGGAATATCTATAGAAAGCCAATAGTATCTGATGCCAAATGAAGATACTATAACTCGCAGCACCTATTTTTGCAAATACAGCATTTCCAGTTATCTTGTTCTCCAGCACGTCCTGAGAGCATAGCATCACACAAGAAAACCCTACAGTAGCAACCAAGCGAACATTCGCCGGAATCAATTCATAATTCACAAACATCAGTGCCAACAGCAAAACATAACACGAGTAAACGTAAACTTTTCCGAATGGTTTATCATTTTTCGGACTATAAACCAAAGCTGCTATTCCGCCCACTGCAAACTCAAAGAATCTTGAAGGCAAGTAATAGAACTTATGGGCCGTATTTTCTGTTGCAAAGTAAAGAAGCAGAGATGCAACTGCCAACGTGGATACAATTGTAAGCAAGGCCCCTTTAGGATTCTTCTTATTTAGCCTTGCCAAATAAAATAGAACAGGGTAAACAATAAAAAACTGCATCACCACACCCACATACCATGTGTGCATCAGCGGCTTATAGTCATTTGATATGTCCCAATAATTCTTTGTTGTTATAGCTGAGAGAATATTATTACCAAACACGTTGGTTGCTATTACCGATTGACTCAGGTTCTCGTAATCATCAGGCAACATCACAAAGAAGCCTAATACCATACAGGCAATCCCCGCTACCAGCAGCGGAGGCAAAAGTCGTATGATGCGACTAATCTCAAACTTTACATATCCCCCAGTTAGGCTTTCTGGAGCATTTATTTTTGCAAATAAACTCCTGGTTGTTAAGTAACCTGATATAACCAAAAACAAGTCAACTCCGAGATAGCCATAAATCATCAGCCCTGTATGATATAGTACAACGGAAATGATAGCAAAGGCTTTAAGTACATCAATATAAGCTATACGATGAATAGTATTACTCATTGTGCATTTATTATTTAAGTTCTCTCATAAAATCACCTAACGGTTCTATATAAGTATGATAATCTAAGGAGGCTGATAAATTATTAACGTTATTTCTTATTATCTCGCCCTTAGCTTTATCGGTAACCAGCACCTTTTGCGTCAACGTGTCGTAGAGTGCTTCCTCCGACGGATTCTCTACCACAAAACCTGTTACACCATCCTTTAGATAACGCCCCAAATCACTTGTGATATTGGCTATAACAGGCGTCCCAGCAGCAATAGATTCAGAGAACTTTGTAGGAAAACCGGCATTCGATTTACGGTTAGGCTTACGCAACAAAACCATATAATCTGAGATTGCATAATAAGCTGGAATCATCTCTTGAGCCACTCGACCCACAAAACAAATATTCTTATGAAGGTCTGGATTATGCAACAAATCCCCATTCTGAGCCAGATACTGTTCTCTTGTCGTACCAACAATGATAAATCGTATGTGCTTTTTTTCATCATTCAACCTTTGGACAACATTAATGGCATAATGAAGTAAATCCTTGCGAGAAGGGTCACCTGCATAGATGAGAGTAATACCATCAAAAGAACCTAATTGTCGTTGAACTATAGAAATGTTTTTCTGGTCATGCCATTTCATTTCTGTTAAATCGACAGTTGCAGGAATCACAATATTGTGCGTATCCGTATAGAAGCGATTCAAATAGTCACTAATAACAATCTTATTCTTTATTTTTTTCTGAATGATGTACATATCACAAGCGTATGGCAGACAATCTGTGATTTTCAATTCTGAATATAAGAACCACTCTGTGATGTCATTGATTAGTTTAATATGGTGCTTAAGTGTAAACGATAAAAGCCAGGAGGATAGTTTCCCGTTGTAAGTTATAATAGCATCCGTTTCCGTCACTCTTTGTCTTAATAAAGCCTTAGTCTTATTCCCACGAGTTAATTTTGATTTTACCTTGGCTATAAAACCTGTTGCATCCAATTCATTTGTAATAATATACTCGAACCCATCAACACGATATTTTCCATCCTGACAAAGATCACTTTCGCGGTATATTCCACCCCAACTGATGAAACTTACAGTATGACCAGACTCACGCAACGCTTTGGCAACATTTAACACTCGCGGAGCCGCGGCATCTAAATTAGGAAGTCGGAAAGAGCCTAAATATATTATATTCATAGACTTCTATTATTATCGGCTGTTCTAACACAGCTCTAATGGTTTTCGTTGTTGTTATGTTAGCAACGCATTAACCTCTTCAACTATTCGTGTGTTATGCTCCCTATAATAAGTGCTATCCAGTACCCAAATCTTTTGCGCAGCCTTGACAATGACATGTGCCATTTCATCAATCGTACACACATAGCCGTCAATGCTATCACTCAGAGACTCTTTTACGCTTGGGAAATCATTCGACACAACAGGAATGCAAAGAGCTTTGGCTTCATTTACCACCATAGGGAATGACTCCGACACAGATGTACAGACATACAGATTGGCTTTAGCCAGATATGGATAGGGATTGCTTTTCATGCCGAGCATAATAACTTCATCAGCCACTCCATTACTTTCAATTTCAGTTTCAATCGCACTTTTTTCTACTTCATCGCCATTTCCTATGATATACCATCTGAACGATAATTGGTGTTGTTCCGTAACCCTTGCTGCTATTGATGGTATTTTTGAGAACTGTTTCACCGGATCTAAGCGCCCACAAGAAATAATCGTGTATCTGTCTGTTACGAAACGTTCGTCGCCTATTGCCTCCTTTGCTTTTTGTGTTATCATTTCAACATTGATGACATTATGAATGGCTTTGACCTTGCCTTTATACTGCGGATAAATATCGGTAAACACTTTCTTTGCAAACTCCGACACACATACCACCTCATCAATCCGGTCATAATATTTTGTTTCATTCTTGCCTTGTGCATATCGCCTATAGTCGCAATGAATCCAGTTGATTCGCTTCTTGGCTGGATAGCGACAGATGATGCGGGCCATCGTCTCGTCATAACCTATAACAGCATCATAGTCATCAGAATGAATTTGCTTGCCTCCAATGTAATTATATAAAGTATATAAGTCTAATCCTACACATTCAAACAGTTTCCTCATAACAAGCCTTATTTTCGCGAATGCTTTCACAAGGGGCGAGCGATGATAAATAGTATGGGAAAGCCACATATTCTCATCAAGAATAGTACAATTGGGAAGCCTACCATAAAAATCCCCCTTCTGCGACAAGGCGAACACGTCAACTTTAACCTCTTTTACATCAAATACTGAAAGTAGGTTATTAAGGCTTGCCAATGTCCCACCCATTTCAAAATTTGAAATTATGATAAGTATTTTTTTCATAAATCATTTATTCTGAAGCACACATTTCAGGTCATGAGCAAAATAACTTGAGAAAACATGCGCTCCCTCATCATTTAAGTGAGCAATGTCTTTAAACCAGTTTGGATGCTTTAGATACAACGAATCAAATTCGTAATAGAGGAATGGAGTATTTGTTTTATCACACAATTCTTTTACGACTTTGTATTTTTCAGTTATTAGTATGTCGGTTTGCACCTGTTGTGAAAACCTCGGAGACACAGATACTACAACGACAATCTTATTTTTATGACAAATATCTATTAGGCGACGTAAATACTCTATTTTTTCTTGGTCAATAATTGCACTTATGTCATTATCCGATTTGGGTACATTGTTTTTGATTACTCCGAAGACTGGCTCATAGCCGCCATTCTCTATTTCTCTGTTAATAAAATAATCAAGAAAACGAGTATTATGGCGATATGTATGAGAAATATTAACTCTATTCGTATACTTTAACCCCATCTTTCTAATCATCACGTCTAATGAATCATTCTGCCCAAAATATGGATAAAAATCTGTCAAAGCCCCCCAATTATATACAAAATTTGAAGACTTTTCAACATCTATACTATAACAGTCTATAATCACGGTCTTAGGATGGTGCTGTTGTAACAACAAGTTTAGGAGTGCATACTGATAATATATGTTTTTACCATCGTGCCCAAGATTAAAACAGGACATTCTCAAACTATCAGATATAACGGATGGAACATAATGATGAATTGCCCTTGACGATCCCAATATCACGACATCCGCTCTGCAATCTTCAATTTTCCGAAATTCTTTCGACATGGTGTACGACGAGAACAAGAATGCTCCCACAATCCTATCGACCACTAAGCAAGTCATTAGAAAACATATAAACAAAACACAGACTCTTTTCATGAATTAGAACTGGAAATAAATAAATGAACTGCCATCTAATTTGCCTGCCAACAGAATAAACAACAACAGCGCAACGCAAGTGACAAAACTCACAATTTTATTATTAGATTTCAATAGTTTCCATTTTGGGGCATACTCATCAACCACATCTTTCGTCACCAAGATAAATAATGAAAGCCCTGCAAAAAAAAGCGTATGCAAGTCAACGAAAGGCAACCCTGGATTAGTAAAGATGCTCTTGATGACAAAGAAAGCACCTTGGGCCGTAGGCAATCTAAAGAAAATCCATGCAAAAGATACAATCAAAAAGGTCAGCACTATCCTAAAAACATTAATTATGCTTAATCCTTTGGGTATTTTCTTCATTCGTTGACCGTATGCCAACTTTTCAATCACTTGAGCAATCCCGTGTATTGCACCCCAAATGATGAAAGTATAAGCGGCTCCATGCCATAACCCACTAAGAAGGAATACTGCCATAATATTGAATATCCATCTAACTTTACTAACCCGATTACCACCAAGCGGGAAATAAACGTATTCTTTAAACCAACCAGTTAGCGACATATGCCATTTGCTCCAGAATTCCGTAATAGTTTTTGAGAAGTATGGCCGTATAAAGTTCGTTTGTAGTTTAATACCCAACATGTTCCCCAGACCAATAGCCATCAACGAATAACCTGCGAAATCCGCATAAATTTGTAGTGTATAGCAAATAGAAGAAGCCAAAAATGAAGTACCATTGTGAAATTCAAGGTTAGAATACACTGAATCCACATACATTCCAAGCCTATCTGCCACACAAAGTTTCATAAAAGCTCCCCACAAAAAATCCTTAAAGCCGCCAAGTACTTGAATCGCATTAAACACTCTTGTTCGTAGATACTGAGGCAATTGTTTCGTAGCCTTATGGATGGGGCCGCTCAGTATAGCAGGAAAGAATGAAATATACAACAAGCACGCAACAATATTATTTGTAGGCACTAACTGCTTCCTATAGCAATCAATCACATAACTAATGGATGAAAACGTATAGAAACTGATTCCAATAGGTAAGACAATCTGTATTGTTGAATTAAAGCCAATATCACCAAATCGAAAACATAAATCATTAATAATCTTAGCAAAGAAACCGGCGTATTTGAAATACCCAAGAATTGCTAAATTCAATGCTATTGCACCAAAGGCCGCCCACCAGCGCCCATCCCTTTTCAAAAACAGATTCTCTGTTTGACACTGCATAAGAAGACCAGCCAAATAAGTAGAAAAGGATGCTATTAAAAGGAGTATCAGACAGCGCCAATCAAGGTAGGCATAGAAGGCATAGCTCGCAAGCACTAACACAAAATTTTGTGTCTTGCAGGTACGGCAGCACAACCAATAAGCCCAGAAGAAAAGGGAGAAGGCTATTATGAATTCAAGTGAGTAGAATTGCATATTTCATATTGTATTTTCTGATTATCATCTATTCTCTTTACCGGAAATAAAAGATGATATTAGCGGAAGTATTATAAAAAGAACTATAAAAAACACTGGGTAGAAAGCAGACTTTAGTGAAAGCATCATAATACCCGCCAAACATCCCTCAAAATAATAAATTCTGTTCCTTAAGGGAATCTGCATAGCTCCAGCCTTTAGTTGCAAGAAAAAGAACCAGATTAATGGGATAAACCCCAAAAGCCCTAAAACACCTAATCTATCGAGGAAAGAGGAATGACCTCCAACTTTTGAGTTACTTCCCCAAATAATATTTTCTGTAAACCCCGAAAGTGACTGGTCATAGAGGTTTTGACGAGATTCCCAGTCATCTCCACCCGATGCATATTCAGAGGCCAATCCACGTTCATAATCTGCAATCTTTTTATAATAATCACTTTCTTCTCCAGTAATTTCCATTGCGTATCGTGCCACAGGCCTCATTACCGTAGGACTCAACAAGGGTAAAAACATAATAAAAATTATAGATAATCTTCTAATGTTTCTCCATATTGTATCTTCGTGTGTAAAATAAGACATCAATAAAAATAGAATTGTCAACAAAAGAGCAGTCATAATGCCAGACAACCATACCAACAGAAGAGTAGACACCAACAAAAATAAAATTTTGAGCTTTAATTTCTTAGCTATTTTTTTACTTTTTACCCCCATAACTAAAGGAGGTACCAATATTGGTAGTGCATGTGGAAAACTGTATGAAGATAAACCTAAACGATAGTATGCATATACAGAATCCTTACCTTCTAAATAGTGCAACATTGTCATTTGCCTGATAGCACCCGGAATCATGAATTTGTCAATTAATAATGAAGCCCATGCAGATATAATCAAAACAAAGAAGAATGAGAATAAGATAATAATAATATCCTTTCTGGTACTATTATATGCATAAACAAGTAAAGCAGCAGGGAAAGCTAAAGAAAAAATCTCAATTAGCATATCAGCAGTCCCTGGAAAGTATTTATCTCCAGCCAGCACATTTAGGAATATAACCAGCATATATCCCATTAATACTTGGAATCTCTTGGTCTGGAAAAACTTTTGAGACGTAAAGAAAGAAGCAACTAAGCCTAATCCCAAGAATATCCACTGACGTCTTACAAAAGGAAACCAACCCTCTAAAAACGCCCAGCATATAACCACAATAATGGCTGAGTACAGAATTGTGTTTTTTTGTATTATATTTAACGTATTCATTTATCTTACCACACGCATAATGAAATGAATGAAATATCTTATTGGCAGCATCACCCTTGCAAGAAGGGGGCATAAATAGCCACAGCCATCAATGACACAAACACCGCTGTAAAAATTTAGAGTATGCAGCCCTAAATTGTATTGCCAGCTATTTGGTTTTAACGAGAATAACATCTTCTCTTTTATAAATTTTCCTTTGATTTCTGACCGCATGATGCTTAATCCAGCCCCATATCGGTCCACGCAATCTTGTGCTGGACGAAAAATATCGTTACTTACAGTTATCCAATTTCCACCTTGTCGCGAACAACACCTGTCTTTCTGATACGGCTGCTCATTTATCTGCTTAAACTGAGAGTGTAAACTATCCGACTCAAACAGAAAAGCCTTTTCCTCTGTTTCGGGGAATTTGGTAGCACTCAAATAATAATGTCCATCCAGTTCAATAATTGAGGCATCTGCTACCGCCTCCTCCATGACACATACAGGATTCACCAACTTGTGGTTCTTGCTGTCATATTCATAAATATTAAGTCTCCCAGATGCGCCATTCTCTGGATAGACATACACTTTTCCATCATGCCTAATTATTGCCGGATAAGAAAGATGCGTTTCCAACTCCAGCATTACATACCGTGCTTTCAAGCGCATAGATTTACGGTCTATCACCAGTTCGCAAATGATGCCCTTTGGATTCTCTATTGGACATTCTTCGACGAAAATCACAATCTCACTTTCCGAAAGCTTGTATATAAACGGATCAGCAAACCAACGATCGCGATAAGGGTGCTTCAGCCATCTGACTGGCTTAAGTTGCTTATCGCGTATCAGTTCTTCTGGGTTCAGCTCACAGAAACCGATATTCCAATTCTGGTTGTATTGTATCTTTCTGATAAGATTCATTCTTCTTTCGTATTTTCTCGTTTGGGAAATGTCTTAACCACTTTTGCAGGATTGCCAACTACCACTGAATAAGGGGGGACATCTTTGGTTACCAATGACCCCACTCCTACGATAGCACCTTCTCCAATGGTCACACCTGGCATAACAATACTTTTCATACCTATGCAACACCCTTTCTTGAGATATATATCTTCAATCTTGTATCCAAGTTTGTTATAGTCATCCCCCACACAATAATCATTCAGTACCCTGCGGTGACATAGGAAAAGCGTTTCGGACGCTATCCACACACCATCTTCAATATGAATATGCTCGGCGTTACCTGCATCAAAATAAACGCCATAGCCTACACGAAAATTGCCAGTCGTATCAACGCCACATTTCTTCCAAAGTTTAGGGCGCTTGTCCTGTGCTGGGTCAACCATATTCATCTGCTTTGTCATCAATCTGAATCGATTGCGAATGGGTCGATTATAATACCAACTTATCAAAGGGCGCGCTATTCTGATGGCTAGCATTCCCAACGTGTTACTTTTGATTCTATCTTTATCCATAGGAACTTTTTTTCTTATTATTTAGACAAATACGTGTGATGTGAGAAGATTTCCTCTAACTCTTCGCGAGAAAAACGCCGTTCTTCAGGATATAGCTTTGATTCATGTTCAAGGATCTGATCAATCGTCCACTTAAACTTAATCGGTTTAGCTGGGACACCGCCACAAATGCAGTAAGGAGGCATTGACTTGACAACAACGGCTCCTGCTGCAACAATAGCACCTCTCCCAAGATGAACGCCCGATAACAAGGTAACATTTACTCCAGTCCAAACATCTTCATCAACAACAACATCCTTGTCATATTCCGAAATATCAAGATGATCTTTAACTTTTGAAATTTTTCTATAAAAACGTCCAACAATCATAGGATGATTGCCAGTAACAACTACTAAATTTACGCTAAGTCCTGAGTGCTTGTGAACAATAAATTTAGCATACCGATTCATAATTATCGCATTATGTCCTATTCCCGTATCTTCCTCCATAATTAGATTATCCTTGTTATAAACCCTGACGTTTGCTCCTATAGACGCGGTTGTGTCAATGTTCGGAAAATATCTGTCAGGTCTTAAAAATCTCTTGAGTAGTCTTTTGATATTCATAAAGCATTGGAATATATGATTGTAAAAACTATCTTGCTAAGATCTTTTCTTTACATACTCTGGATAAAGACCATTTTTATTCTTTCCAGTAGCTGTCGTAACCATGCACCAAAACCCGATGTTCCTCAGGCGGCAACTTCATATAGTCACCATATCCATTTCGCAAATATTGATCTGCATCTTTAAACCCTTTAAATTGCCTATCTTCATAAGGCCAATAAATAACTGAAGAGAACAAATGTTTAGGAAAGGGGTGTTGCTGCATGAGCCCTTGACAACATTCAAACCCCATAGAATACCCCTTACCATTGTTACTTTGAGCCACCTCGTCAAGTAGATGAAGCAACCTCGATTTTGTTTGAAAAACAATAAGAAGTTTGTGCCATAATAGCATTGTATTTCTCCTTAGACTCGAATCTTTGGAAAGATTTAGGTTCTTATATCTTAATTTGTACACCGCTTTCTTCTGTTTTTTTCGGTAATCTTGCCATTCTTTTTCGTTATCAGGCACATCATCTATAGGATAAACATCTATATTGATACCAAATGGGATACGTTTAGCTTTGGGATTTGCCGAGAATGTTCGATCATCATATATCTTGCCGTACGCACAATGCCACCCTTTAGTTCTCTTCAATGATGCAAAACGATATTTTCCATTTAATAAATCTGGAAAAGCCTCTTCTAAATGCATATAATCTTTACGCAAAAGGTAGATGTCTATATCATCGTCCCAAGGTATGAATCCCTGATGGCGTACAGCTCCTAGCATCGTACCACAAGCCATAGAATACACTATACCCTCTTTCTCACAAAAGGAATCTACTGCACTTAAAATATCCAGTAATATCGTCTTTTTCTCTTCAATTGAAATTATTTTCATCTGTCTTCGAGTTTATTGCATGACTCTTCTTATTAATCTTTTCATCCGCTTCACGGGATTGTTCACCTCTTTATAAAAAACTTTTTGAGGTTCCTTGTCTTCATCATCATTAACAAAACTGATGTCTGCAGTACGTAACATTGTACTGAACTCTTTAGTAGTTATATAATTGCCATACCAGTCATCACGGAGCATTCGTTCATTCACAAACACGGCCTCTTTTGTTATCTCTTTCTGCATCCCATCAATAGATTCTCCCCAAAATGAGCGAGCCATCATTTCAGGCAAATTCACACCCATTGCAGTATAGGCATAGCCAGAACCGCCATAGCGGAAGTTCATTTCACAGAAATAGTAGCGTTCCTCGCTTTCGTAGAAATCAATGTCGAAGATGCCATAGAAGCCAGTCTTCAAAACAAATTGCCTGAACTTCTGTACCAAATCCTCATATCCCTTTACAGGCAGTATCTTTCCTTGCTTGGCTACGCCAAAATGGCCGCCGTTGGCCAAGGATGTCGTCTTAATGATACCGGGGATTATAACCTCCTTGCCGTCGGAGAAGCCCATCAAAGCGTGTTCTGTATCAATCTTTTTGAACTCTTCCACCAATATGTTGATGTTGGGTTTACTGGCTGTAAGTTTTGCTATCACTCCACGCAATTCATTCTCGTTGTCACATCTTCGCAGTCCGTTTTTGCCGCCCACGATTGTTGCCAATGGTTTAGGGAAACAGGAATAGCGCAGCTCCTTTGGGATAGTGTACTGTCCATTCTTCACTTCTATCACCCAACCTTCTGCCACATCCAGTCCAAGAGCCTTGGCCGCCAGCTTCTGTTTCACCTTGTTCATCCAAGCCACTACCGCTCCCGTCTCGTTGTGAATGTTTGGAAAGTAGAAATGCTTGCGGAGTCGTTCTTGATTCAAATCGACTGCTGCCTCTGAGAAATCGCTGTCGGCAAAAAGAACCACTTTTTGGTTAGGGTCAGCACATTTCTCAAGCAAAAGGGTTATGAGTTGTTCCCTGTCCGAAAAACAATAGTACACATCGCTCACATACTTGCTATAGCAGTCTATGGGTTTTATGGTGTTGAGCGTACCATCCTTATTATTACCTGTCATCACAACCACGATTACCTCATAACCAGCCCGTCCAAGTGCTCTTATGACACCCAGACGCGATGTGTACCCATGACCGATAACAACTACTTTCTGTTTCATTATCTTCGTAATATCTTTTTCAGCAGATATTTCACCTTCGCCTCAGCAACCATCTTATTATACCGTCTTTGAGGCTTAGGATCCTCCTCGTCATTAACGAAGCTTATATCTGCCGTATTTATCGCATTATTAAATTCTCTAATCGTCAAGTTCTTTGCTCGTAAATCATCAAGTAGCATCCGCTCATTGACATAAACACGTTTTTCTGTTACAGTCTCATTTACGGTGCTAATATCCCGCTGCCCATTCATCATTTGAACGTACAATGCCGGGAGATTAATACCCGATTTTGTGTATGCATACCCCGAACCACCATAGCGGAAATTCATCTCACAGAAATAGTATTTTCCTTTACTATAGAGGAAATCAATGTCGAAAAGGCCAACAAAGCGTGTTTCCTTTACATATTTTTTGAACTGCTCTATTAGCTGTTCATAGCCCTTTACGGGTATTATTTCACCTTTTCGAGCTATTCCCAGATGGCACTGACAATTCTCTACAAAACGTATAACGCCAGGAATGATGACATTTTCGCCATCCGTCAGTCCAACAACAGCGTATTCTCGCTCAATGTCAATGAAATCTTCTACGAGAATATCAGCGTTTCCTCCCTTGGCAAAAGAAATTAAAGCATCTCTTAATTCCGTCTCATTATTACATCGCTTGAACCATTGCTTACCACCTCCCATTGTTGTGAGGGCTTTAGTAAAACAAGGATAATGAATTCGACTTAGATTAGGAATAATGCCATTGGTAATATTTAAGGCAGTCGTACCAGGAACGGTAAGACCCACTTCTTTTGCCATTTGTTTTTGGCGTTCCTTGTCCATCAAATCTGACACATAGACATCCTTCTCGTTGATATGCGGAAAAAGGAAATGCTCACAGAGCATGTCTTTGTTATTGTCAACGATTGACGCCGACCAATCACTATCGGGAATAATAACAGCTTTCTGGCCTTCGTTAACACATTGTTCCAACAATATCTTTATCAACCCGTCATGATCTTTTGCACTGCAATAATAGACTTCTGACACGTATTTGCTATAGCAATCCAGTGGTCGGATGGTATTGACAGCCCCATACATGGTCACAATAACTGTAACATCAAAGCCCACCTGTCCTAAAGAGCGTATCAAAGCCAAACGAGACAGATAACCATGACCTATTATGACAACTTTCTGCTTCATTGATTACATATTCAGTAAATGTTCAATTCCTATTATGGCTGTTTCACGATTCTGTTCAGAACGAAGAGTGTGAAGGGTAAACATCAGGTCGCGTACATTATACCGATAAATCCATTTCTTGTATGTTTTTGGGAAAAGCCTCGCAAGCCTCAACATCATTTTTGAGGGGCTTTTGAAGGCCTTGAGATATAATCTCAGTTCACCATCACAGAATTTTTGCAACTGTTGCCTGATGTACTCTTCGTTTTGAAGTAGGCGTGACCTTTCTTCAAATGCGGCGAAGTCCTGTTTGTCATCATAACGAACGAAAAGGTTGTCCACCGATTTCACCAAATGTTTCTTGATATCAGCTTTCCCTTCTGACACATCAAGTTCAATAATCAGCCCCGAATCTGTCAACCCGGGTGCAAAATTTTTCAGCAAAAAGTCACCTTGCCCATAAAGAAGATATGAACCATTATACCACTCCTCACACCCAACACAATGCGTGTGTTGTGCAAGTATCATGTCCGCTCCACAATTAGCCATTCGATGGAAGCGTTTCCTTGTTTCAGGTGAAGGGTAGTGAAACTTTTCTATTCCGCCATGATAGATGACGATTAGATAGTCACACTCCTTTTTCAGTTGTTCCAATTCTCGGCAAACAATGTATTCGTCATACAACCAAGCACCAGCTTTATCTTTTGTGGGCTTGTTGTACATGGTTTCACTCACATTGTAAAACCCGATTCTCATCCCGCCCAATACTTTCACAAAGTGACGGACAATCTCTTTCTCGTTCCTTCCTGCTCCGATATAGTTGATACCTGTAGCATCAAGAGTTTTCATCGTTTCAATCAAACCTTGATGACCACCATCTGTAGCATGGTTGTTGGACAACATACAACAGTCGATACCAAGTTTCTTGTAAGCCGCAATTGCGCTTGTAGCTGCCACCTTAACTGGACCTGTTTTACGACATTTATCGGGATGGTCTGTTAATGCGCCTTCCAGATTACAGATACGATAATCTGATTTTGCAAAAAGATTCACGATTTCTTTCCCAAACAAAGACTCAACATCGCCATTCGAAAAATATCCGATGTTTTGTTCTGTTGGGAAAAGGTCGCCCACAATAACAATGCTGTTTTTTTGCTCCATACTATTTTTTCAGCGGGAAACGTATTAAAGCGTAAAGCTTGGATGTCTGAAATTTCATCCAGCAGTAAGGCGATGAATATGGGCATCCGTTTAACCATTTGACCATAACCACACTATAATGGTCTTTGCTGGCGGCCCTAAAAAAACGAACTAATCTATATCCGTTCTTTTTGGCAATTTCTTGGATTCTTTTGTTATGGTAATGAGTATCCAATAACAACTTCTGATAACCTTGAAATTCTGCAATCCCTTCCCTTTTCTTTACAAGTTCCTTATATATTCCATGACCTCCATATCCTGGCAGCACTCCCGCAAAGCACATATAGGCATAACGGCCATTTGCATACCATGCCCTCCCAATTTTTTCAGCAATGGCAGCAGTGCCTACCACTTTTTTCCCATCCAGAGCAACAAGCATTACACCACCATGTCCAAGTGAGTCTCTGATTTTCTCCACTGGCCATTGATAGTGAGCCATTTGTATGCCCTTTGCCCGATTTACAGAATGTGCATCTAGCAAACATTGTTTAATATCATCCCATGAAACCCAGTCGGGCTTCTCCATGATTTTTATATTCGAGCTCATTTCTATTATCCCCTTCCCCCAAACTTCAAATGAACAGTTTTCCTGTGTGGGTAACTTTCAAATGAGATGACTCCAAGTGGGACACATTCAGTCTTGCATCTTGAAACATGCGTCATTATCTCATCCAAATCATCCTCACTGAACATAGGGCCAACAGCTTGTTGCAACCCCACTCCAGGGCGAGGATTAAACTCTATCAGAATAGGTGTTTCATCTGGAGTCAGAGTGAAATCCCAACCAACAATGCCAAGCTGCGGAAGCCGTCCATGCAAAGCAAGAGCCGCTGCCTTAATCTTCTCCCAACATGGAATCTCATTCGGAACACTGTCTGGCAATGTCGGAACATCCATGATAAAATAGGAATATCGTTTTCGGTCGATGAGCTGCCCCGTTTCAACATTTACCCCTGTATAGCCTCCACCAGAACATACATTGTCCATCACAGAACCTTCGCCACCGAAGCGCATACAGGAATACAACACCTTTCGTTTTCCTTTGAAATCCCTGTAGGTTACCACGCGAACAGTATTCACCGATGTTGGGTTGAACTGAGCCATCACTGGATGCTGCTCAACTACCTTCTGGAATGTGAAGTCATAACGGTATTTGTCGAACAGAGCTTCATAATCCTTTCTGCTGCTTTGTCCCGACACTTTCATTACACCGTGACCGCCGTAGGTTTCCACCGAAGGCTTCAAGATGGTGTCTTTTCCGTATGCCAACAGCGTATCAACGGCTTTCTCACGTAAGAGTTCCCTACCCTCACCATCGAAGAAGACCCCGTTGGCATTGTAAACTACTTCTTCAGGCATTAATACGCCGAGTTCGTTATCTGGCAAACCAAGCAGACGCTTCTGCATATTTTTGTCCATATAAGCAGGTACAAAGTCATAACGGTCAAGATAGGGATAAATATAATGTACCGCCATCGAACGAGTCACATAGTGATTGGCTTTAATTCCAGACACCCGGCTGTAATACTCTGCATCCAGCTGTGACACATCAAATCCCCATTTCTTGAAATATGGATTTTTCTTGTTCACATATTTTCTCCACTTGAAGTCCTTGCACATCTCATTTTCCAAGAACATTCGAGTGTCAAAACGCTGGTAACGTTCCGAAAGAGACGGAGCAGCTATTTTCCATAAACGGAAGACAGCTTTTCCGATTTTATTCTTGATTATATAGTTCATTGATAATTCAAATATTATTTTCCATCAAGTTCTTCCACATATTCAAAACATTCTCACCAGTTCTATCGCTTTGAAGAGCCAATAGAACCCGTAAATACTGTTCTTGTGTGTATTCCTTTTCAAGTTTTCTTTTATATTGTTGAGGACAGATCTTTAGCAATAAACGACGTTCTATAGAATCACCTCTGAAAGCCAAAAGATAGTCTTCCTTTAATTTGACATTTGATTTGATGTAATCCAAATATTTGACTTTTTCGCCTTCTTTCTTTAAAATTTCACTCCTATTGTTGAAGTCTGAAAAATCTTGTAGAGAATCATATTGCAATTTCCCTTCCATAGAAACGACTACCAAGTGATATCTTACCGAAAAAACTCCATTTTCCAAACATAGCTCCACAACCAAACCACGCCTTGCACTAGGCTGTTTCATCCTTGTGAAAAGGAAATTTCCCTGACCATATAACAGCTTGCTACCATTATATATTTCTTCACAACCTATACAATGAGTATGTTGTGCGGTGATAAAGTCTGCACCATTATCTGCCATCCGATGAAAACGCTTTCGTACTTCGGGAGAAGGGTACTGGCACCGTTCAGGACCACCGTGATAGATAACGATTAAATAGTCGTTTCTTGATTTTAAGTCCTTGATCTCATTACAAACAGCATATTCATCATATACATGGACATAAGGAATGTTGAAGAAAGTTTCCGACACATTATAGATGCAAACCTTCTTGTTTCCCAAAGTAAAAGACAAAGAATGGCTGATTGCTTCTGGATCAGATGAAGCACCTAAATGTCGTATTCCAACCTCATCTAAAGTCTTAATTGTATCTGCAACTCCTTGGCTCTGATAGTCTGTCACATGATTATTCGCTAATGCAACTGCGGTGATGCCCATATCTCTAATAGTCTTAACGACACAAGGAGACGCCTTTATGACTGGGCCAATCTTTTTCTGAGGCTTATCATGATTTGTCAGAGCACCTTCCAAATTAACGATTGAGAAATCAGAGCAACTAAACAACTCTGTTATTCTTTCATCGAACAGATAATCAATTTTTCCGTTCTCAAAAAGCGAAACATTCTCGTCGTATGGAAAAAAATCTCCGGCTATTATCAGTCTATTCATACTCATTCGTTAATGCGAGTGACCATACACAAAACTTCTGGTATTCTTTCGCGGCCATACTTCTTTAATAATTCTCTCAGTATATCTGCCCAATCCCGTACCACAGGCTGTTTGACTAGGTCCCGGATTCCCATTCCATTCAACTAATACAGGTTCTCCATCTGGATTGATGGAAATATCCCACCCCACAATATCAAAGAATGGAAGATCGTAATGTGATCTTTTTACTGCTTCTAGTGCTTTATCAAAAAAAGGTATTTTGTATCCTTCCAACACTATCCCATTGTCTGTTTTTTCAATCATATCATCGCCAGCTACACCAAAAGCAAATTTTCTTAATGTGCCATCTTCATTGATGGCCGTACTGATACCACCTGCACTTTGGTTGTCGATAACCTGACCTTTTCTTCCTATTCGAATAACGGCATACACAACCAACACCTCCATGCCGGAACGGTAGGTCAATATTCGTATTGTGTTTATAGAAGTAGGATTCAATGCGTTAATCAGTTCGTGCTGTACCAAAGCTTCTTGGATGATATAGTCTTTTTTGTATGTATCAAGCAGATTTTCGATGGTTTGCCCTTCATTATCAATTACGCCTTGAGAAACGCTGAATTTCTTCACCCCTTTTCCCCGGGACAAAAGAGATGGCTTGATAATCACATTTTTCAAATCTTGGCATAAAAGGACTGCCTCTTCCTTGCTTACTGGTCTCCCCTCAAAATAGAAATACCCATTGATGTTCTTCAAATAGGAATGGGGGTGTTTGATATGGGGCAAATAAACCTCATCCATGTTTTTATCCGAATAAGCATCATAATAGTCCCATCGATTAGCGCGGCCTATGATATCTGCCTCATACAAATCTATAGGCATATACTCTTTTGAATAATTGCCTGTACGAGACAAAAAATACTCGTGATATAACAACGATACATTCTTTCCCGTCAATCCCTTATAAAAAGCTTTGACTTCGGCTTCTTGCTCTGGGGTAAGTTTTCTTTTAACCTTACTTTTCTTTAAACTCTTAGAAATTTTATTTTTTGTATGGGCATAATACTTATTGTACTTGTATTTATTATGCAATCTATCTGCTATTGAAAATAGTTTATCTAAAATTTTTGACATAGTTTTTGTTTTATTTCAATTGATTGGCGTCCAATAATTTGCAACGAATTCATTATCCAACTCTTCATTTTTTACAATTGTTTCAATTCCTCTAATCACCGACACACTATTATCAGGAACATCCTTCACCACAACACAATTTGCTCCTATTCTGGCATTTCTCCCTACATGAACATTACCAATAATCTTTGCTCCGCAACCGATATAAACACAATCTTCTAAAAAAGGAGCCCCATTACCCTTGCTACCTTTTATGGTGTTACTGCCTATTGTGACTTGCTGGAATATAACACATTTCTTTCCTATATGGGCTGAGTTGCTAATAAACACGCCTAAAGGTTTATGAGGGAAAATAGGTTTTTCTTCTAAAACAGCATCTATTCCTATAAAAGACCCGTAAGATTCCCAATACGAATTATACAAATCCCTTTTCCATCCATGTTTTTTACATGATCTTGGAATGTTTTGCCCTTTTCTAATAGTTTGAACCTTATTTCGAAAAGACCAAATATCATGGTACAAGAAATTCACCCAAAACCTTGGGTTTTTTATCACAATCTTTTTGATTAATCTATTCAACATAATAACACCAGGTTCTAAAACATTTATACTAATAAGTCATCATCTGATGATGTAGTAATGGCGTTCTGGTATTAATGTACTCCATCACTTCATTTAATCTTTCTCCGAATATGGGGCCGTTAAATGCCTGATGGAGTGCCAAATGTGCACTATCTAAATTAACCTCAATTATAATAGGATTAGAATCCTTATCCAGTGTAACATCCCATCCTATCAGGTTCGCAAAAGGTATCTTTCTATGAAAATCTATTATTTGTTGTTTGATGCTATCATAATTAGGAATACAAACGCCTTTAAATTCCAATCCGGTAGGAGCCTTAAATACTTTATCAAAGTTCTTGTCTATTCCAAATTCATTTAAGTTTCCCTCATAATTAACACCAGCCAACACACCTACGCCGCTACAGAAATTATCAACAAAAGATCCCTTAGACCCCATTCGGAAAAAAGCGCTTAACACAGTGCACTTTCCGTTAATGTTAAGTGTGATTATTCGAATCGTATTGACAGAGTCTGGATTGAACTGAGCCATGAAATCACTTTGCTGGACAATCCTTTCGAATTCCATATCAATTGGCATCAACAAATCATTAAGAAACTTATCTTTGTTTTGAATGCCATCCATTTCGATTTTCCTAACGCCTTTCCCTCCGCCTGTTCCTCTCGCAATTTTTGCGACAAATACCGGCTCTTTTTTTAGATAAGCCATAGCTTCTTCTTTGGAGATTTCCGTGTTATCTTCTAATACGAAATGGCCGTCAATTTTTTGGACTATCACCTTAGCCCGATTTCTTTCAGGAACAATATATTTTAAATTACACTTGTGTTGTAAAAAATAGGCAGCCCATCTCAAATTAAATACATGTTCAGCAAAATCATAATAATCATCAGGAACATAATAAGGATTGAAAGCTCCACAAAACATTTTGTAAAAACCAAATGCTTCATAATTTCCACCCCATTTGCCCCAAATCCTTTTTATCTCTGCCTTTTCTTCCTTTGAAAGCGGCATACTCCCGTAACGAGCACCTCGATGATTTGCTTTTTCTGCTCGTCTTCTTAAATCATATTTATAAGCATTCCTATCTATAAAATTATAGAACCGTTTTTTTATATTTTTCATAATAACTTAATTATATTCTTGTATTTTCCAACTGTTAATAGCACATTCGTTGGTCATTTTCATTATTTCATGGTATTCTTTTCCCAAAACCTGAATCTTGCGGGAATGATTGTCAAGAAATAGGTATAGTGTTCTGGTTTAAAGATGAAAGACCAACCTAAATAAATCGCTAGGAATACCAAAAACTTAATAATCCCATCCATATACAGACTAAGATGCATCCATCTGCCCAATAAATAGCAAATGACAAAAGCCAATAGACAAACGATAGTCACTGGCACCAAATCCAACAATTGTCTTGTCCACTTATAACCAATATGTTTGGAAACCAGACCAATGTTGACAAGATAGCAGAACCAATTGAACAAAACGACACCTACAAGAAATCCTTTCATACCAAATAGGATTATTCCACCAATCATAAAAGTCAGTCCAAAGGTCCGCTTTGCAAGCGTCCATAGAAACATTGTTTTACTCTTTCCTATTGCTGCAATAGGCTGGGTATTTATGGATTGCAGACAACTTGAAAGACCAACAAGACATAATACTTGGAAATAGGGAACACTCTGCAGCCATCTGTCGGAGTATAGTAATACAAATAGTGGTTTGGCACAAAGTAGTAATATAAACATTATGGGAAAAGTAATATATGACAATGTCATCGTCAACCGTTTAATCATGTTTCTCAGGGCGACCATATCGTCTTGAACCTGCGCATACAAAGGATATGTTACCTGTGTCATAATAGAAGAAATGCTTCGCGAAGCAAGCTCTTCCGTACCAGCGGCTTTCGAGTAATATCCAAGGATAACTGGAGAATATAATTTCCCAATTAATAACCTTCCCAACCTTGCACAGAATGTATTCACCAAATGTGTTAAAAACATATATAATCCAAAACTGAACAACTCATGAAATGACACCCATGAGAATGTCCAGATAGGCCGCCATTTGATAAAAAACCAAAACACCAAGGCAGGAATAGCTGCTGTAATCAGGTCCTGTGCCACCAAAGCCCACACCCCAAAGCCTTTATATGCCATGAAAATAGTTGTACCCAAGGAAATGACGGAAGTAATGACGGTGACGATAGAGAGTACCTTAAAATTTAACTTCTTCTTTAACTGGTTGCGCTGAACAAGATTAAAAGCATGAATGAATAGCACTAAACCTTGCACACGAAGCACATCACACAAAAGAGGAATGTCATAGAACCTTGAAATCGCTGGAGCACTGACGAATAAAATCGCATACATCAAAACCGCCATACCCAAGTTCCACCAAAAAATAGTAGAATAGTCTTCCTGAGTCGGTTGTTTCTTCTGTATCAAAGCTGAACCAAAACCACCATTGATGAAGGTTTCTGCCAACACCATGAAAATGGAAAGCATACCAATACAGCCATAGTCATGTGGGGTCAGCAATCGAGCCAAGATGATACCTGACACAAAGCCAATGAACATCGTTGAATACTTTTGCAACGCGGTCCATACCATTCCTGCGGCGGCTTTCTGCTTAAGATTTTTTGCCATTATAGTATTAACCTATTGGTTATAAAATTTATGCTTGGATGGCCTTTTTGATATCCTCAACCGTTACATCATCCTTATCCAAAAGGTACTGGATAGTACGTGCGTTGCTTTTGAGGTCTTTGGCCAATAGGGCAGAGGACAGTGATGCTATACCTTCCTGTATGGAAGTGTCAACACCGACTAACTTGGCCACGGAAATATAGAGTCCCAACCCCATCGGCACATCCTCTAATAGGTAACGGTGGTTGATGAATGAAGGACCTTTGTTGGAGGAATCTGCAAACGAGCGGAACACTGTCATAGCATCAATACTTAAGTCTTCTTCGTTACGCCACTTGGCTGCCTCGAAATAGTCTAACGGTTCACAGTCGAAGGCCTGTAACACTTTGTTCTTTTCTACATCAAATGCCTTAATTACATTTACTACGGATGGGGTGAAAGCCTCGCGATACATCCAGAACTCGCCGTTGCTATACTCAATGCGCGATGCAGAGAAGAGGATACCTATCGGATGCACAATCATATTCGGATTGTGGAAAGCCGATTCGAGGATATGCTTGCGAGTATATTTGGTGTTATCAAAACATGTGGAAAGCATATCAAGCACCTGCTGCGTACGACTCAGAGGTAGCACGGAGATGGCGTTTCTCGGATTGTAGAAAGAAATTCTGACATACTCGTTGTTGACGATTCGACCATTGTAAGCCGTGGTTTCCCATTCGCTGTAGGTCACATCTTTGTTGATAAACTTCTTAAAGATAAGGCTACCCATATAACCTGGTACCAAGATGAGAGTTTGACCATCGCGCACAAAAGGCGCAATCAACTGTGCGACAAACTCATGTTGAAGCGTGGTAGTGGCAACCATGATGACTTCACCAAACTCAATGGCACTCTTCACATCACGAGTTATCAGTTTTGGCTTCACCACAAACTCTCGGCCCTTGCCTTGAATGGTATCATCCTTCACACGGAAACATCCTTCCTCCTGAATAAAATCGAAATACCTTCCGTTAGTATTCGAGGTTTTCAACAATGCCACTTCGTGGCCTTTCTCATATAGTTTGGCGGCATGGATAAGCCCTGAATTGCCGCAGCCAATAATGGTAAATTTCATAAATATTTAATGATTATACAATTTAATTCATCTTTTTAGTGGTGGCACCTTTCACATCTTGAATAAACACATGATGGGATGAAGATTGCTTGTAAACTTTACCATCCATCTCTATCAAGCCCCCTCTGAGTGTTGTCTTTTTTTAATTGAATTTATAGATTTGTCCACGTCATGTTCTTGCCATGAAACAGTAATCTGATATGGAATACCATTCAGCACACCTAACAGATCAATATAGGTTTGACCATACTCCGTCTCTGTAACATTAACAGTTGACAAACACTGCACAGCAATATACCATACACCTGATTCTAACGTTGAGAATGAAAGTTGTTGATAAGCACCTTTTTTCGTGGAAATGAAATCGGCATCTTCTAAATATGCATAAGTCTCATGACACATCATCAACGACAAATCGCACTCTACATTACTCACGACAGTCACATTTATATCGTAAACGCTATCAGGTATGTTAACAGCAAAATGATGACATTGTAAGTCGCCAATCTTTGCATATAATGGCTCGTTTTCTTCTGATCCCTTGTCCATCAAGCGAACCTCGCCATTTTTCAAATAGCCTTTAATGGTCGTCATACCGACACCATCCATTGCATATTGCATCATGGCAGATGTCAGTTCGAGTCGTTCTCCACTTGCAACTTCTTCAGGATGTGATCCCTCCATTACCACTCTACCACATATTGAATCGTATTTGTAGGCCCATATTGAAGGTTGCATGTGGACATCTTGTTTTGCAGGGTAGTCATAACGTGCTAAAACCTCTGTATCCGGTGGTATTTCTACGGGATAGCCACTTTTGTTGTGACGAATATCTGCAACGTAATGGTCGCCACCAAAATCATAATACTGAAGCAATGGAGAATCGGATTCAATAAACATGCCTGTAACACTATTCGAAATGCCTGTATGATTCATCATATAGGGCCAAATGGACAAATAATATGGGTAATCATAATTGCTATCATATCCATTTGAGGCAAAGAAAGCACCTGCACAAGTCCCAACATAACTACCACCATTCTTAACAAAGAGAATCATATTGTTCAATGCCGTTTCATTTAAGGATTTTCCGAGTGTGGTAGAACTACCTCCATTAACAAACAGCAATCTATACCTTGGCTGACCATCAGGGTAGAGAAGGCGGCCATTTGTGTCGTTCTCATCGCCAGCTACTATCTGGTTCTGCAAAACAGAGTCCTCTACGGTCGCACCTAAACGCGGTAGACTCACTCCTTCTGTCGAAAGTCCTAAATATTGGGCTGCATAAAGAAATTTGCGAGAAGTAAGACCGATTCCAGAATCTAGGAAAATATCCTTGTAAAAAGCTTTAATTGGTACAATCGGCAGTTTCTTATTTATAGTATATTCATCTGGAGTGTTGTTCAATATATCACTTTCAAAAATCGTATCATCAGCAGTGCAACTCTGAATAGATATTACGACAGCAAAGGCAAAAGGATATAACCTAAATTTAGTCATTCCAGAAAAGCATTTTTTATTTTAATGCCTCAATCTCTCTTAGCATTGTCGATGATATGCCCTCGGTTCGTGGAATCACCACAACCTCTTTTCCATGATCCGAGCACCACTGGGAAGCTCTCTGAAAACCGGAATGAGTCTGGTCTGGGCCTTTGGCAAATACATCGAACTCAATATTCTGGATGTTCACGTCTACGTCGCGGTAGGTCACTACCTCATCCACCCAGCGCACGGCATTGACCATAAACACACGCTCCTCGGTGGAATAAACCATTTTGGTGTCAGGCTTATACTTAAGGATGCAATCTCCGTCCTGCACAGCTACTATCAGCCTACATTCTTCGCCAGGAAACAACTCCTTGGCATGTTTGAAAAGAAGTATATGGCCAATATGGAGCATGTCATACACTCCGAAAGTGAGTATTGTTTTCATTTATCTTCTGTGTGTTTAACCTAACTTTGCCCTGAAATCGGAAACTGAGGGAAGATCGTGTGATTGATTCAAAAAATCGTTATCATCATGAAAAGGCTGGACTTTCAGAGCTTATAGGAACACTCCAACAAAAGCCAGCTCGCTGCCTCACGGCTATATAAAGTTAAATATTATTTCGAACATGGATGACACGAATTGACCAGATAATTATACCAAGTTGGGAATGCCTTCCAGTTCATTTTTAATGTACTGTAAGTTGGCAATCTTCTCCTTGGTCTCTTCGAGGTTCAAGCGGCGTGTATTGTCACTATTGAACTCTTCAATGGTTGCCCTCTTGGTATCGCCCTCCTTGAAATATTTATCGTAGTTCAAGTCGCGATTATCAGCTGGCACCGCATAGAAGTTACCCATATCAATGGCCTTGGCGGCTTCTTCTTTGGTGAGCAAAGTCTCATACATCTTCTCGCCATGGCGAATACCAATGACGCGGATTTCGGGTGATGAGGGTTTAAGGGGTTCAGAGTTTAAGGGGTTCAAACCGTTTGAGGGGTTTAAGTCACGGCCATACTGATGCTTGAACAGGTCTCTAACAGCCTCAGCCTGTGTTTGGATGGTGCAAGCGGGGGCTTTCTGTACCAGGATGTCACCATTCTTGCCGTGCTCGAAAGCAAAGAGTACCAAATCTACGGCCTCTTCGAGCGACATGATGAAACGAGTCATCTTGGGTTCTGTCAATGTAATGGGATTGCCCTTACGGATTTGGTCTATCCAGAGGGGGATAACTGAACCACGTGAGCACATGACGTTGCCATAACGGGTACAGCAAATCTTGGTATCTCCACTCAGACGGCTCTTGGCCACGGCAATCTTTTCCTCTATCGCCTTAGAGATGCCCATGGCATTGATAGGATAGGCAGCCTTGTCGGTGGAGAGGCATATCACGCACTTCACGCCAGCCTCAATGGCAGCATCCAGCGTATTGTCCGTACCTATCACGTTGGTCTTCACTGCTTCCATCGGGAAGAACTCGCAGCTGGGCACCTGCTTCAGGGCTGCTGCATGGAACACATAATCCACGCCCTTCATGGCGTACTTCAATGTGCTCTTGTTGCGTACATCACCAATGTAGAATTTAATCTTATTGGCCACTTCCGGCATACGTGCCTGGAAGTCATGACGCATATCATCCTGTTTCTTCTCATCACGGGAGAAGATGCGGATTTCTCCAATGTCTGTACGGAGAAAACGGTTCAACACTGCGTTACCAAACGAACCGGTTCCACCGGTTATCAACAATACTTTATTGTCAAAAACACTCATATTTTTTAATGTTTTTATTTTTCTATCTATAAAACACGAATTACACGAATCTCACGAATTATAAGACAATCCTGTCTTTTTCTAACTCCTCACTATTACCAAAGTTCAGTAGGAGACCCAGCTTATAACCAGTTGCATGAATTATCATGGCGCAGCTTATTCGTGTTATTTGAGAGATTCGTGTTCGTTAAGACTTGCGCCAGACCATCTTATTAACTACGCCTACATAGCTCTGAATGATACGTACCACCTTAGTACTCACATTCTCGTCCACGTAATCAGGAACAGGAATACCGTGGTTGCCATCTTTAATCAATTCAACGGCAACATCCACACTCTGTAGTAATCCTTTCGTATCGATACCGCTGAGAACAAAGCAGCCTTTGTCCAGCGCTTCAGGACGCTCGGTAGAGGTTCTGATGCACACAGCAGGGAACGGATGGCCGACGGAGGTAAAGAAACTGCTCTCCTCTGGCAATGTCCCGGAGTCGGAAACTACGGCAAATGCGTTCATCTGAAGGCAGTTGTAATCGTGGAATCCAAGAGGTTCATGCTGGATCACACGTTTATCCAACTGGAAGCCTGATGCCTCCAGTCTCTTTCGGCTGCGTGGATGGCATGAATACAAAATCGGCATGTCGTATTTTTCTGCCATTTTATTGATGGCGTTGAAAAGGCTTAGGAAGTTCTTTTCTGTATCAATATTCTCTTCGCGGTGCGCGGAAAGAAGTATATACTTTTTCGGTTCAAGATTCAAGGTGCTTAAGATGTTCGAGGCCTTGATTGCATCAAGGTTTTGGTGAAGCACTTCGGCCATCGGCGAACCCGTAACGTACGTGCGTTCCTTCGGCAAGCCCGTATCTGCAAGATAGCGGCGGGCGTGCTCAGAGTAAGCCATGTTCACATCGCTAATAATATCCACGATGCGGCGGTTGGTCTCCTCGGGCAGACACTCGTCCTTGCAACGGTTACCTGCTTCCATGTGGAAGATGGGAATATGCAGACGCTTGGCGCCAATCACTGACAGGCAGCTATTGGTATCACCTAACACCAGCACGGCATCAGGCTTCACCTCCACCATCAACTGATAGCTCTTGGCAATGATATTGCCCATCGTCTCGCCCAGATCATTACCCACAGCTTCCATATACACATCCGGGTCATCCAGTTTCAAATCCCTGAAGAACACACCATTCAGGTTATAGTCATAGTTCTGACCTGTGTGTGCCAACAGACAGTCGAAATACTGCCGACACTTGTTAATCACTGCAGCCAAACGGATAATCTCGGGCCTTGTGCCTACGATGATTAACAGCTTTAATTTTCCGTTATTCTTAAAACCACTCATAACTTTTCAATTATTATTTGAACACGGATATCTCGGATTGAACGGATTTCCGCATTCGCGTTAAACTACGATTCTTTCTTTTTCTAATTCGCCTGAACATCCGAAGTTATAAAGTAAACCAAGCTTATAGCCTGTGGCGTGAAGATAATTGTAAACCTGAGAACGGTGAGCATCGTCTAACGCACTCACTGCCTTCAGTTCTACAATTATCTTTCCATAACAGACAAAATCTGCTTTGTAAGTTTGTTTTAACTCTACACCATCGTAATTGATCTTCAATTCCTTCTCACGTTCATATTGGATACCACGTCTTTGGAACTCTATTTCCAGTGCCTCCTGATAGACTGCCTCAAGAAACCCATGCCCCAGTTTATTATAAACATGGAATGCGGCTCCATTTATAATATACGTGAGGTCGCTGTAAAGTAACATATCTGTGTTATCCGTTAAATCCGTGTTCGTTATTTAACTGGTTCCCAAAAGGTGTCAGGCTTCTGTGGATTAAAGATCTCGTTGCAGTACATGACCGTTACGAGGTCTTCTGTTTCGCTCAGATTGATGATATTATGCGTATAGCCAGGGAGCATGTGAACGGCCTGAATGTGGTCACCGCTCACAAACCAATTCAATACCAGCCCCCCTCCGGCTCCCCCCTCAGGGGTGGAGAGATGAGCTAACGCATTGTGAATGATACCAAGCGTTTCGTCGGTGTTACCAATTACTTCTTCGTTGGTAAAACGTAGTACGCAGAAACCCCTTGACTGTAGGAAGTTGGTCCTTTGTCTGTCAAGTTCCTTTTGTTCAAGGTCATTGTGATAACCACCGTCTATCTCTACCACCAGTTGGCTATCCAGACAGACAAAGTCCACAATGTAGTCACCTATGATATGTTGCCTGCGAAACTTAGCATCGAGGTTCTTACCTCTCAACATCTCCCACATAGCAGATTCTGCCTCAGTGGGGTTCTTTCGCATACTCTCAGCCTTCTCCTTCAGTTCCTCATACAAGCAAGGATCAGCCGTATTCCACGGCTTTTCCCCCTCCCTTGAGGGGAGGGCTGGGGAGGGGCTACCATTTATATTACGCTGCTGAATCAGTCCATGTCCCTTTACTACAATGAATTGCTCGAATTTGGTGTTGTGCCAGTGTTGGCCTTTGGTGATGCCAGGCTTGCTTATATTTATACTTACCTGCCCAGCATTCAGCGTATGCACCAGCTCTGTAAACGAGCCACGCTCATCCACATTCATCTTTAGGTCAAACGCCGTTTTCTCATAAGGTAGGTAAGAGAGGTAAGTGCTATACAGCTTCTTTGCAAAGCTACCAGCTGGGATTTCCGGTATCATGAGCGTTTGCGGCTGCTCCGCAAACGACTGAAGCAACTTGACTATTTCACCCAAAGTCACTTTATGGGTAATAGGGCAATAGCGATACTTACCATGAGTACTAGGAATAACATCTAATCCCTCAAATTCACAATGATGCCCCCTACCCTCCAAGATTGCTATCATTTCATCAACGAGATCATCAATATAGAGCAATTCTAACTCTACAGATGGATCATTGACGGTATAAGGCAAATCATTAGCAAAGGCGTTGCAAAAGGTGGCAACAGCAGAATTATAGTTAGGACGACACCATTTTCCAAAGAGGTTTGGGAAACGGTACACATGCACCTCGGCACCTGTTTCCTTGCTGTACTCTAAGAACAAGTCTTCGCCAGCCTTTTTACTACGGCCATACTCGCTGTTGCCGAAGCGGCCAGTAAGGCTTGCCTGCTGGGAAGACGAAAGCATCACGGGGCAAGTGTTGCCGTATTTCTTCAGCGTATCCAGCAGTGTGGAAGCAAAGCCGAAGTTGCCCTGCATAAACTCTTCCTGGTTCTGAGGACGGTTCACCCCAGCAAGATTAAACACAAAGTCGCACTCCTTGCAGAACTTATCCAGTTCTTCAGCAGTACTGTCTATATCATACTCGAATATTTCCTCAATCGGGTTATAACTCCCCTCGCCCTTAAAGCTCCCCTCGCCCTTTGGAGAGGGGCCGGGGGTGAGGCCGGGGTTGGGGGTGAGGTTTGGAAACCTTCTATCTTTTCCCTCGCAAATGTTCCGCAAAGCCGCACATATGTTCTTTCCCACAAACCCCTTGGCACCGGTAACTAATATCTTCATCCTTTATGATTATTATTTCAGGCTGGTTCTATAAATCCTTTTTTATTATTATCGATTCTCCTGAACTTGCTGAACCGATTGAACCAATTGAACCAATACCTTTTTTATTTTTTTATATTATTTTTTAGGGGGTATATATACCCTCATTTTGTGCATAAAAATATATGTTCAAAATCCTATTGGTTCAAGTGGCTCAACCAACATGTTCAAGAAGATGGAGTTGTGAGTTGCAGAACGAACAATCGCGGAAGTTAAGGATATATCGTACTGATAACCAACGCGGAAGACAACAAATTCAAACGGAAAATGGAGGCTGTAAGGACGGAATTAGAAGATGTCTGTCAGCCGATACAGCCGATACAGCCGATACCTTTTTAAACTTTTTATTTTTATATCGTTTTTAGGGGGTATATATACCCTCATTTTTGCAAAAAAAATATATTTTGAAAACCTATCGGCTGTATCGGCAGTATCGGCATATTCAAAAGGTCATGGCTCTCCGATATAGTGAAAAAAGATACTGATTTTAAAGCGCTAAAAACCTAATCTTATCCCGAAAAGATTTAAATCTTATCCACCAAAGATTACGAAGCCTCTCGATTTTCAAAGGATATACATGAAGTAAGCCCCTACAACCTTGCTATTTCTGAATTAGAGAATTTGGATGAGGGTTTTGTCGACAGGAACCGTGGCATGGGCGACGCCCGGAATACTGACAACAAGGCGTTTGTCACGCAGACCCTTCATCTTCACCAAAGTTCCCTCTACGCCATCGAGCAGGCCGCCCCGAATGCGGATGCGCACGCCAGGAGGAAGCTGGATTTCAGAGGCTGGGTAGATGCGGACTTTCTCTTCCTGCAAAGTGACGACACGGATGAAATCGTCCATTTCCTTGTCAGGGACTTTCAACGTCGTGCGTTCTTTCTGAGTCATATCGGGCATAAATGCCAGATAGTTGCCTCGCTGCTTGAAGCTCTCAATGTCCGCATGAGCAGCGTGGACAAAGATATAATACTCCAGCACCGGCACCAACTCCAGCCGTGGCCCACTCACGGTGTTGCGTATAATCTTACGCTTGGGCAGGAAATACTCCAACCCTTCTTTGGTGAGCGAGGCTTCCATGCGCTTGAGGCTGGTGAGGGAATGCATCACAAACCAATGGGGATTATTGTCAAACTTAGGTGCTATTGTGATGTAGAATTGAGGTAACAGGAGAAAAGATTTGAACGATAACGGGCATTCCTCCGGTGGAATCGCAGCCTTCTTACAAGATTATAAATCAATCGGTTGCAATTTTGAGTTCGGAGGATTCCACATACTCCTCAGCTCCCTTGGCGATATGTTCCATTGCTCCGTGGAGAAGCATCAATACAAAGCTCTCATGCAGGCCTTTACGAACCAACAATATACTTTGCGGTGCAAAGGTACGGAAAAATTGGACGTCAGGCTCTTTCCATTTTGTTAATATTTCTTAAATTCCGAATTTATCACGCGTCATGTTTGAAGGTACCATTATGATGAATAATTTAGTGATACACGCCAGAACCCTTAACGGTTGGAGCCGAACCAACTCCAAACGTTAAGGGTTCCTGGACGATGGTTTGAATGGTGCGTAAAGCAGACTTTAACCTTTCGTTTCAGACTTTCTTCAGTCGGATGACGCGGCTGGCAAACTGGCCGGAGAGATAGGCGTCGAGACCTGTCTCCATGAGGAAGCGGCCACTGAAAGTCTTGCCCTCGAAGTAATGAGTGCGCTCCGAGCAGGCGAACTCATTGAGCTGATAGGTGGCATCGGGGTCAAGACCAGCCATGTGCCAGCGCGGGGTTTGTAAACCTACGTAGTGTTCAAACTTGTAGCAGAAGAAGACGGCCTCGGACTTGTCTTCGGTGACGAACATCTCGCTGCAAAAGCCATTGTTCTCGTAAGGTGAGAGCAAGCGGTACTGATCGCCGAGCTGCACGATGGGGCGGATTTCCTTATAGAAAGCCACAGCTTGCTTGGCGTATTCACGCTCCTTGTCGTTCAGGTCGCTGGGCTTCATCTCCATGCCGAGGCGGCCTGTCATGGCTACATCGAAGCGGAACTTCAGGGGGATGATGCGGCCCGTCTGGTGGTTGGGCGAAGCGCTGACGTGCTGTGCCATGGCCAAGGTGGGGAAGAAGTGGCTGGTGCCCCATTGGATGAAGAGACGTTGCTGGGCATCGGTATCATCGCTCACCCAGAATTCGTCGAAGTAAGGCAAGAATCCCCAGTTGACACGGCCTCCACCACTGGAGCAGAGCTGGATGACGAGGTTGGGGTGGTTGGCACGGATACGTTCGAGTGCATTACGCAGTCCGAGGTGGAAGTCCACGAAGAGGTGGCTCTGCTTGTCGGCGGTGAGGTAGCTGCTGCCGAAGTTGTTCATGGACATGTTGCAGTCCCACTTGATGTAGTGGAGACGAGGATTCTCCTTGACGAGGTTATCCACGATGCTGACGACGAAGTCCTGAACCTTGGGGTTGGACATATCGAGGACGAGCTGCGTGCCTCCACGTCCCTTGGAAAGTTCGCGGGTAGGATGTGCAACGACCCAGTCGGGATGTGCCTCAAAAAGTTCGCTCTTACTGTTGGTCATCTCCGGCTCAATCCAGATGCCGAATTTCAGCCCACGGTCTTCGGCCGCCTTCAACAGGGCAGGAACTCCATCGGGCAGTTTCTGGGTATCGGTCATCCAGTCGCCAAGGCCCTGCGAGTCGTCAGTGCGGCGGTACTTGCTACCGAACCAGCCATCATCGACCACGAAGAGTTCGCCACCCAGTTCCTTGATGCCATCCATCATCTGCTCGCACACTGCCTGATTGACGTCCATGTAGACACCTTCCCAGGAGTTCAGCAAAATCTCGCGCAGGGCCTTTCCGTTGTGCAGTTGGCCATTACGTCCCCAGCGGTGGAAGGCGCGGCTGACACCGCCCTTGCCTTCGTTACTGTAGGCCAAAGCGAGGACGGGAGTCTTGAAGGTCTCTCCGGACTTCAGGGTGTAAGCCGTGTGTAGGTCGTCGATGCCAGCCAGCAGCGTGTGGCGGTATTTGCCGCGGGTCTCCAAACGGATCTTGTAGTTACCCGTCCAGCAGAGGGCAGCACCGATGACACGGCCAAAGTTCTCCTGTGGCTTACCATCGAGGCTGATCATCACTTCGGCGCGGTCGTCCATTGCCGTGCGTACACCGTCGTGGTTGACGATGGTCTTCAGTCCTGCGGTCAGAGGCTCTTCGGTCATGGCGCACTCCTGTCCCCAGGCACCGTGGAAATGGGTGATCCACGCGCCTTCCTGGCGCAGGGTCATTACACCACTGGCATATTGTTCCAAGCGGATGGGCTTCTTCTCGCCGTTGCGCAGCACAGTCCAGGTTTCGATAACGTCGCTCTGCGCGTTAGCCTTATAAAAAAGGTCTACGAAGAAGTCGTACTTCTTGTCCTTCATGGAGATGATGGTGAGGTCACCTTCGGTACGGGTGCCGGTGATGGCCAGTTCGGTAGTCATGTTGCCGTCGGCATGGGTCACGGAAAGGGCGGTCTCGTCGAAGCTATTACGGCCAAAGGCGGGATAGGCGTCGTAGTTGATGCTCATGGCATCGAGGACTTCGCGACCTTGGGCGGAGGTGATGCGCGAACCGTAGTAGTGGATGCGGGGAGTGCCGCCCTCGTTGGCAGTGAGCATGAGGGTGGTCTTTGGGGTGTTGATGAAGAGGTCTGCGGCGAGAAGGGGATTCGGCAGGAGAAGCGCAGAACACGCTGCCAGGAGGGAGAGGGAAAAGAGTTTTTTCATTTAGCTTGAGGAATTTGAGGGTTATAGGATTAAGGGGAGATTCCGCGCAAATATGCGCGGCACCCAACCGAAGGGTGGACGAGAAAGCTGCGAGCCAAAGGGTGGACGGGAGAGCTGCGAGCCGAGGGGTGGACGGGAGAGCTGCGAGCCGAGGGGCGGAAGGGAGGGAGCAGCAGCGGGCACGGAGGCCCAACGGAGGGGAGGGAGCAGCAGCGGGCAGGGGGCTCAACGGAGGGGAGGAAGCCCAGCGGGCACAGGGGAGACCCAGCAAGGACAGGGGAGGAACGCTGGGGCGGAGCCTTACTCGGCGAGGACGGTGAACTCGGCGCCAGAGGCGAAGTCGAGGCCGTTCTGGGCGGAGAGGGCGGTGAAGCGGAGGTAGCGGGCACGAGTGGGCGTATTGAAGAGGACGCGCTGGAGGTTGGCCGAACGCTGGAACTCTCCTTCTGCCACGGGCTCCGACCAAATCTGGCCGTCCTGAGAGAGCTGGATACGGTAGCCTTTAATGTTGCCGTTCGAGCCGCCATCCTGACGGGGCAGGTAGGTGAAACCCTTGATGGTCAATAATTCGCCGCAGTCGAAATCGACGCTGTGTGGGTACTTGGTGACCGTGACGCCATAGGCAGTGTGCCAGATGGTTTCGGGCTTACCATCAACGAGGTTTGCGGCATCCTCGCCGGGTTCTTCGGAGCTACAGGCAAGGACGGTGACTGGTACGAACTCCACCTTTTCGAAAGTACGCGAGATGCGCACGTCGGGCGTCTCAGCGTGCCAGACGGTGATGGTGCCGCCGTTGCGGAGGTCAAGAGACCCATCCCCGACCCTTCCCGTGAGGGAAGGGAGTGGCTGCGCCTTGCTATGCTTACCATTCTCCTCTTGAGGGTTCTTACTCCCCTCGCCCTTAAAGTTCCCCTCGCCCTTTGGAGAGAGGTTAGGGGTGAGGCCGGGGGCGGGGGTGAGGCTGTAAAAGACCTCTTCCCCATTGAACTCATTATAAACAATGTGTACTTCGCCTTTGGCATCGCGGGTGATGCCTATCGGCAGGTCTCCACCACGCATCACGGGGTAATTCCTCATGGATATCTGCTCGGCATCGGCAGTGGCAGTAGGACGGATGAAGAAGCCGAAGGTGTAGGCATCTGCATAGACGCGGTCGGGTGCCAGCGGGCCACCTTGACCGCAACTGCTGCCACCAAGGGCGGTGACCTTCGTGTCGAGGTGAACGTAGACACCATCACTCTCAGGCAGTTCGTTGGGGTGCGGGGCATAGGTCAGCTGGAGGTCGCTCCAGGGGAGAACGGAGGTACACATGGAACCCGTCAGGCTTCCAAAGACGAGACCTGTGCCGGTGGCATCGGTCAGCGCCAGCCACTGCACCTCTTCACGATTAGCCATTTCCTGCGGCTTGGGGAAAGCCACGAACTGGTCATAGACGGTGCTTTCATAGACAGCGCGGAACATACCACTCTTGCGGTCGGCATAGTTGTTTTGCGGACCGCAGCCGTAGTAGCTCATCTTACTCCCCTCGGCCTCGAAGCGCGTGGGAAGCTTCAGCAAGAAGCCCAGACGCGGCAGGACTGCCTTCGGCTTGTTGCTCGTGATAGCGCTCTCGTTCTCAATGGTACCGTCGGGATAAACCGTCCAAACGATGTTGCTTGTTAAGATGAAGTCAGAGGGCTCACCCTTATCGTCAATGGTGTAGCGTCCACTACTGCCACCGTGAATCTGTCCCTTCGTGCCTTGACTTTCGACCGTGTAGTTCAGTACGACGGCTCCATCCTTGCGGGTGTAGACATGGCTGTCTATGACTTTGTGGCTGAGGTTGTGCAGGCCGTTCTGATACCAGCTCTGATAGAACCAGTTGTCGTTATCAACTGGCGCACGCAGAGCATCAAGGACGGGACCACAACCGGGTTCTATGATTTCCTTATCGCCATATCGCAATGCTTTTATCGTACCTTTCAGGTTATCAAACGTGACGAAAGACCCACTCCCGCCCCCTCCTGTGAGGGAGGAGAGAAAAGTTACCTCAGTAGTGCCATCATCTTTGTTTTCAACCCGCAGGCCCTCCCCTCCATTACGGGAGGAGTCGGGGGTGGGACTGTAAATCGGCTTCGTGTCTTCGGGTCCCCATAGTGTCAGTTGTTCGGCCATCTGCACATAGCCTTTCTTGGCCCACGGCATATCCTCACTCAGTCTGAACTCCACGCGGAGGTCATAGGAATGACCCATATAATTACGGTCGTTCTCTACATTGATGGGCAGCACTATTGGCTCCGTGCGGCGGGGGCCTATGGGCATCATACCATTCGGACCTTCCGCAGGAATCGGCATTTCTGCTACTTTGAAGCCATCGCGCATCACCACGCAGACGATGTCCACATAGTCCAAAGGAATGAAATAATTCTTGTTCGTAATCAGGAACTTCACCATCTGGAGGCTGTAGCGTCCATCGCCGCCCATAACAGGTTGGTCACCCCATATACTATCCAGCTCCACACCCACATTCTGGTAGACGTGCTTCACATCGAAATACTCGGGTTTCGGAGTCAGGTCAGGCAACATCACGCCGTTCATACAGAACATTCCATCGTTGGGCAGGTCGCCGAAGTCGCCACCGTAAAGGAAAGACCCCTCTAAATCTCCCCGTAAGGGGAGACTTGCCCGTCCTCTGGGTATCTTTGCGCCAGCCGCTCCCCGCCCTTCACGGGAGGGGTTGGGGGTGGGTCTGTATATCGCCTGATCTACCCAATCCCAGATGGCACCGCCGCAGATGTAGTTGCTGGTCTCGATGGCTTTCCAGAAGTCAACGAGGTTGCCGCCGGCATTACCCATGGAGTGGGCGTACTCACTGATATGGAAAGGATACTTCGGACCCTTGCCACCATTGGCAGCGAACTGTACCCAACCGACAGAAGGATATTGGTTCGATCCCATGTCCACGATGTCGTTGTTGCGTTCGTACTGGACGGGGCGCGAAGTGTCGAACTGTTTGATGGCCTCATAGGCAGCCTTGAAGTTATCGCCAGGACCGGCCTCATTGCCCAGACTCCAAATGACGATGGAGGGAGCATTCACGTGTGCGCGCACCATTTCTATATTGCGCGCGATATGAGCGGCACGCCACTCCTTCGGATGCGAGAGGGAGGCATCGCCGTAGTAGTATTCATGGCTCTCGATGTTGGCCTCATCCTCAAGGTAGATACCGTACTTGTCGCAGAGGTAGTACCAATAGGGATCATTGGCATAGTGGGAGTTGCGGACGTGATTGATATTCCCCTGTTTCATGAGGAAGACTTCCTGTTCCATCTGGTTGTGGGTGATGGCATGGCCGAGCCAAGGGTTGGTTTCATGGCGGTTGACGCCCTTGAGCTTCACGGGCTTATCGTTGACGTAGAAGTAGCGACCAGCCTTACCGAACTCATCCTGCTCGGCAGGCGTTTCGCGGATCTCGACGGTGCGGAAGCCGAAGTAAGTCGAACGGACATCGAGCACGCGGCCTTTTTTGTCCTTCAGAGTGGCAGTGAGGACGTAGCGGTAGGGGGCTTCGGCAGACCACGAAGAGAGCCCCTCCCCGCTCTCCTTCAAGGGGGAGAGCTGAATGTTTTGCAAGCCACCCACCGCTATACTGGAGGGGTGTTCATTCTCTCTCATGAGTGGAAGCGGCGTCGAAGATTCCAGTTCGTCCGAATATAATTTCACCGGGTACACTTTATATTCGACAGCGAGGTTCTTGGCAGCCTTCTTGCCGTGGTTACGAATTTCAGACTCGATAGCGATGACGGCGGAAGAACCGCCTTCCACAAAACCAGAGGCAGAAGAGAGGGAGGAGGTCTTTACGATGAGGTCGCTCAGCTCCACCTCCGGCACACTGGTGAGGTACGTTGAGCGGAAGATGCCCGGCAGGCGAAACATGTCCTGGGCTTCGAGGAAACTGCCATCGCTGTTGCGATAGACTTCCACGGCGACCACCTGCTCCGTGGCCTTCGGGTCGAGGAAACGGGTAATGTCAAAGGCAGCGGTATTACGGGAATTCTTGGAAAATCCGACGTAGTGGCCGTTGATCCACAAGTAGAAAAAACTGTCAACACCGTCGAAGTTGATGTAGACGGTACGCCCCTGCCACGTGGCAGGCACGGTGAAGGTGCGACGATATGAACCCACTTCATTGGGGTACTCATTGACCGTCCACTGCGGGTTGCGGGGCTTGCGCATGACGCCTCCACGCCAGTCGTCCACGGCCACCTGATGCTCGAAGATGACTTTCTGGTTGACGTAGATGGGCACACCATATTTCAGCGAACCATCCTTCTGTATGCCCTGTACGTTCCAGCAGCCCGGCACCTGGATGTCGTCCCAGGCAGAGACGTCGAAGGCCGGAGCCTCGAAGCCCTTGGCACGTTCTTCGGGCGTGCGACACCAATGGAACTTCCACGTACCATCGAGACTCTGCCAGTAGGCACCGCGCTCAGGCAACACTCCACGCGCCGCTTCCTCCGTGGGGAAATGAAAGCCCCAGGCACGAGGCTGTTCCTTGTTCAATGCCAGTTGTTCCGGCGACTGCCATTCCTGCCCCGACGGGGCGGCAGGACTTTCCTCATAGGCAAAGCCCTGAAGCGTTGTAGGCTGTGCATTAGCTATCATGGACGAGCATAGCAAGCCCAATGCGAAAATACGGAGTTTCATAAGTCGGCTTATCATTGTTTAGTAGTATATTTCCGCGCAAAAGTAACCAAATATTCGTTACACTGCAAATAAAAGCCGCCTTTTTGTTCGGAAAAAGGATTCCGCGTCAACATTCTGGAAAGAAACAGCGCGCGATGCAGCCCGTCAGTCCTGGAAACGGACGTACAAAAACACCGCTGACCAAGTGATCGGCGGTGTTTTTTTTAATGTTGTTAGAGCAGTCGATGTACGAGCCGACTGTGTTTAATTCGTTGTGAGAAAATGGCCTATTCAGGTCTAGTCACTCGATCTCGCTCCAGTTCTCGCTGGAACCGCTCATGATGACGAGACCGCCACCACCACCGCTGGCCGACAGCAGGTGACGCTCGCATTCGACTTCCACGACCTTCATCGTGGCTTTCTTATAATCTTTCTTTTCCATAGTTGGTTTGGTTTTTATGATTGGTGGATTTATTTATTGGTTTGTTGTAAAAGTTACCATCACCCGTCACCTTTTCCACCTAACAAGCAGATTGTCAGCTTGCTATCGGGTGATGGTAAGGTGTTGGTAAGGTGACGGTAAACGGCATTTTGCGATTCTTTTGCTCAAATGCACCCCTCAAACGGTTGTGTATGAGTCAGATAAATTCGTTGAGTTACCATCACCCCAGCCATATCATTGAACCTTAATGAGCGATTAGGGTTAAAGCAGTAGAGGTATACGTCCGAACCCTTAAGGGTTGGAGCGGGAACCCTTAAGGGTTCAGGCTATAACCCTTAAGGGTTCTGGCGTGTCTCACTATTACACTACAATATACACCACGGATTTCACGGATTACACGGATTCCTTCCAACTCCTAATCAGTGTAATTCCTAATTCGCAAGCTCCGTTAGGCCGATGCCGTAGGCATCAGATAAGGTTCTTCGAAGTATCGAAGCGACCAAAGGTCGAGCGCTTGAAGTGTCAAGCGTCGCAAGCGCCGAGCGGCCAGCCATTTCAATGGCTGGTAATGGGATTGTCAATGGATAGCGTGCCGTAGGTACGTGATAGGGGGTTGATGTCGCGTACCTAAAGGCACGCATTTTCATTGCCATCTGGTACCAGCCATTGAAATGGCTGGCCGCTCGAGCTTGCTCGCTTGACACTTCAAGAACCCCTATCAAGCCACGTTGTGGCTTCCCTGGCAGATTGCGGATAGTCAATTAAAAATTCATGATAAATTTGTGTGACAATTCATGGTAATTCATGTAAGAAAAAGGTTATGATTATCCGTCAGCATACCACCTCGGAAGCCCGAAGGGCTGGAAAGATTACAGCCGGGGGTGTAACCCCCGGTTCAATGGCATCCAGTTATAGGAGCGCCGAAGGTGCGGCAGAACGGGTCGAATGGCTCTATCACCCCCTCGGGGTTGGTGTACCATTGCGAACCATTAGCAGGGGTTATCACCCCTGCCTGTAGTCTTGTCAGCCCTTCGGGCTTTCTGCCTGCGGTCTTGTCAGCCCTTCGGGTTTCCCTATTGGCACAATTGCGGATAGTCTTTTTATTCATGTCTATTTGTGGTCCAAATTTGTGCTTATTTGTTCCAATTTGTTTCCTTTTCCCCAAAAACAGCTTTACCGTCACCTTACCGTCACCTCGTAATTTACTAAACGACAATTGATTGAGCGGGAAAGGTGACGGGTGGCGGTAAATTTTACAACAAACTTTTTCTGCGTCAATTGTTATGCAAGAAGGGGCGACCTCCCGGCCACCCCTTCTTGATTGTGATGCGGTTTCTTTCTGGTAGAAGAAGATGCATGCACTTGATTATTTTAAAGAGAAAAAGCAAAAATGAAGTCTAATACGTGATGTCCGTGGAGTCGGAGAGCACTGTGTTGGCGGCACGGATGTCGAGCGGTGTCGTCTCGCTGGCATCGAGTTCGTCGTCTCCTTCGAAAGCCGCCTGCATGGCAGCATCCACGGTTGCGGACTGTCTGGATGTCGAAGCCTGCTCCACAGCCGTTCCCAAGACGATGGCGAACGCCACGAAGGCAGCGGCCTTGAAGAGGGGGCGAAGGCGGCGTGCCAGGGTGATGCGACGTGCCTTCACATGCTCCTCGCCCACCATCTGGAGGATTCGCTGGTCAAAGGCATCGCTCAGGTGCGCTTCGGCCAAAGCCTTTTCGGCCTCAAACAGCTTCTTCCATGGTCTCAGCTGCTCAGGAACCTCTTCCTGGGAGAAGAATTCGCGCAGAATGTGCTCCTCCTGCGTCGTTGTCTCGACGGCGAAGTAGCGTTCCAGCAGTTGTTCGATGTACTTGAAGTCCATTTCGGTTTTTGTTGTTTCTGCCTTAAAGACGAATAAAGGGGGCGGAAAGTTACAGCCCGCTCCCTTTTTTAACATTCTTTTTGATTTCCTTATTTCACCAAGACCTTGTGGAAAGAGCCGTCGGCCATGCGGACGAGGTTGATGCCTCGTGACGGACGAGCCAGTTGCTTGCCGTCAAGACTGTAGCGGACGGCCTCTCGTTCGGCGGCCTGGGCAGGAACGTCCTCCACGGCATCGAAGACCACGACCTCCTTTTCATCGGCGTTGATGAAACGCTTGGCGGTCTTGTCGTAGAGCATGGCGATAACGCGCATCTTCTTGGCCATCTTGACGAGCTTGTTGGTTCTGGTGGCGAATTTGGAAGAATGGCTCTGCACCTGTCCTTCCGTGACCAAGGTCTTCAGGCTGTTAGTGACTCCGGCATCGACACCCAGCCCTGCCATCGCTACGTGGTCAAATTCCACGTCGGCATAGATGTCCCAGATGTTGCAGACCTCGTTCATGTAGGGGTCGTCGGTGTATCCGCCTGCGTAATATGCGGCGTATGCATTCACCTGTTTCCAGTCATCGCCTTCGCCCTTGAGTCCATCGCCCACGAGGACGTAGCTGAGGAGGTAGGGTGCACTCTTGCGGTTAATCTGGAAGGTGACGTCGGTGGTAAAAGTGATGACCCCCGTGCTCTTTTCCATCGTGGGCTGGTGCAGTTCTACGGAAGCTTCTACGATTTGATTGTTCTCGCTCTCGATGACGGCACCAAGGCCAAAACCTTCAGAGGACGTATCGTCGCCCATATAGGGATCGGTGTCGTGGTAGCGGTTGACCTTGGCCGAGGGGAAGCCGCTAATGCTTCCCAGCAGGTTGGAGAAGGTGCTGACCGTCATGGGTTCGGTGTTACGACCACCGTGGATGGCCATCAGCACGGCATCGTCGGGATATTCGGCATGGGCACGCTTTAGTCCTGCGGCTCCACGGGGACACCACATGCACCACGTTCCCGTGAACTCCTCGACGACGGTGCGGCGCTTGGAAAGTTTGGCCACGGTCATGATGTTGCCCGTAGCAATTTTGCCACTGGTCGCCTCGTTCTCTGCGCCATTCAGCTTGGTGATTTCTATCGTGTCCTTGGCAATTCCCGTTTCGGCACTGGCAGGTACCTTAAACTTCAGGTTGGTGTAGGCTCCGTAGCTTATGATAGGTTGTGCGAGCTCCATGTGCTGTTCCAGGGTCTTGCCACCGTAGTGGACGGTGTAGTCGATGCTGCGGATGCCGTTGCGGCCAAAGTTGACCACGGGAACCTCCACCTCAGCCACATCCCCTTTGACAACACCCGTCTGCTCGAACGCCTTGACCTGCATACGGTTCTGCGAGAAGTCGTCGGCAAGTTGCACTGGCTGGATGTCGGCATTGACGATATAGCCCGTTTCGATGTTGAAGAGCACCGCGACGACTTTCAGGTTGTCGAAGCTCTGAATGAGCTCATTGCCCACGAGAGAGAGACTGCCGGAGACGGTGCGCAGCTTGCCGTCAACGATGGGCGCAGCGATGGCACTGCCTGATGTATTCATGCCCTTGGCAGCGATGGCCACGTGGTCAAAGGTCATCGGATAGACATAGGACGACGCCTCCACCCACGGTTTCAGGTTCTCGTCCGAACTGTACTCTGTCTTCCCGCTATAATAGTTGGCCTGTGCCCAATTACGTCCACTACCTGTCAGGCCATCGGCCACCAAGACATAGCCCAAGGCATACGGTGCCTTCGTATTATTGTAATTGAAAACGATATCGGTCTTGAAGGAGACGACACCGCTCTTGGACACCACGGGCTGCTGGAGGGTGACGGAAGCTTCGGCATAGACTTGATTCCGCTCTGACACGAGGTCACAGATGCCCAACGCTTCGCCTGAATTTCCGAAATAGGGGTCGGCAGCAACGCCACGGTCCACGTAGGCAGAGGGGTAGGAACCCGCAGAGATTCCGTAGTCGATGGTCATAGGGTCATCGCCGTGGACGACGATGGTGATGGCCTTGTCGCCGAAGCGTTCATTGACCTTCTCCATACCCGTGATGCCACGCGGACACCATCCGCACCACGTTCCCGTGAACTCCTCGACGACCGTCCGGCGGGGGACTGCCTGGGAGAGCGTGACGAAGTAGCCCTCGGACTGACAATTGTCCATGGTATTCTCGACGCCATTCACCTTGGTAATGGTGATGTATCGGGGAGTGCGCCCAGACACGGCATCGGCCTTCAACGGAACGCGCACGAGCTGTTGGGCATCCATACCGCCGAAGGGTTCTATGGCCAAGAACTCTTCCTCGCCATCGGCATTGGCATCACCCACGATATAATTGATGCTGCTGATTTCACCCAGGCCCTTGCTCGTCAGGGTGATGGAAGCCTCCGCCGTTCCATCTGCCAGCGCATAGACATCCTGGAACGTGGGCGAGACCTCCAACGTGTTGCGAGGGAATTCGCCGTCGAGGAGCAGTTGGATGGCCAGCGGGCCATATTCCTGTCCGTCGGAAGTCCACGTAGTCGCTTTCGTGGAGCTTCGGAAGTAGAAGGAATCGTCAATGTCTGCGCGATTGTACTGAATCACCATTGGATAATCTGCCTCCGAACCTGCTTGCGTAATCTCGAAGGTATAGCCCGCATAGAAAGTCTGGGCAGGAACCTGGTAGGGCGTAGGCAGCTCTATCTCGGTGAAGTCGTAGTTGTTGATGTCCCAGGTAGATATGGGAATGTCGAGCTGCACATCAGCGAGGCTGTTGGGCAAGTGGTCGGCAATCCAGAAATGGAAAT
>Ga0310696_10000674_pt1 | contig 51954 bp, 57 predicted proteins | sample AusTroGonzalo_MG_4_FD_203885 | JGI IMG/M metagenome (GOLD analysis project Ga0310696, IMG submission 203885) | Bovine rumen microbial communities from tropical cattle in Woodstock, Queensland, Australia - Gonzalo_02 (v2) (version 2) | ecosystem: Host-associated > Mammals > Digestive system >...
AATCAAGGATGGCAACACGACAGCGACAATATTCTACCTCAAGACCAAAGGCAAGGCACGCGGCTATGTCGAGACATACGACGTGCGCGGCAATATCGCCATGAGAACCAACTATGACGGCATGACCGCCGAAGAGCTGAAAGAGGAGGCCGCAAGGCTCAAGGACATCATCGACCAGGCATGAGATGGCGGACATCAAGGCAATGGAGCGGATGCGTGCAATGGCGGCCAGGGTTGCGGGGGCAAGGTTCCCGGCATTCCTCAGCTACATGTCACGCTCGTATCAGCGCCAATGGTTCCACACGCTCATAGCCGACCGCTGCCAGCAGCTCTATGAGGGCACGCTCGGTACCGAGCGTCTCATGCTGTTCGTGCCGCCGCAGCACGGCAAGAGTGAGATTATATCCCGTAAATTCCCCGCATGGGTGCTCGGGACCAATCCAAGGCTGAAAATCGTGGGCAGCTCCTACAGCGCCGACCTCGCCCTGCAGTTCAGCCGTTCCATACAGCGCACAATCGACAGCCCCGAATATGCCGAAGTGTTCCCCGACACCGTCATCAGCGGGCAGGCGGCGCCCATTGACAACAAGAAGGGCTGGGTGCGGAAGATAAACATGTTCGAGACGGTGGGCTTCGGCGGCTTCTACAAGGCGGTGGGCGTGGGTGGCTCGCTGACAGGCACACCAGCCGACATCGGCATTATCGACGACCCTGTCAAGGATGCGATGCAGGCATACTCGCCGACCGTGAGGGAGAGGATATGGAACTGGTACACGGATGTGTTCCTTACTCGTCTGCACAACAGCTCCAAGCAGCTGCTCATCATGACACGATGGCACGAGGACGACCTCGCAGGCAGGCTGCTGGAGAGGGAGCCGGACAAGTGGACCGTCATACGCATACCGGCAATCAAGGAGGATGACATGCTGGCGGAGGACCCGCGGCAGATGGGGGAGGCGTTGTGGGAGGACATGCACAGCCTTGAGAGTCTGCTCGAGGTGGAGGAACGCAGCCCGCGCACCTTTGCGGCGCTGTACCAGCAGCGTCCGTCGATTGCAGGCGGCAACATCGTCAAGAGGGAGTGGTTCGGACATATCAAGGCGGCTGACTTCGACCGGATCCATAACGGCGAGCCGATTGTCTTCTTCATTGACACGGCATACACTGACAAGACGGAGAACGACCCTTCCGGCATCATTGCGACCTGCAAGATAGGCAACGACATGTATATCACGCACGCCAAAAAGATACAGATGAAGTTCCCCGACCTCATACGCTTCATCCCGGAGTATGCTGCGGAGAACGGCTACACCTCACGCTCAACCATACGCATCGAGCCGAAGGCTAACGGCATCAGCGTCGTTGACCAGCTGAAGGAGGTGACAGGGCTCAACATTGTAAAGACGCCAAGCCCGCAGGACAGCAAGGAGACGAGACTCAACGCCGCATCGCCGACGGTGGAGGGAGGGCGTGTAATACTTGTTGACGGGGCGTGGAACGAGGCTTTTGTCGATGAGGTCTGCGGCTTCCCGGCCAAGCCCCATGACGAGTTTGTCGACCTGCTGTGCTATGCGATAGACTACCACATCGCCAACCCGTTCAAGCCGATTGACAAGGCAAGAATCGCAAGAAAAGTATATTGATAACATAAAAACACACACTATGCTAACAATCAAGGAAATCATTGCGACCGACACTCGCAACATAACAGAGATAATCGCCGACCTGAAAGCCAAGTCGGTGATAGTGCCCGCATGGGGCGGGCGGAAAGGGCTTGCAGCCCAGTACTACCCCGAACAGCATCCGGTAATGGACAAGGCCATATACCCCGACATTGTCGATGACGGACAGCTGGAGCTGGTGACACGTGTCACATACGACCTGCAGCGTCTCGCTGTCAAAAGAATGACGGAGCTCTGCAACGGAATCCCGCCGAAAAGGATCTACCGTCCCGAGAACGACCGCCAGAAGGAGATAGCCGACTATATGGAGAGAATCTACCAGCGCAACCGCATCGACAGCGTCAATATCGACCGCAACACGATGCTGTTCGCCTCCTGCGAGGTTATGACGCTATGGTATGCGGTGGAAGACCCGAATAATTACTACGGCTTTGACTCGCCTCTGAAAATCCGCTGCCGCTCATTCTCTCCGATGCAGGGTGACGACCTCTACCCGCTATTTGACGAATACGGCGACATGACGGCGATGAGTGTGGGCTACACACGCAAGGTCGGCTCGAAGAGAATCAACTACTTCGACACATACACCGCCGACCACCACTACAAGTTCAGCGGCGGCAACGGCGGCTGGGTGATTGAAAAGGACGAGGAGATAACCCTCGGCAAAATCCCTGCAATATACATGTGGCGGCCGACTCCGATATGGGAGGATACCTCCAAGATCGTGTATGAGATGGAGTGGGCGATGTCACGCAACGGCAACTACCTGCGCAAGAACTCCAAGCCGCTGTTTGTCGTGTTTGCGGACCAGACCATAGACTACGGCAACGAAAAGAGCGAGACTGAGGAGGCGCGCTCAATCCTGCAGTTCCCCAAAGGCTCAAACGCATCCTACGTGACATGGGAGCAGGCTGTGGAAAACCTCAAATTCTACATAAGCGAGCTCAGGCAGAGCTTCTTCACACAGCTGCAGCTGCCGGACTGGAACTACGAGAAGATGTCACAGATGGCCCTCTCGGGGGAGAGCCGCAAGCAGCTGTTTATCGACGCACAGATGAAGGTCAAGGACGAGAGCGGCAGGCTGCAGGAGTTCTACGACCGCGAAACCAACGTGGTCAAGGCGTTCATGAAGGCTGCACTGCCGGAATCCTACCATAAGGACATCGACGCACTGCAGGTGGAGACAGTCATCACGCCATTCAGCGTCAACGACGAGAGCGAGACAATCAAAAACCTCACCACCGCCAATGGAGGCAAGCCAATCATGTCGCAGCGTGAGAGCATCGAGGAGTACGGACACTCCAGCGACGTTGACCAGACCATGAGGGAGATAATGGAGGATAACCAGGCGGACGCCTTTGAACTCACAGTATAATGACCCGACCGACCAACTACAACCGTGTGCATCAGGCGCACCTGACACAGTACCAGAAGAAGGTGGCGGCGCTGTATGCCGAAGCCGTCAGGGAGGTTGCGCGGCTGGGAGTGGCTGTGGACTTCGACCCCGACGGCATCTTCGCCTTCGCCGACTACCCGATGACCACCGAAAGGATGCGGAGGATAACCGACAGTCTCGCCGAAGGGCTGGAGGCTGTCATTGTCAACGGTGTCAACTCGGAGTGGACGCTGGCCAACAACAAGAACAGCGAACTTGCACGGCGTGTCTTCGGCGACAACGTCGGTAGGCTGACACAGGCGCAATACCGCCGCTATTTCTCCAGCAACGACGATGCGCGTGAGGCGTTCCTGCAGCGAAAGGTGCAGGGATTGGATTTGTCGGAGCGTGTATGGAGGTACACCGACCAGTTCAAGGCTGAGATAGAGCTCGGCCTTGACATCGGACTCCGCAGCGGGCTGGACGCCGCATCGATGGCACGCCAGCTGCAGCAGTTCCTCCAGCATCCGGACATGCTCTTCCGCAGGGTGAGGGACGAGCACGGCATGCTCCACCTTTCCCAGCGTGCGGCGGCATACCATCCGGGACAGGGCGTCTACCGGAGTAGTTACAGGAACGCACGCAGGCTCACCGTCACCGAGACCAACATGGCGTACCACTCCGCCGATTACGAGCGGTGGCAGCAGCTGGACTTTGTTGTCGGCATCGAGATACGGCTGTCAGGCAACCACACCTGTCTCGGGCGTGACGGCAAGGCGCACGACTTCCATGACATCTGCGACGACCTGCAGGGACGCTACCCCAAAGATTTCAAGTTTGTGGGGTGGCATCCGCATTGCCGATGTCAGGCCATAACCATACTCAAGACCGAGAAGGAACTTATGCAGGAAAACCAAACCCTGCTTGACGGCAAGAAGCCGACGACCGACAGTGTCAACAGGGTTGATGACGTGCCGGACAACTTCAAGCAATGGCTCGATGACAACGAGAACCGGATAGCGCACGCCAAGTCGGTGCCGTATTTCCTTCGGGACAATCCGAAATACACAGACACGGAGCAGTAAAAATCACCCGACAACTGAATGAAAGCACCCTTGCAAGGGTGCTTTTTTTATGTTGCTCCAAAATCAAACTCAAAACAAAACGCAATCAAAACCGAATCAAAATACAATCAAAGTTGAAACAAATCAAAATCAAAACGCAATCAAACCCGGAACAAATCAAATTTGCACGGATAAAGGATATAGGATATAGGATATAGGATATAGGAGAAGGAGTAGAAGAAGAAAAAGAAGAAGAAAAAACGACGTCGGCGTTGGCGATTAATAATAATAAATTTTTCCTTAAAAAAATTCAAAAATTTGATTTTCAAATTATTTTCAAGAAATTGTTGCGTGAAATGAAAAACAAATTATCTTTGCAGCCGATAGAAACTGTTAAACCTAAAACACACAAACCATGAAAATCAAGACATCAGAAGGCGAGCAAAACGTAACCTCCCAGAGCCAGGGCACAATCAACACCGTACTGGCTGCAATAGGGGCTGCCGGAGCATTGACAATGGGCGGCGGCCTGTTGGGACAGCTCGGCGGCGGCAACCGTCCGCCACAAAATGACGGCGACCGTCCTGTCACACGCTATGAGATGAGCCTCTTCCAGCAGATTAACGACGAGAAAACCAAGAATGCGCTGCTCGAGGCAAAGGGCTACACCGACAAGACAAACCTCGACATCCAGAAGCAGTTCGGAATGCAGAACGCATGGAACGCAATGCAGCAGCAGAACATCGCAACCATACAGCAGCAGCTTGGCGACATCACCAAATTCGTTGTCCCAATCGCATCAATCGATCCGGTGCCTGCGACCCAGTCAGGCAGCACTAACACCCAATCCAACGGATAATGCACACGAACAGTGAGATACTGACCGCCGTGCTGGTCACATGGGTCAAGCCGATGGCCGACAAGGTCATCGCAAATGTCATCAGCAGGAACGACGGTGTGGTTGCGGCCAACGAGTGGGTCAAGAAGTATTTTCCCGTTGCCTCCAATTACTCCATCGTCAACGACCTTTCGTTTCTGGCAGTGCCGGCAACGGAAATCATGCTTGCGCCGTTAATCCGCAACGGTGTCGCAAAACTCGGCATTGAGGATGCCGACATCCCCGAATATGCCGCAAAAATTGCCGATTCGGCAATGGCGGAGGCGAAGAAGACCGGCAGTATCACACTGTTCGACACGATCGAAATCGAGAAAAGCGACCTTGAGCAGCTGCGCAACCTTCTCAAGCGCAACCTGCCCGTCAAGGCCGAAGAAAGATACGAGGTGAAGCAATGAGAGTGAAACTCAACTATTACGACATAGTGACCAGCTCATCGGGTGACGAGACTGTGATGCTGGAGTCGGTCAAAAGGGTGTGCGCGCTTGTTGACGACATGGCAAAGGCACACCCGGACAAAGCCGAGAAGTTCCTCCGTGACGAATATGTCGCATTGAACGGCAGGCACTTTAACGAGGCGCTCGCCAGAAAGACCGTCTCGGAGATGTGGCACAAGGACGCATCCAAGAGAGTGGTCACAGGCGAGGCTGTCACTCCGGAGGAGGCGCAAGTCCTGCTTAACGGCATGGACAACGAAAAGGCAGAAAAGTGTTATTGGGACGCCTACGTTGCAGCCAACGCCTTCATCCATGACACCGCCAAATCCGAAGTGCCAAGGCCGGAACTTCTCAAGGTTGCAAGAGCCTGGTGGTTCCACGATGACGACATGGAGGACGGACACCACAAGGTGTTCTGGTACTTTTTCCACTAAAACCAAAACCCAACAAACATGTTTAAGGACGAAATATTAAATGCGCTGAAAGCCAAATATCAGGGGGTCAGCGAAAAGATTTTGGACAGGATTGCAGTGAACATTGCAAAGACTGTCACAATGCAGGAGGATGTTCAGACCGCCGTTGACGGGGTGACCTTCCAGCAAGTGTTGGACAGCTACGGCGACAGCCGTGCCACAGACGCCACCAAGACAGCCGTGCTCAACTACGAGAAGAAGCACAACATCAGGGACGGCAAGCCTGTGGAGAGCCAGCCAAGACAGCAGGACACAGAGACTGCACCATTACCCGAGGACACGCCCGCATGGGCAAAGACACTGATGAAAAGTGTGGAGACACTCTCCAACACCGTCAGCGTCATGCAGGGGGCGGAACTCGCCAAGAGCCGCAAACAGAAACTTAACGAAGCCATTGCGCCATTGTCCGAGATTATGAGGAAAGGCTACGAGCGAATCAACCTCAAGGACCTCAAGGACGATGAGTTCGACACACTGCTCACTGAGATACAGGGTGAGGTCGGCGAAATCCAGAAGATGCAGGGCGTCAAAGGGGCTGTGTTCGGCAGACCGACGGTGGCGGGCGGAACCGTTGGAGGCGCTGCGACAAAGCAGGAGGCCTCCAAAGAGGAGATTGAAGCCGTCATGAGCCACCTCCCAATCTAAGTCTAACAACAAAAAACAACAAAACCATGCCAACAGCAAACTTGAATAGAGAAAGCACCCTCGTAAGCACCGGCAAGGACTGCATTGTAGTCATCAATGCGGTTACAGGTCTTCCGGGAGGATGCACACTTGACGTCAGCGGCTTGCCATCGGACATCAAAGTCCTCGAGGCAGGTCATATCATCGTCAAGACAACCGCTACGGGCGTCTACAAGCCGCTCGGACTGACAGGCACGCCGCTTGCCTACGACAGCAAGGACGGCGGAGACGAATGGGTGGGTGTGCTCAAGACATCCATCCCGGTTAGCGACCCGAGAGCCGCTATTGTTACCAGCGGACAGATTAACGCGGCTGCAAGCCCCTACCCGGTGACCGAAACCATCAAGGCAGGCCTGCCGCTAATCCAATTCCTGTACTAACCATAAGAAAGGAGACAACAAACCATGAATGCGACTTTATTTTTGGACCTCGTTGAAAAATATTTCAAGGCGGTCGTAGGAAAGATAAACGAAACCATTAACGGAAGCAAGACGGAGCCGACCATGCTCCATAAGTCAATGCTTACCGAGGAGTATTCTCCTGACCTGACATGGGGCTCTACAGAACTCAAACATTCGGTCGTTGCGGCTGACGTGGTCGCACTCGACTCACCACTGCCGCTCAAGAGCCGTGGCTCGTTCAGCAATGCAACGGGCACACTGCCAAAATTGGGCGTCAAATACCGAAAGAGCGAAAAGGACATATCGGACATCAACGTGATGCGTGCGCGCGGCGTCGACGAGGCCACCATCGTATCAAAGATTTTCGATGACACACCAAAAGTCGAGAAATCACTTGACGTGCGCAAGGAAATCATGTTCGAGGAGGGCTTCTCTACCGGCATAACCCTCGTTGAGGATGACGAGGCCAACACCGGCACAGGCATCCGTGTCAATTTCGGCTACAAGGATGAGAATACCTTCCATGCCATCACCGCCCCATGGGGCGAGACCGGCTACAACCCGATCGACGACCTCGAGCAGATGTTCGAGAAGGCTGCATCCGACAGCAACGCCATCAATTACGTCTATATCAGCAAGAAGTACTTCAATTACATACGCTCCAGCGTGGCCGGCAAGAAACTCGTCGCTGACTTCAAGGGCCAGATATACCAGTCCACCGACCTGCTCTCACAGCCAAGCCGCCAGTCCATGCTTGACGCCTTGTCTGACGAGTTCGGGGCAGAATTCCGTATTGTCAGCAACTCGTTCCGCGTGGAGAAGCGCGACGGCACATACATGAGCGTCACACCGTGGGCTGAAGCCAACATCATCGGCGTGCCCGATGCTGTTGTAGGCCGTCTGGTCTATGGCACACTGGCAGAGGAGACCAACCCGGTGACAGAAGTGCTTTATCAGAAGCTCGGCACACACACCCTGATATCCAAGTACTCCAAGACCGACCCGCTCGAGGAGTTCACAGCAGGCCAGGCACTCTGTCTGCCTGTCATCGACGGCGTTGACAGCATCTACATACTCCATGCCGACGGCACAGGTGTAATCTCAACCGACGTGACATCACTTGAGTTCACCAAGGCTGCCAACACCACCGGCAAGAAAGTGACCGTCCACAGCGACTATCCGTTCACAGCGGCAGTGCCTGCTGCAGCAACATGGGTGACCCTGTCGACCAGCGGCAATGTCGTGACCGTCAAGGTTAGCGCCAACAGCGCATCCAGCGCTCCTGAGCGTACCACCACACTGACCATCACCGACACCGAAGGCAACACTGCAGAAGTGTCAATCACACAGGCTGCCAACACTTAGACCACCAGGCGATGACAATACTCGAAGCCCTTAGAGGCATCAATGCCTACCCTATCCCGTACCGCACGCTGGAGACAACTGCGGTGCGGCATGGGTTGCAGCTGGACGGCACCGCAACACAGCAGGTTATGGCAGGCAGCGGCTACAAGCTCGCCTGCGCCGACCTGCTCTATTGGCTTTCCACCGCCCCGAACATCACACAGGGCGGCCAGTCGTACTCGTTCACCGACGAGCAGCGCCAGCAGCTCCGCAACGAGGCTGACACATTGGTCGAAGAGGCTGATGCGACGGCGGCAATAACAAAGTACGGATATAAAGGCTCAAGGTTATGATTATCCAGAACGGCAACATCGAGCCGGTCATTGTGACCGACGGCGGCTACGACCCGACCAGCGGCTATCCGCTGGATGAGACCGTAACCTACGGTGCCAAGGTGCCGTGCCAGTATATCCTCAATAACAGCCGCCAGATGATGCTTGCCAACGGCGAGAGGCTGGAGACGGAAGGCTATCAGATACTGATTGAGCAGCAGCCGCAAGGCTTCACCAAGCCCGACAAGGTGAGGCTGTCGGATTTGTCGGGCAATGACATCGGGGTGTTTGTGGTGGATTCCATGGAACACCTCGATGCTGTCTCGGAAATCAGGATAATTGCAAAGGTCAGATAATGGGCATCAGAGCGAAACACACACGCAACAGCATCCGGCTGACGCTCAATGGGCAGATAGGCAGACTCAAGGCACCAATCATCAACACTTTGTGCTATGCCGGGGAAATGTGTGTCAACACCGCAAAAAGCCTCCCGCATCCGCCTGAAAGCCTTTGGAAGGAGGACGGAGCCGTCAAAAGCTCCATTCCGCCACACCAGCCGAACTACATCGACTGGACGGCTAACCTCCGAAGCAGCATCGGCTACGTTGTGGCTGATGATGGCGAGATAGTGCAGGCAGGGGGATTCGAGCCGATTGCAGGCGGTGAACAGGGTGCGTCCAACGGACGCCGTTTCGCCGAAGACCTTGCCCGGACATACTCCGGCGGATATGTGCTCATACTGGTTGCCGGCATGCGGTATGCGGCATACGTGCAGTCAAAGGGCTACGACGTGTTGAGCAGCGCGACAATACAGGCAGAGGAGCTTGTCCCACAGCTTCTCGGACAACTAACCTAAAAAGAGAAAACAATGATGACGATAGAGGACATAGAGCAGATGCTGTGGCAGCAGCTCAAGGCAAAGGTTGCCAGCGGTGCGATACCAATTCGGGGCGGCGTGTACTACGACCGCGACCTCGCCAACATATCCGAGGACATAACCGTCAAGGCTATAGCCGTCGGAGGGTTTGGCAACAGGCAGCGCGCCGATGTCAATATCAATGTTTTTGTTGACGACAAAAAGAAAAACAAGAACGCCTATATCGCCGACAAGGAAAGGCTTGCCGAGCTGTCACGATGCGTGCTTGACTACATTGCGGCCATCGACTTCATATCGGAGCCGACAGGGACGGTGAGCTGCACGCAGCATGTGTACGAGGAGCCGTCGCTCCACCAGCATTATGCGAATTTCCTTTTGAGCATCAAGTTATACGATTGTTAAACGATAAAAAACATATAGAAAATGTCAGACAACAGCAGAACAATATCCCTTGGCCTGGCCAAGGTGGAGTATGGCGAAGTCGATGCGGGCGGCGGAATGCAGACCACGCTGACGCAGATGGGCTATACTCTTTTGGATTCCTTCGAACTCACCACTGACGAACCGGATGTCACAGAACTCAACGTGGAGGAAATCGACTCCCCGATTGACCTCAGCGGCAAATTCGGCAAAATCGTCTATGAGTGGGATATCGCCAACCCTAACGTCTCCGAGATGGCGGCTACAGGCGGCGGCACAGCGGACACCACCAACAACGAGTGGGCTGCGCCTGACGCATGGTCACCGATTGAAAAGGCGTTTGTATTCACCCCAAAGAAAGGTTTCATCCACAAAATCCCACGCGGAAGCCTTATCGCCTACCCTAAGGGTGGCTTCAAGCAGAGCGACCCGCAGGTATGGCACATGAAGGTCACCGTCCTTAAGAACACCAGTGCGGCACCTCGCTACCTCAAGCTCATGACCACACCGGTTGTGGAAAAGGTTGCAACACCAACCTTCAGCCCGGCATCATGGGAGCAAAGCGCCGGGGTGACACTTAGCGTGACCCTCGCATGTTCGACAGACGGTGCAACCATCTACTACACCACAGACGGAAGCACGCCTACCGCCGAGAGCACGGCATACTCCACTGCAATATCCGTAACGGCGACAACGACCATCAAGGCAATAGGCATCAAGCAGGGTATGACCAATTCGGATGTAGCATCGAAAACATACACCAAACCAGAGTAACCCAACTTCCTCGCTAACCACCCGAGGGGGCGCCAGTCACGGCGTCCCCTTAACTTTATAACGCATGGAAAAAGAGAAGAAAGACATAGACAAGATACTGGCACAGCGCAAGGTGTTGCGCACAATCCTCGACAAGGGCTACAAGTTCACCGTCACCTACTCGGTGAAAAAACGCCCGAACGGGCTGCTGGGTTTTTTGAAAAAGAAAATCCTCGAGCAGCACAGCGAGGAGCTGGTGATAAGGCAGGCCACGCTCAACACCCTCGACAGGGCGAGTGAGGTATGGCTGAGGATGGATGCGGCGGAAGCCGGCAAGGCGGCACAGAACAAGCCCTACCATGCTTCAGGCAGGGACATGGCGGAAGGGGTTGCGATAATGGTGCTCGGTGAAAAATACAACGCCGTCAAGGGCGGTGACGAGAAGGAGCTGAAACGGCTGACAGAGCTCCTGTACAACAGCCTCACACCATCGCAATGCAACGAGATATCAGTGTTTGCCAACGCCAACATGGCGGATTTTGCGGTCTCTATACGTCTGATGAGGATGTCCGTAACGACAACTCCGGCCGAGCGTATAGAGTAGCGGGGATGCGGAGCACCCTTGGCCGGAGGGCGAGTGTATGCAAGGAGCTGGGATTGAGCCTGGAGTTCGTGGAGCATGGAATCAGTTATGCCAAGCTGCAGATGATGATAATTGACATGCCGCGGATGGTGGACAGGACAAACAAAGGAAAACGCGTCGCACTGACCGACGACAACGCAGACGAGCTGATGCCGGTGCTGCTTGCAGGCGGGGCGGTGCTTGAAGAATAAAAACTAACAAACCATGGAAGTTACAGACGGAAAACTCAGCTGGTCGGCGGAGATTGACATCGAGCAGATAGCGGCGGCAAAGGCGGCGCTGGAGCAATATTTTGCAGAGATAGGGATGTCTGCGGAGGACGCAGGCAAGGCGGCGGACGAGGCGATGAAGGCTTTGTCCGATGCTGTTTCAGGCGTTGCCGAGAATGCGGCCGTGGAGGCGGAAGGCTTTCGAACACTAAGGACTGAGATTGAGGCACAGCTGGAGGGCATAGGGATGTCGGCGGAGGATGCGGCAAAAGCCGCCGACGATGCCATGGCAAGCATGTCCGAGTCGGTGACCGGGGCGATAGAGACAGCCGCAGCACAGACGCAGTCGCTCAATGCGCTGAACGGGGAGCTGGAGGCGCAGTTCCGCAAGGTGGGCATGTCAGCGGAGGATGCAAGCCACGCCGCTGATGAGGCGATGCAGTCGATGACCGGATCCATGTTGGGGGCGGTCGATGAGGCTTCCGCGAAAACGGAGGCTTTTGCTGTCTTATACGCCAACCTCGAAAAGCAGTTTCAGGAGATAGGCCTCACCGCCGAAGAGGCGAGCCAGAGCGCACAGGTTGCAATGGACGGTCTGACCGCCTCCATAACCGAAGCCATCAGCGATGCCACGGCACAGGTTGAGGCGGCCGAGGCGCTCAAGACCGAACTTGTAAGGCAGTTCAGCGAGATAGGCATGAGTGCGGAGGATGCAAGCCAGGCAACGTCAACCGCAATGGATGCCATGACCGATGCGATAGCGGAGGCTGTGAGCGAAGCCGACACGCAGAGCCTCGAATCCGTAAAGACACGCCTGCAGATGCAGTTCCAGTCTATCGGCATGTCGGCGCAGCAGGCGGCGAAGGTGGCGGAGGGTGCAATGCAGGTCATCAGCGACGCCATATCCGGCATGGTTGACAATGCAGGGGCGCACAACGAGGTCTTTGACGCCCTGAGGCTGGCATTGCAGGAGCAGTTCCAAAGTATCGGCATGAGCGCTGAAGAGGCCGCAAAGGCGGCTGATGATGCCATGCAGAACATGTCGGACTCCGTGCTCGATGCGATGAAGGATGTCGAGAGTGATGCGCAGGTGCTGGAGGTGCTCAAGGCTGCGTATCAGGAGATAAAGGACCAGCTTGACACAATGGGCGACACCGACGCACGCGAAGTGCTGGAAGGTGTGGCACGCGGCTTTGAGGAAGTCATTGATGACATGGAGAAGACCCTCGCGGCAGGCGACAAGCTCGACAGCAAGTTCAGCGACCTGTCCGATGTCATGGTCCGTCTGCTCGGCGGCACCGAGAACTACAGCAAGATAATCAACAACCTGCCTGCGGGGCTTAAGGCGGCTGTCACCGGCATACAGGGCATGACCACAGCGGCCAAGGCGTTCATCGCAACACCGTTCGGGGCTGCACTGGCTGCGATAGTGCTTGCATTGCAGGCTATGCGCACGTGGCTCAACTCATCGGTTGAGGGGCAGATGCGGCTTGCACAGGTGACCGGATATTTCAAGGGCGTACTCGGACAGCTCAAGGAGGTTGTCGTCACCGTCGGCAAGTGGCTTGTCAAGGCATTCGACGACCCGAGGCAGGCAATCAGCGACCTTGCCAAGGCGATAAAGGACAATTTTGTCAACAGGCTTAAGGCTGTCGGCGACATGGGTGTGGCTCTGGGAAAGATACTGAAGGCTGCGTTCACCTTTGATTTCGACGCTGTCAAGCAGGGCGTGAAGGAGCTGGGCGAGAGTTTCGTGCAGTTCGGCACAGGTGTAGACGCCCTGCCCGACAAGATACGGGACAAGGTGAGCACCATAGGTGATGCGGCAAAGGAGCAGGCGGAAATCAACCGGCAGCGCAGGGAACTCGAAATAGAGGAGTCGAAGTGGAACATCCGCAGGGCGGAGCTTGAGAAAAAGATGGCGGAGGCCAACGCCAAGATGTACAACACCAGCCTTGCAAAGTCCGAGCGGCAGAAGGCATTGGACGACTACAAGACCTATAACGAGGAAATCCTGAAGACCGAGGAGGGTTTCATCGACCAGCGCATCAGCCTCAAGGAGCGCGAAATGGCACTGACCACCAACTCCATTGAGACCGAAAACGAACTCCGTGACCTGCAGGCCGAGAAGATAAGAAAGCAGGCTGAGGCGGCCCAGAGGCTGGCGATGCTGCAAAGGAGGTCGAACACCATAGAGAGAGGGGTGACACCGTCCGATATACAGGCGGAGGAAAACGCACGCATAGCGGCGGAGCAGCGAATCGGGGCCGAGTTGTTGAAACTCAAGGAGCGTAACCGCGAGGATGAAGTCAGGCTGATGCGTGAGAGCTATGCCAAGGAGGTGGCGGAGGCAACGCTGGCATACGAGCAGGAGCTCGCAGAGCTGGAGCAGCTGTCGGAGGAATGGAGGGCGGCTCAGGGCGGCATCCTCACCGATGAGCAGACGGAGGCTTTTGCGGACGCACGCAGGCTTGCAACCGAAAGGATGCAGAAGGCCAACGCCGACGCCCTGCAGAACATGCTGCTGGACTACGGCGACTACACGGCGCAGAAAGAGGCTATCGACCAGAAATACCTGCAGATGTACGATGACGCATTCAAGGCCTACAACGAGGCGGCAACGGAGGATGCGAAGGAGCGCTACTCCGATATCATCAAGGCTGTAAAGAAAGACTGGGCAAAAGAGACGTTCAGCCTTAACCTCGCCACCATCGACGCAACGTCGTACAAGACCGTTGAAGAGAAAATGAAGGCCATCAACGCCGAATACCAGAGATATATCAGGGAGCTGAAGGAGGCGGGCGCGGGTGAGGGCGAGCTTGCAGCCGTGGAGCAGGAGCGCATCAGCCTTGCCGGGCAGATAGCCACCATCAACGCAAAGATACAGGAGCTGGAGGCGGCAAAGGTTGTGGCGGTGGACAAGGGCGACACCAAGGAGGTCAGACGCCTCAATGCCGAAATAGCACGCCTGCAGGAGCAGCTCAAAGGCATCAGGGCGACAAGCAGCATGACAACCCTGCGACAGCAGTTCGAGGAATGGGCGAAAAGCCTCACCGCCAACGACATCGCAGGCTACCTGCATGACATCGCCAGCGCACTCAATGAGATTGGTGAGGCTGCCGGCAGTTCGTCAGTCCGAAATGCAGGTGAGGCCATCAGCGGCATAGCCAACGCCATAGGCAACATCGCACAGGGTGCTGCGGCAGGCGGCTGGATAGGGGCTGTCATTGCAGCTGTGGTGACCATCGCACAGGAGGTCATACAAGTCATTGGCGAAAACGAGAAACTCAAACAGGCCATCAAGTCGGCCAAACTCGACAAATGGGTCAAAGACCAGCAGGACATGATGGACACCAGTTCCATATTCGGGGAGGACAAACTTGCGGAAATGGAGGCCTCGATGGCTGTCATCCGAAATGCAACAGCCGAACTGCAAGACCTGTACGCCGGCATGAACAGCCAGCTCACAGAGGGGATAACACAAACACAATTGGACCAGATAGACGTCTATGCCATATTCGATGCCGCAAAGGAGGCGTTCGACAAAGGCTACAGCGACCTCGAGGCATACGTCATCAGGACACAGGACCGCAACGGCTTCGCAAACTGGATCGGTATAGGGGACAAGTTCGACAACCTCAAGGATGTCATCGAGGGGCTCGGCTATGAGATGTACGACCAATACGGCAACCTCAACGCCGATGCGTTGCAGGCGATACTCGACACTTACGACCGCCTCAGCGAGGAGGACAGGAAGTGGATGGAGGAGGCAATAGCCTACTCCGAACAATATGCGGAGGCAATGGACAATTTATCCAATTATCTCAACAGCCTGTTCGGGCAGGTTGCAGACAACATCGCCGACCAGTTCATCGACAGCTTCATGCGCAGCAGTGAGGCGGCAATGGATTTCGGCTCGGTGATGGGCGACGTGTCACGCCAGATGGTCAAGGACCTCATCAAGTCGATGATTATGGAAGAGATTATGGACAAGTACAAGGATGCGTTCATGGCCATCCGGACAGGCAGCGAATACAACAGCGAGCAGGCACGCAGCGCGGCAATGCTCGAGCTCTTCGCACAGATGGGTGGCGAGATTGAAGATTTGCAGCCTTATATCCAAGACCTGCTGATGACCTATAAGCAGTATCTCGGCGACCTGAATATGGAGACGGCGTCCATACAGGGCAGCCAGCTGCAGACGGCCTCACAGGACAGCATCGACCTTGTCAACGGGCAGCTCAACGCCGTAAGGACCAACATGGCAGCCATCGCCAACCGAATGGACAGTGTGCTCATGCAACTGGCGGGCATCCATGACGAGATAAGCGACTTCCATGGCGACTCCAACAGAAAACTCGACAAACTGATTAACAACACGTCCGAGGGTGGCAGCATCCTGCGTCAGCTCGGGCTTTGGATGGGATAAAAAACTACTATTATGCTGAAATATTACATAGCCACAGGATTGACGGAGACCGACATTGCGGCGACGTATGGTGTGAGGGTTAGCGGGACGAGCGGCCTGATTGGCCGTCCGAATTTCAAGAAGACAGCCAAATACGACTGGGACTACCTCAACGGCGAATGGGTTGACTTGCAGTCACGCCGCTACGAGTCGCGTGAGATAGTCATGAAATGCTGGCTCAAGGCCGAGCCGAGCGGCTCAACCAGTGCGGAGCAGGTGGCCATCAACCGGATGAACAACTTTATGAAGGCCTTCGACACCGACAGCCTTGTCCGCCTGCATATCGTCTTTGTCAGCAACAGCGGCAGTGTGCCTGTCGGGGGCAACAACGGGCTGTTTTACCTCGTCTACCTTGCAAAGGCGGCACAGCCCGATCCGCACTGGAATCCGAACAAGCAGATCATAACCTTCGACGTCACATTGCGTGAGCCGTCACCGGTCAAACGTGTCTACAGGCTGAGTGCGACCGATACCGGCAGGGTCAGGGTGACCGTGACATCGCCTTCTGAGGTTGACATCCACTGGGGCGACGGCTCTGTGACCTACGATGTGGTGGGTACAGGCGTCGAGACCATCCATGAATATACAGACATACCCAACAACTGCCATATCATCATCACAGGCGTAATCAAGGACGCCACAACAACCGTGGCAGCATACCAGTCACCCGAGATAACAGCATCACTAATATACGACGAGATATGATTACACTATACCGCAGCGGAGAGGTGGCGTTCAACCTCGACAGCCGTGACCCGGAAAGCCTCCGCCGTGTCGCATCAGCAACGCTGGAGCGCAAGGCTATGGAGCAGGACGCAGTGAGCATGACGATTGTATCGGTTGTCCCATGCAGCATCGAATCACGTGACTATATCATCGTGGACGGCCGTCCGTACTTTGCCAACATCGCAACCACGGAAACCAAGGAGGGCAAAAGGAGGTTCTCCACCGAAGTCCAGTTCGACGGCGGCATGTACGAGCTCGGGCGTGTCTTCTTTCTGATGACAGACAAGCACGGATGGGACTACACAGGCACACTTTATGATTTCTGCAGCCTCATCGCCAACGAGATGAACCGCAGCAACCTTGTCATCAGGGACTCGGCAAACCATATCTTCCGCTATACCGGGCGGATGAGCGGCGGCAACTACGAATGGGTTAATCCGCAGAACAACAGCACGGCTTATACCGCCAACATGCCGCCTGCGGTTGGTGACAGCATCCTGCAGGGCGACACGCGACCGGGTGCGACCACCGTTGCGCAGGTGGGCGGCGTGTGGACGCTCGACTTCGAGACATCGGGCGGCGACCCGGTATCCACCGCCGAGAGAATCCTGACCTACGACAATATGACCTGCCTCGCCGTGATTAACGACCTGATGTCGCAATGGGAGGGCTGGGAGTATGCCGTTGAGGTGAAGACCGCCGACATCTGCAACATCGACAGCAATGTAAAGACGCAATGCGGTGGCAGAATCATCGTCAGAAGAAAATCCACAGGCATATACACCTCCGACAACACCACACACCATCTGACATACGGCAAGGCTGGCGGCGAATGCAAGCTGACCCGGGAACCCAATGACGACCAGAACATCCCCAGCCGCATATACTTCTACGGCGGCACGCAGAATGTGCCCTCGACATACCGCAACAGCCGTATATGCCTTCCGAACAAGAGCAAGGATGAGAGTTACATCGACACAGGCTTCACAGGCACCGAACCGTGTGAGGCGGTCAAAATCTTCGATGACATCTATCCGGCATGCCAGCCGTTCCAGACCAACGACGACGGCCAGCCCGGCACGGACGGCACATACTTCACGGTCACGGTGGACTATGACAAGTTTTTTGACATAACGGCAAAATGGAAAAACCCGCTCGCCTCGACGCTTTCGCTGTACGGCAGCTATATCGAGTGGCGACTGACCTACGGCACAGATGACGCCGCCGCCGACCTGGAACGCTACTACCAGCATTACTATTGGGGTTCGTCGGAGGGCTTGCAGAGCGGCTACCCGAAAAACTGCTACCTGCAGGATGAAATCACCATCGTCTTCCAGACAGGCAACCTCGCAGGGCATGCCTTCAAGGTCAAGGATTTCACCGTCAACGCCGAGATGAACAGCTGCTGCCTGTTTCTCTATTGCGAGGGCAGCAACAGCATACCCGGCCAAGATGTGCAGTATTTCCCCAACGCCGATGTCATGTGCGAGGACGGCGACCAGTTCCTTGTCAGCGGCTGCCTTATGCCCGCATCATACGTCTATGCCGACTTCGGCAGCGGCGAATACTCCGCCGAGAACCTGCTGCAGACAGCCGCGACAAAATATATCAGCGACCTTGCATCGCAAATCAAGGCGAAAGTGGAGGTAAGCAACGACTACATCAGACAGAACAACAAGGTGTTCCGTCTGTATGACAAGACAGAGCTGACAGACGCAGACCTGCAAATTTCAGCCGTCACATTCAGCGTCAGGCGTCTGACCTTTGACCTGCTCGACGGCTCGACCAAGATTGAGGTCGATGACGGCAAAAAGATAACGCCGTGGGCTGCAGCGGTGACACATCAGATTTTCGGGAGCACGAAAAAGAAGACTGACACATTGTCGCAGCCGCCTATGGGTGTGATTGGCAGCATGGCATCATCTCCTCACACACATCCTTGGGGACAGATAACAGCCAAGCCCACAACCATTGAGGGTTACGGCATAGAGGACGCATACATCCAGAACGGAGTCGTATATCTCGGCGGGCAGAGCATCACACCGATAGTGTCGTCAGACCTCACACAACAGCTGATAATACAGGTGTTGGGTTACACGCCGTATGACTCGGCAAGGCTTGACACAGACGTCAACACACTTATTGATGTCAGGGTGCATTACACTGACACACTTAGTGAGCCAAACACCATATACATAGGGGATGATGTTATACACCTCAACGACTATGCGAAGGCTGTTGACCTCAATAGTGAGATTTTGCGAAGCACTTCAACCGACAATATTTTGTCAAGTCGTATCGACACCGAGGAGGGCGCACGCATAGCAGCCGACACGACACTGCAGTCCTATATTGACATCATCAACGGCAAGATACCGTCTGCCGCATCGATATCCAACCAGCTCGCTGACAAGGCGTTCGTCACGTCTGCGATAGCGTCTGCAACGTCAGACTTCAAGGGCTCGTGGGCAACGTGGGCTGCCGTGCCGACTGACGGCTCGCTCTACCCTGTTGACTCGGAGGGCGGCAACGTGCCCAAGACCAACGACTACATGGTTGTGGCGCAGGATGAGAACCACGGCGGTGCGACATGGCGTTACAAGTACAGCGGCGTTTGGGCTACCGACGGCAAGAACGGCTGGATAGCCGAATACATGGTCAGCGACGCACCTCTGACATCAGACCAACTTATGGCACTCAACAGCGGCATTACAAGCACCCTTGTCGCTCAGATAGGCCTCAACCATCAGGACATAATCGCTCTTGACAACTCCAAGCAGAATATAATAACAGGTGCCGCCTCGACAGTGACATCCAACAATCTCCCCCCCAACCTTGTACTCATCAGCAACGCATCAGGCAAGATAGCGGTGTCAACGATAACAACAACGACCCTTTCCTATCTCAGCGGACTGACAGGCAACGTGCAGCAGCAGATTAACGCATTGGGCGGAGTGTACCAGCCTCTCGACGCTGACCTGACGGCTATTGCGGCTCTGACAGGCACGACAGGCTTCCTTGTCAAGACGGCTGCGGACACGTGGGAACTCGACACCAACACCTACGTCACCATGTCGGGGATGCAGATATACCTCGCCGCCAACTACGTCTCGCAGTCATCGCTTGCGACAACGCTTGCCGACTACGTGCTTGCGACAGACCTTGCCGCAACACTTGACAACTACGCTCTTAAGTCCAGCCTTGCGAGGGTCGCAACAACTGGCAGTTACACCGACCTCAAGAACCGCCCGTCAACGTTCACACCGTCGCCTCACACACATCCGTGGTCGCAGATTACTGGCAAGCCTAACACCATCAGCGGCTACAACATCACCGACGCAAAGATTGTCAACGGCACGATAAGGCTCGGCAACGACGCCATCACGCCGCTGACACAACATCAGAGCCTTGCCAACTACGTCACCCAGACACAACTCAACACCGCCTTGGCGGGCTACGACCCAATGTATGGCACATCCAGCGGCTCGTACTCGCACGCAATAGGTCGTACTTCCATCGCCTCGGGGCAATATGCCTTGGCTTTTGCATCCAATTCCACCGCTTCGGCTAATTACGCCGTTGCGCTGGGTGCAGGTGCTGTGGCTTCGGCTGCCTCTGCCGTTGCGCTGGGTGCAGGTGCTGTGGCTTCGGCTGCCTCTGCCTTTGCGCTGGGCAACAGCTCCGTTGCGTCAGCAACGTACGCCGTAACGTTAGGCTCTTCGTCTGTCGCCTCGGGGCAGTACTCGATGGCGACAGGGCGTAACTCATACGCAATGAGCGCAAGCGCAGTCGTGACTGCAACAGCGGGGGCAGCTAACATTGCGACCGAGACCTTGTCATCGGCAATCACCAACTCAAGGACTTACACATCCACCATCACCAGCGACCTGTCAGTGGGTATGGTCGTGCTTGACAACGCAGACCTAAAGACACCGCTGGCAGTCATCACTGGCATTAACCGCACAACAAACGTCATCACGCTCTCCAACAACGTTACGGTGGCATCGGGCGTGACCCTTGCATACCGCCGCGGTAACGCCTACAACACCGCATCGGTTGCGGAAGGCTATCAGACCGCATCAATCGGCGGCTATGGCTCACATGCCGAAGGCAGGTACACCACAGCGCAGGGGCAGGCGTCGCACGCTGAAGGATGGGGCACATGGGCATCCGTCGCCTACCAGCATGCCGTCGGCAAGTGGAACGCAACAGGCAACTTCGCCGAAGTTGTCGGCAACGGGACATCGGAGACACAGCGCAGCAACATCCGCACACTCGACTGGAACGGCAACGAATGGGTTGCAGGAAACATCACCGCAGGTGGCTACATAGACGCTACGGCAATCAAGATTGGAGGCACGATAATCAACGTGGCTAATGCGTGGATGCAGGGCACGTCATCGGCAGCCAACGTTATATGGGTTGAGACAAGCGGCACGGACTATATCCTGCATATAGGTACAACGTCAATAACCGTCTCTGCTACGGGTACTGCAACCAGCATCGCATGGAGCGGCATCACAGGCATACCAGCAACGGTGACATCGCTCGGCAACCTGTCAGGAACATCCAACTACGGCTTCCTCAAGTTGTCAAGTGCCAACACAATCACGGTGGACACAACATCGTATGCGCTTGCAGCACACACGCACACAATCAGCGAGATAACCGACTTTCCGTCACTGGCAGCGGTGGCATTGTCGGGCAGTTACACCGACCTTGATAACAAGCCCGACATACCGACCGTCAACGATGGCGTGCTGACACTGCAACTTGACAACGGCACATTGACCAACACTGTGACCTTCAGCGCAAACAGCAGCAGCAATGCCACATTCAGTGTTGACTTGAGCAGTTATCTGACATCGCATCAGACAATATACGCACTCACATTGAGTGCAGGCGAATACACAGGCGGAAGCACAACCTATTCGCCGACAACGGCGGCATTGTCAATCAGCATACCGACAACATCAGACCACATTTCCGAAGGCAACAGCAATCTTTTCTTCACGAACCAGCGTGCTGTCAATGCGCTCTCGACCACCTTGTCGGCATATATGCTCTCGGCTGACTTCACCGAAACCAACGTCTATAACCTGCTCTCCACAGCAAGAAAGAACGCCTTGGACAGCGGCATAACAGCCGCAAAGGTCGGTAACTATGATGCTCACCTTGCAAACACTGACATACACATAACCGCATCGGAGAGGACAGCATGGACTGCAAAGGCAGACGCAGCGGACACGCTGGCAGGCTACGGAATCACCGACGCAACGATAACCACAGTCTCCGACAATGTCAGGAGGATAAGGCTCGGCAACGAGCACGTGGACATCGACACCAGCGGCGTGGCTTCGCTCGCATGGTCTGCGATAACAGGCAAGCCTGACATCATCGCGGGCACCAACGGACTGGCAAGCCTTAACAACACCACAACCTATGGCTTGCTCAAGTATTCGGGCACGAACAAGATAGAGGTCGATACGACATCATACACCACAATGGCGGCTGTGGAGGCTAAAGGCTACCTCACCAGCGCAGTGACAAGCGTCAACGTTGATGCGAGCGGAGCGGTAGGGCTTGAGTTTGTCGGCAATTATCCGATAACCACCAGCGGCACAATATCGCTCATTGTCTCGGAGAACTACTTCATCCCGACCCTTGAGTTGAGACAGCGTTGGAACGACGCATACACAGCCGCAGTCCAGCAGGCGACACCAGCCGCAACAGGCAACAGGCTCGTCAAGCGTGACCCATACGGCAACTTCTCGGCAGGAACGATAACCGCCAACCTTACGGGCAATGCCACAACAGCGACCACAGCAACATATCTCGGCAGCGAAAACGTGGGAACGGCGACAAAGCCGATATACCTTGACTCGGGCGAACCAAAGGCAAGCAACGCCAACGTGGGCAGCGCAACGCAGCCGATGTACCTACACAACGGCGTGCTCACGGCTACAACCTACAGCCTTGCATCCAACGTGCCTGCCAATGCGGTGTTCACTGACACGACATATTCGGCAGGCACAGGGCTGAAACTCACAGGAACAGCGTTTTCGGTTGACTACGGCACTATCGCAAGCGGAAACAACAAACCTGTCTCGGGCGGTGCAATATACACCAAACTTGCGGACTATGCATTAATATCAAGCCTTGCAACGGTGGCAACCAGCGGCTTATACTCCGACCTGCTTAACAAGCCTGCAATTAACGATGGCACGCTGACATTGAAGGTCAACGGCACACAAGTGGCGACTTTCAGTGCCAACAGCAGCGAAAATGTTGAGTTCAACGTCAACACCAGCGGAGGGGGCGGTGGTGGCGGAACTGGAACCGTTACAAGGGTTGCAATGACTGTCCCGACAGGCTTCACCATCAGCGGCAGCCCGATAACATCCGAAGGCACGTTGGCATTGGGTTTCGCAACAGGTTACTCCCTGCCGTCACCAGACGACCGCAACTACTGGAACTCGGCTTATAACGACACCCTTGCGGCGACCTATGAGGGCACTGGCGGAACTATTGTCAAGCGTGATGCAAGCGGCAATTTTGAAGCAGGGACTATCACGGCTAACCTTACAGGCATTGCTTCCGAAGCCACAAAACTCGGACACGCAACTGTTGGCAGCGGCGTAAAGTTTATCTATCTTTCCAACGGCAATCCGACCGTCTCCAACTCCACACTCGGTGGTGTGACACAGCCGATATACCTTGACAACGGTCAGTTCAAGTTGTGCAATTCCCTTGCACCAGCGTCACACACGCATCTGTGGGCGGACATAACACACCCGACAAACCTTGAGGGCTATGGCATTACTGATGTTTATACCAAAACGCAGAGCGATGCACGTTTTGCACCTATATCGCACACACACGACTGGAGGTATGACATAACCAACAAGCCAAACACTTTGGCGGAATATGGCATAACTGATGCCTACACTATGGATATGACCGACTTCTTGTTTGCGCCCAAAACACATACGCACCTGTGGTCGGAAATTACTCCAAGCAGCAGACCCACCAATCTTGCAGGCTACGGCATAACTGATGCGTCGATAACGCAAGAAGAGGACGGTTACACAATCAGACTTGGCGAGGAATCTGTCTTTGTTGACACAAGCGGCACAATATCAAGCGTGGAATGGAGCGCAATAAACAACAAGCCAGCCATTGTTGCCGAATCATACGGTCTTGCAGGGCTTGGAGGCACACAGACATTTGGGTTCTTGAAGTTGTCGGGGGTGAACACAATCACCGTTGACCAGACGAACTATGCCAACCAAAACGCATTTTCCAATGTGTTAGTCGGAACGACTACAATATCGGCAAACTCCACCACTGACACGCTGATACTGCTTGCGGGCAGCAACGTCACGCTCACGCCAAGCACCACAACAAAAAGTGTGACAATTAGTGCAACCGATACCACCTACGATGACGCAACGCAAACCGCGCATGGTTTGATGAGTGCGGCTGACAAGACTAAACTTGACGGCATAGCAGCGGGCGCAAACAACTACTCGCTACCAACAGCAGACAATAACACGCTGGGCGGCGTCAAGACTGGGTACACACCGACACTCGACAAGTACTATGCTGTCAAGGTTGACGCAAGCGGCAACATGTACGTCCACGTGCCTTGGAGCGGCGGCACGTACGAACTGCCAGTCGCAGATGATGCCACATTGGGCGGCGTCAAGACTGGGTACAGCATGCCAAGCTCGCCAAGCAACCGCTATTACGCCGTTGACCTTGATGTCAACGACAAGATGTTTGTTAATGTGCCTTGGGAAAACACCACCTACGATGACGCAACGCAAACCGCGCATGGTTTGATGAGTGCGGCTGACAAGACCAAACTTGACGGTATCGCAGCGGGTGCAAACAACTACTCGTTGCCTACTGCATCGGCTTCAACTCTCGGCGGTGTGATGGCAGGATACTCTTCCAACATTGACAAACGTTATGCAATCCAAATCGACACAAACGGTAGGATGTATGTCGATGTACCTTGGCAGGAATATTCCGTAGCCACATCATCATCTCTCGGGCTTGTCAAGATTGGCTTTGAGACCAATGCAGCCCAAAGGAACTATGAGGTGCTACTTGACGAAAGTAACAAGATGTACGTCCACGTGCCATGGATTGACTATTCGCTGCCTCTTGCAACTGGCGAGACACGAGGCGGCGTTAAGATTGGTTACACCACCGACCAAAGCGAACGGAAGTATGCGGTGAAACTCAACAATGAGAAGATGTACGTTGAGGTGCCGTGGACTGACACCACGTATCAGAGGGCTACCGCATCAACATTCGGACTTGTCAAGATTGGATACACCCCCAACGGCAAGAATTACAAGGTCGAACTCAATCCGAGCGGTCAGATGTTTGTTAATGTGCCTTGGACAGACACCAACACGACATACTCCGCTGGCACAGGCTTGACGCTGAACAACAACACCTTTGCCGTTGATTTCGGTGCAATCGCCAACAACGCGACAAAGGCAGTCACAGGCGGTGACATCTATACCGCACTTGCAGACAAGGTGAAAAGGCAGGGAAATCTCACATTTGGGCGGATAGTGATAGCGATAGCAAACGACACAATCACAACCGCTGCAATTGCGTTCGCTAATTCAACAACGCCATGGGACAGCAACAATGACAACTACCTTCCGACAATGGCGAGTATATCGGCATACGTTACAGGGCTGACAGGCAATTTTGCCAAATACAGCACCGCACTCACAACAGGGAGACTGGTTGCAGCGGCGGGCTCTGACACGATTACATCCACCAACTTCATTGCGGCTGCATCGTCGGAGACGTGGGACGAAAACAGCGACATGTACATCCCGACAATGAAGGGCATCTCCAATTATGTCACAGATTACGTTCCGACTTATGTGCAGAACTATTGCGATACACAAGGCTACACGTCCAATGCAGGTACGGTGACAGGCATAACATTCTCAGCAGGTGTAGGCATCAGCGTCACCCCAACAACAGAAATCACCACATCGGGGACGGTCACAATCACCAATACAGGCGTGAGAAGTGTCACTGAGAGTGCTGTAAACGGCAGGATAAGAGTCCTAACAGGAAATAATACTTACGATAATATCCCTGTTCACGGTCTCGGCACTGCCGCTTACCAGTCGGCATCATCTTTTGCCGCATACACTCACAATCAGGCATGGAGCACGATAACCAACACACCCACCAATCTTGCAGGCTACGGCATAGTGGATGCCTACACAAAAAACGAGACTTACAGCATCAATGAGATTGACACCAACTTCTACGACAAGACTGAGATAGACGCAATGCTTGCCAATCTCGGCGTTATGACATTCCAAGGCAGTGTCCCGACTGACAACGACTTGCCTGCCAATGCCTCAAGCGGTGATGTTTATGTTGTTGAGGCAACAGGCACGCCTTACGTATGGGATGGCACGCAATGGGTTGCACTGACATTGGTTGACCTCAGCGATTATGTGACGCAGTCGCAGATTGCTAACATGGTATGGTCAACATACGACATTAGCGCAGGTAATATTGTTATAGGACATGATGACACCAAGCGGGTCATGTCAAGCGGAAAGTCTATATTGTCATCATACAGCAGCCCGACCGACTTCACAGGCGTAGAGGCTGCAAGCGTTGTCCCGACCGCATCGGTGATTAACAGTTACCTGAGCGCAGCATACCAGCCGAAAGGGTCATACGTCACAGAAGCAGCATTGCAGACCGCATTGAGCAGTTACGTCACGCAATCCTACCTGACAACAGCATTAAGCAGTTATGTGACGCTTACACACCTCGAAACCTACTATGTAACGCAGGCGGCATTGAGCCAAACATTGGAAGATTACGTCACCGACTCCGATTTGAGCCAAGCGTTGAGCGGTTACGTGCAAAACAGCCAAATCACCAACATGGTGACAACGCAGAACAACGTCACACTGCAAACCAACAGGATTGTCCTCGGCAACAGCAACAAGGTTGTCAAAGACAGCGGTGTGCAGATATTGCGAACAGGTTCGTGGAGTGGCACGACGGATTATGTGCCTACAACAAGCATGACAGACGGCAGGTATGCCGTCAGGAACTCACTGAACGGCGGCTACCTTGTCACAGCGTCAAGCGGCACAACCGTCACCGCCAACACCTACCAGCCGCACAGTTACAACAGTAATGGCGGCAATAACCAATGGTACAACAATAACATCTATATACCGACTGAACTGACAATACATAATCATATACTTAATGATTTGAGGGGTTCGGAACTGCAAGGCTACAGCGCAGAGTTAACGCTGCTGGCGGCGGTTGACAAAAACAACGTGACAGTAGGCTACATGTACTGGAATGGCTTATCATACGAACTTGCCGACGTGCAAGGCGGAGGCACGGGCAATGTCTCAACATCGGACACGCTTGACAACGACTACATCATTCTTGGTGCAGGCGAAACAAACATCAAAAAAAGCACCGCACAGATTACAAGCAGCGGCGATTGGAGTTCATCCAACCCTAACATCGCCACAATAGGCAACATATACAACTACCTTTACGACCACTACCAGCCACTTGATGCCGACTTGACCGCAATAGCACAACTCAACGAAGGCGGTGGCAGCGGCTACTTGTACTACAATGGCTTGTCATGGAGTTTCTCCACACCATCGGGCACGGGCAACGTCACAGCGCAAAACACGCTTACAAGCGGCAAACTCGTCAGAGGCGTAGGCGATTTCGGCATTGCGACAACCAACTACGAGGTTGCGACATACTCCGAGATTGCGACCACATGGGACAACAACAGCAATGTATATGTGCCGACAATGGCAAGCATACACCACAGGCTGTCTGACCTTGCAAACATCAAGTTCCAAGCGGGGCAGTACGACGGAGGCAACAACAACTACTACTATCCTAACGGCAGCAATAAGGTTGTTAAGATACCGACAAACACAAGCCACCTGACCGATGGAGGCAATATCGTCATGCGGTCGGATTTGAGCAATTACGTGACGTATGAACAGGGTGATATCAGATATCTGTTGAGAAGTGGTGGAAACATGAGCGGTACAATCGGTTCACGCGACATTATCCCAGTTGCAAACAACCAATACGATTTGGGTAGCAGTAATTATAAGTACAACAACTTGTATTGCACATATATTAATCCGATAGAAATACATCACACATCCAATTTAACTGGAATAACATTCGGAAATGAGTCACTGCAATTATGGGCATATACAGATTCCACACCTCGCGAACAAGCAAGGATTAGTTTGTGGGCGGGCGATGGGCAAGACAGACCAGAGGTGAGATTATATGGCAACATAGGTGCTTGGGGAAGCACGTCTCAAGATAAGGCAATCGGGACATCTTCACACCCTTTTTCAGCCATCTACCTTAAAACGTTTAATAAAACGATAAAGATTACGGTTACTGATAATGGCGGCATCATAACTGATGTACTCGACTAATCCAACCATATCATGTTGCTGACATCAGAAAATGATACAAAACAACATATAACTCACAAAAAACAACCGTTTTTTTAATAAAAAATATTATAAACGTAATAAAAATACACTTATATTTGCAAAGTATTAAATTTTAAAGACATGAAGAATCAAACATTACTTATCGTCGCACGCTACGCCCTCTATGGCAGCGGCGACAAAGTCCTCACAGCAGGGCACATCTCATCTCAAGGAAGAAGCAGATTGTCACGTACAACTCTCGCTCTCAAGGCACTCCACGATGAGCAGCAGGAAATCATCAAGAAGTGCATGACCGACTATGATGCCGAAAAGGGCATCACCGACCCATCAACAAGGACACAGGAGCAAGTCAAGGAACTCAACGACATCATCACCCATGCCATTGAGGAGTTCGGCAATGACGAGTATCAAGGCAACAAGATTCATCCATTGTCAGAATCAGACTATGACAAGTTTATGGCTGCCAACGACTGGCTGCCGATAGCAGTCTATCCCGAGTTCGAGCAGACTTTAAGCGAGGGTTGGAAAGACGAAGAATGCGATTGCTGCACCAAAGCAGAAGAAAAAGAAGAGTAACAACAAAAACATACAACTATGGGCATAGACATTATGGAACTATTCGCTACGGTGGCAGGTTTTGCCGCTGGAGCGGTCGCAGTAACACAAGCCGTAAAGGCGTGGCTGCAACAAATCACACACAAGGAACTGAAGTCATGGGTGAAGTGGACTATATCTTTCATCGTGGCGATAGGCTTGAGCATGGCAGGCTGGGGCTTCCATATCGGCTGTTTTGACGGCATGGCGTGGTACATTGCACTCGGCACAGGCATCCTCACAGCATTGGCAAGCGAAGGCTTGTATGACAGCACTCTTGTACAGTGGATTATCAATCTATTAGGCGGTGTAAGGTTCAGACGTTCACCGAGCCAATCTCTCGGCATAGCCAACACTACCGCTATCCCAACAAGTGACAGCACAACAAAACCGACTTTTGAGGAAGTGTTCAGAGTAATGCTGATGGGCGGAGACTTGAACCCCACATCAATGAAGTCACTGATGTCAAGATATGGCTTGGTCGCCTATATGAGACCAAGGTACGCCGTTATCACAGGCAGCGGCACAAATCTTGTTAGCACAATCCGCTTTTGGAAGATACGTATGAGATGTATCGACAAGGTAGCCAACATTGAAGAGGTCAAGACCAACCCCGACGGCACGCAGCAGACGGTGAGATACATCGCTGTAAGGATTGACACATTCGAGGACTGGTGTAACCTTGAGACATGCATCGAGAAAATTGCATGGGGTAAGATATCGCCGACAACAAAGGACTCGGCGGAGGCGATTGCGGCATCCGACCAGTTCGACATGTAATATCGTGACCTATGGAATGGACAGAGATAATACTTGCAATACTCAGCGGAACGACGCTGGGCGGCATTGTTGAGGCTGTGAGATACCGCAAGGAAAACAGGCGCATCAAGCAGGCGGAGACCTCCAATGTCGAGACCAACGAGCAGCACCAGCGCATCGACCTTGCGGAAGAGTACATGAAGAAGGTGCTGGAGCTCTCGGAGCAGACATATCAGGCATCGGTGAAGGGCAACGGCAACCAGGCTGAGATGATGGAGAGCCTCAAGCAGCTCAAGGAGCAAATCTCGGACTTGGCGGAGCAGAACGAGAAGCAGGACACCGTCCTTCAGGACATCATCAAGTTCCTGAACGGGGATTTCCAGGATTTCCTCAGAACGCAGCATAAAGGCAAGCCCGGACGGAAACCGCGCAAGAAGGAGGCGGCAAATGAAACTGACGCTTAACAGACGATACAAGTGCAACGGATACACCGTCGGCACGCTTTATGCCGACGGTGTCCGTTTCTGCGACACGCTGGAGGACGCCGACCGCGGGCTTGCATCCGGGATGAGCATCGAGGAAATCAACCGCAAAAAACTGAAAAGCATTACAGCGATACCCACAGGCACATACACCGTAACACTCGACGTCAAGTCGCCCAAGTTCGGCAACCGCCGGTTCTACAAGAAACTTTGCGGAGGCAAGTTGCCGCGCCTGCTCGACGTCAAAGGCTTCGACGGCGTGCTCATCCACTGCGGCAACACAGCCAAGGACACCGACGGCTGCATACTGGTGGGCGAGAACAAGGTCAAGGGGCAGGTTATCAACTCGCAGGCTGTGTTCACACGGCTCTATGAATGCCTCGCCAATGCCCGGAAGGCGGGCGGGGAAATCACAATCGAGATTGTATGAGCAGGGACGAGAACAGGACAGCCACACTCATAACGCTTGCAATGGCGGCGTTCATCCTTTTCTCGGCGTTCATGCTCGGGTGGAACATGAAGGCTGCAAGGTGCCAGCAGAACAACACCGCCGACACGATATACGTGCAGCGCACGGACACGGTGACGCTGCTGGAGGTTAGAGCCGATACGCTGATCCAATATATCGACCGCCTCCAGCCTGTCACCGTCCATGACACCATAAGGGTCAGCGACACGCTCTACATATCCATGCCGTACGAGTTCCGGCACTACTCGCAGCCGGACACGCTGGACGTGTGGTATAGCGGCATAAACCCGCATATCGACTCGGCCAGAGTTTACATGCGCACCGTGACCAAGATTATAGGCAAGCCGTATGAGGTGGTGAAACCGCCGCAGATAACGCTTGATTTCGGCATAGCGGGCTATTATTCGGCAAGGCAGGTGAACCCGTACCTCTTCACTGAAATCCGCTATAACGCCAAAAAAACGACCTTCTCCGCATTCGGGGCGATAAACCACGAGGGTGAATGGGGTATGGGTGCGGCTGTGGCCTACAGGCTGGTTGGGATACAATGACAAATCACCGTCAAGGTGAGGGATTCTTCATATTTTCATAGCGTTTTATTTTTTCTAACTGATTCTTTCCCTCTGTTTGCCCCGTCAGTTGCCGCTGGCGGGGTTTTTTATTTCAATCGGTATCTTCAGCACGGCGTCCTGCTTCTTCTTGTCGATGATTTTGGCATAGATCTGCGTCGTTGACAGTTCCCGGTGGCCGAGCAGCTTGGATGTCGTATAGATGTCAACTCCGAGCGTCAGCATCATCACGGCGAAGGTGTGCCGGGCGCAATGGAACGTTATCCGCTTTTTTATCCCGGCATCCCGGATCCACTGTGCAAGGGTTGTGTTGCAGTTGTGGTAGCTGAACCCGCCGAACACCTTGTCGTCATCCCCTCCGCGCTCACCCATCAGCGGCACAGCCTGCGGGCTGATGTCGAGATATTCGAGACTTTGTGTCTTGCGCTGGCGGAACACGATCCGTGTGAAGCCGTCCTGCGTGATGACATCACGCCACGTCAGGGCCGCAACATCGGACTTGCGCAACCCGGTGAGGCAGCTGAAGATGAAAGCGCGCTTGAACGGCTTGTCGAGGCTGCCGGATGAGAGCAGCTGCAGCTCCCCGATGGTGAGATACTGGCGCACGCTCTCCGCCGGAGTGACGACATCCACACCGGAGGTCACATCCCTGTCAAGCAGACCGTCTTTGACCGCCTGCCGGACAAAGAGCTTGAACACGTTGCAGTAGCCGTGCACCGTAGTCTTTGACAGCGGCTTGCTTATGCCGTTATAGTTGCGGTTTGCTGACTTGAGGAGGAAGTCATAGAACGCCCTCACGTCACGTGCGGTGAGTTTCTCAACCGGGAAACCGCTGCCGAAATGCTCTTCAATTCTTACCAGCAGGTTGCGGTATGTGCCGCCGGTGCCTTCGCTTTTTTGTGCGACGATGCCGGAGGCGTACTCCAGCAGCGGCGTCTTCGACTTGGGGTGGCCGCCGAAACCGTAGGCGCCGTTCTGTATGTCGATGATGCGCTTGGCCTTGATGGCTTCGGCAAGCCTCATCGTCTCGTTGTTCCTCGTTTTAGCGTTGCGGTCCCGCTCGGGGATAAGGTAGAGTTTCAAAAATTCATACGACCGCCGTCCGTTGTGGTAGATGTCAAGATACAGCGACATGTTGCCGTTGGCCAGCCTCTTCTGCCGCAGGTGGACAATTTCCTTTGTTTTCATGGCAAGTAACAGCCCGGTAACATCCGGGTAACAAAATTTTATTAATTAAAAGATAAAAAAACATATTAAAATTAAAATCGGTATCATGCCGAAAGGCGGCAAAACACCATATTTGTTGCATTTCTTTCCACATTATTCAATTTTAGTTGATATTCAGCGGCAAAATTACTATTTATGCGCACGAGTGCCAGAAGTGCCTCATACCCAGCAACATGACAGCCGCAAGGCGCTTTCGGGTAACAAGCAGGCAACAAAAACCGTCAATCATGCCCTTTTTCCTGTCCGATGATTTCAATGAGCCTGTCAATCTGCTCGTCCTTCTTCTGCGTCTGGTTGGCTATGATTTCAAGCGCCGACGTGATAATCTCCTGCTGTTTCTCGATGGTGCGGAAGAACCGCACAGTATCAGGCAAAACGGCAGCACCTTCTGCGGCTGTGCTTGTGTCGTGAACATATAACCCTATGCGCTCATCGATATTCTCAAGGAGCTTGAGCATTGATGCAGGGATAACCCTGCCTTTCTCCCAGTTCTGCACCGTCCGGAGCGTGACGCCGCAGATGACGGCAAGCTGCGCCTGTGTCAGGTTGTGCTTTTTCCTTAATTCCCTTACGTCCATATCCTTATTTGTTATTCATATTTTCAATAATCGTCAGCAGGCGGTCTATCTGCTCCTGCGACTTCTCAACGAGCTTTCGTTGGGCTGCAATCTCGTCAATGGCCTTGTCCAATGTCGCAGGGCTGTTCACCTGATTGTTGTTGCCTGCGACCTGCGTGTTATGGTCGCCGCTGATTTCCTGACGAAGGGGCGGCGAAAGCATCTCACCCTCGCCTTTGATTAGCCAGTCGATATTAAACATCAACCCATAAGCGGCATTGAAGCGACGCAGAAAGCTATCGGTCAGGATTCCTTCCTTCCCTTTTAACGCGGCAGAGACGTTTGGTTTTGTTGCGCCCATTGCGGTTGCCACATCAATCTGCGTATGCACCTTGCCTTGACTTCTCAGATAATCATAGGCTGCTTTCAGTCTTTCTTTTCTTTCCATTTATTATTGTCTAAATCTTAAAAATTCTTAAAAAAGGCATTTTTCTTCTTAAAAATTCTTGCTATAATAATTATTATGCTTAATTTTGCAGCGAAATAAATTGTTAAATTTTTGCAAAAGTAGAAAAAAAAGGGAAAATAAAAATATTAAAAAATGGAAAAAAAGACGTTTAAGGCGCTCGTAGCGGAGAGGGCGCAGGAAATCGCTGCCGAAAGGCGGCAGGAAAAGGAGGTGGTGGACTTCCGCACCACCACCAAAAGGGCAAAGGAGGAGGTCATGGATACAATATACCATGAATACTCCGAATTAATGGCCACCCCGCACGCATCAAAGCTTGAGGTGATGCATTATCTGATGGGAAAATATGAGTGCAGCATTACACTCATTTACACAATCAGAAGAAAATACGAAAAGGAGACAACACTATGATCCTTCAGATAGAGCAACTTGACAAGCTTGTCCGCTGCGTAGAGGCGATGGACAGCCGCCTCCAGCGCATAGAGGCGATGCTGGCACAGACGAGACCAACCGAGAGTGGCCGCAAGGTCATGAATGTTGACGAGGTGGCGGCGTTCACAGGATACGCCAAGAAGTACATCTACCACCTCACAGGCACGCACCGCATACCTCATTACAAGAGGGACGGCAAGGTCGTCTTCATGAAGGACGAAATCGCAAAATGGCTGCGTGAGACGAAAGTGAAAACCGAGAACGAACTATTAATGTAAATAATTTTGAAAAAATGAAAAAAGTAATCATTAGAAAAATGAAACTCACCAACTTTAAGGGGTTGCGGGAGTTAGAAATCGAGTTTAATGACTCGATTACGAGCATTCTTGGTAAGAATGGCTCTGGTAAAACTACCATCTTCGATGCCTTCACGTGGCTGCTGTTCGGCAAGGACAGCGAAGACCGCAAAGTATTCAACATCAAGACCCTCGATGCCAGCGGCAAGGCCATCGAAAAGATACCCCACGAGGTGACGGCGCTTCTGTTGGTCAACGGCGAGGAAATCACCCTTTGCCGCCGCATCAAAGAAAAGTGGGTGCGCAAGCGTGGGTCGGCCTCCGAGGAGTTCACGGGGCATGAGGAGGAACGCCTCTATAATGATGTTCCTATGAGCGTAAGGGACTGGACGGAGAAAATCGGTGCCATCTGCACCGAAGAGACGTTCAAGTTCATAACTAACCCAAACTATTTCCCGTCTCAGAAAGCCGACGTGCAAAGGGCGATGCTGATGCGCATGGCCGGTGCAATCAGCGACGAGGAGATAGCATTCGGCAATGATGACTTCCAGAGGCTGCTCGCCGACCTCACCGGCAAGACGCTGGAGGAGTACAAGAGGGAGGTCGCAGCCGACAAGCGCCGCATCAAGGCCGAGACGGAGACCATACCGGCAAGGATTGAGGAGTGCAGGCGCATGATGCCGAAAGAGGAGAATTGGGAAGAGCTGGAAAAACAAGTTAAAGACAGGCAGCAGCTTGTCGCACAGCTTGAGAGACAGATAGCCGACCGGTCCATAGCCTACAACGAGGCCAACAAGGCATGGGGTGAAAAGAGCCGCCAGCAGAGCGACCTCATGTCCGAAAGGTCAGTATTGGAGCTGAAAATCAAGGAGCAGGTGATGGCCGAATACAACACACGCAAGGCAAAACAGCAAGAGCTGCAGGGCAAGGCTGCAATCGAAAAAGCAAGACTGCACCAACTGCAGTTGCAGTTGGTGGAGGCGGATAAAAGGCTCTCACGCCTGAAAGCCGACAAGGAAGCCGTCATCAGCCAATGGCGCGAGGTCAACTCACGGCAGCTCCAGTTCGGCGAGAATGAATTTGTGTGCCCGACCTGCGGGCGTCCGCTGGAGATAGACGATATCGAGCGGAAACAGCAGGAGCTGACCGCCAACTTCAACACCCGGAAAGCCGCCGACCTTGCCGAAATCAACCGCAAAGGGCAGGCGCTGAAACAGCAGATAACCGAATGCGAGGAGCGTCTTGCCGCCATTAATGGCAAGATTACAAGACAGGATGAGGAGTTGGATCGCATAGAAGCCGAAGAGCGGCAGAACACCGACACCCTCACAGTACCTGATGCAACGGCGGAAATAACAGCCAACGCGGAATGGCAGAGACTGACCTCCGAGATAGAGAACTTGGGCGGGGAGCTGGAGCAGCGTGCCGCCGCCCCTGACACATCTGAGCTGTTCAACCAAAAACAGCAGCTCGCAGGCGAGATTGACGAGCTCAATGCGCGCCTGCTCAAGCGTGACTTCATCACCATGAACCAGGAACGCATCAGCGAGCTGGAAAACCAGCTGCGTGTGCAGATGAACGAGTTGAGTGAGCTGGAAGGCATTGAGTTTACAATGGCCGCATTCTCCAAGGCCAAGATTGAGGCGGTCGAAAGCCGCATCAACCACCTGTTCGGCATCGTGAAGTTCAAGATGTTCGAGACACAGATAAACGGCGGCGAGGTCGAGACCTGCGAGGCTACGGTGGACGGCGTGCCATACTCCGACCTTAACAACGCCATGAAGATAAACGCAGGACTTGACATTATCAACGCAATCTGCAAATCAGAAGGCATCACCGCTCCACTCTTCATTGATAATGCAGAAGCCGTGAATAAGCTGCTGCCAACCGAATCACAGATGATACGTCTTGTGGTGACAGAAGACAACGAATTAACAATTAACAATTAAAGACAAATTATTATGGAAAACAGAACAACAGCGGTAGCACCGCAAACAACAAGGCCCGTTGACATCTTGAAGTCGGTCATAAGGGCGGAATCGATACAGGAACAGTTCCGCAACGCACTCGGCGCGCACAAGGATGAGTTCGTGGCGTCACTGATAGACTTATACACAGGCGACACCCAGCTGCAGAAATGCAAGCCGAAGGCTGTGGTCGCAGAGGCATTGAGAGCCGCCACCCTTCACTTGCCATTGAACAAGTCGTTAGGCTTTGCCCATATCCTACCTTTTAACAATAGCGTGAAAAGGGTTGATGAATTTGGCAAAGATGTTATTGACCCTAATACACATAAACCAATTTACGACCAAGTTTTGACACCCACTTTTGTTCCTGGATATAAGGGATATGAGCAACTTGCAATGAGGACTGGCCAATATAGATACATCAATGAAGGTGTAGTGTATGAAGGTGAGTATGTGAAATCAGACAAACTCAGCGGTATGATAGACCTGAGTGGAGAGAAACAATCCGATAAGGTTATCGGTTACTTTGCTTATTTTAAGCTGTTAAACGAAATGGAAAAGGTAATATACATGACCGTTGAAGAAATGGCCAAGTATGCAAAAAGATATGCTCCTTCATTGAAGTTCAACACCAAGGTAACCGTACCAATGCTTATAGAACTCGCCAATAGAGAACCAAAAACCAATCAAGTTGGCTGGCTTGGCAATTTTAACGATATGGCTGTAAAGACCTGTTTAAGAAGGCTTTTATCCAAACACGGGTTTCTATCGGTTGAGATGCAACAAGTTATTTCAAGGGAAATTGATAGCGAAAAAGCCGCATTGATTGAACGTAATGAGGCAATTGCTGAAAACGGAAACGCCCAAATCATTGATGTAGAATCTATCACGGTAGAGAGTGTCGATGAAACAACGGGGAAAATCAAAGACAATGAGCAAAAACCCGACTGGGCGTAATGATGGAGGGGCTTGGAATGAGAATGACGTGCTTGGGTTCAGGTTCATCGGGCAACTGCTACCTGCTGCAGGCCTCTGACGGCGTGCTGATGATAGAGGCCGGCGTCAGATTTGCGGAAGTCAAGAAGGCTCTCAATTTCAAGATATCAGGCATTGCAGGCTGCCTCGTGACCCATGAGCACAAGGACCATTCCAAGTCTGTCAGGGACGTTGCAGCATGCGGGATAAGGGTGCTGGCGCTGGAGCAGGTGTTCCGGTCGCAGGGCATCACAAGCCCGTTCTGCAGGGCAATCGAGCCGATGCACGGCTACAAGGTGGGAAGGTTCAAGGTATTTGCCTTCTCCGTTGCACATGACGTGCCGTGTGTCGGCTTCGTTATCGAGCATGAAGAGATGGGCAAACTGCTGTTCGTCACTGATACCATGATGCTGGAATATCGGATTCCAGGGCTCAATCATATCATGCTGGAGGCTAACTACGCCGATGATATCTTACAGTATAACATAGATAACGGTATTGTGCCGTTTGCAATGCGTGACCGCTTACTTCACTCCCACATGGAGCTGGAGACAGCGAAAGGCATAATCGCAGCCAACGACATGACTAACGTTAATGAGGTGGTACTTATCCACTTATCAGGCAATAACAGCGATAGCGAGCGGTTCGCACGCGAGGTCAGCGCCATATCGGGCAAGCCCACGTACATCGCCGAAGCCGGCAGAACTTTTGAATTAAGCAACTATTTAAATTAAAAAAAATCATGAACAAGGAAATAACAATCAACACAGAAGATTTAAGAGACAAATACAACAGCATGGACAACAACGGCAGGGCTCTACTGGAGCACATATTCGGGGCTGACATCTTCGCACCCAAGGACATCACCGAAAGGGTCAGGACCTTTGAGGACGCCATCGCCGTGCTCGGCACGGAGAACAGGGCGGTAACCGACTACTACGCATTGCTGGGCAAGCATTGCTCCGGCTCCGTACTTGCGATGCTCCGCCTGAGAATCATCGCCGAGGCGCTCAACGAGGGCTGGACACCTGTCTTTGACGGCAGCCAAAAGCGCTACATACCGGACTTCTACATCTTCAGCGACGATGAGCAGAACACCCAAGTCAGATACGTGAGGTCGCTGGAGTGGTCGCACGCAGACTCCCTGTCACCATCGGCCATATTGTTCAAGACCGCCGAACTGGCCAGATACGCAGGCCAGCAGTTTACGGAATTATGGAAGGACTTCTTAACAGGCAGATAATATGGAGACAGCGTCAAAATTCATGTTTTTCGCCTCATACTACGAGGCGTTGCAGTATCTGTCAGACGAGCAGTTCGGGGTGATGATGAGGGCGATATGCGAGTTCGCAATAGGCGGCAGCGAACCCGATCTGACCGACCCGATACTCAAGGGCTACTGGGTTCTGATACGTCCGACACTCGAGTTGTCGGTGAAACGCGCCACCGCAAGGAAAACAAATCCGGAACAAAACGACAACAAAACAACATCAAACCGCAAACAAAATACAAACAAAACCGAAACAAATCCGAAACAAAACAATAACAAACCGAAAACAAAATCGGAACAAACTGCAATCAAAACGCAATCAAACTTGAATCAAAGTGAAAACAAATCCGAATCAAACCCGAATCAAAATCCTATAGGAATAAGGAATAAGGATATGGATATGGATGTAGGAGTTGAAGAAAAAAAGGAAAAAGAAACGCCGGCGGCGGATTATATCAGTGAATTAAAAAATTCGCAGATATGGCTGGAACAAATGGCAATGAAGTTTCAGCTCTCACTTACCGAGGTAGTGACGCGATTAGATGATTTCGCGCTCGATTGCGAATGCCGAGCAATATATCATCAGGACCTTAATGACACCCGAAGACATTATAATGATTGGCTGAGAATACAACTCGATGCCGAAAGAAGAAAGAATTATGATTCAGATAGAAAAAAATCAGAAGATAGACGTAAAGGCTCTGATGTCACGGCTACTTCAGCGGAGGACTACGAAGGAGCGTTTTAGTCTGCCGTACACCGATGAGCAGGTGAAAGATATGCTCACGGCTTGCGTAATGGCCGAAGTTGCCTATCGGCATCGGGATTACAAAGCGAGTCGCGAAATGGATTCCTATATTGAAGAAGCGGCTCGGTGGCTCAAGGATGGCAGCACATTCGGACTGCTCATGTGCGGAGTGCCGGGTAACGGCAAGACAACCTTGCTGAGAGCGATTCAATCATGTATCAACATGCTTGATTTACGAGATGATGCTCATAATCGCTCACGCAGGATGTCGATAATCGATGCGAGAGAGATTGCGAGACTGAGCAGAGATTCTTATGAGCAGTATATTGATTACCGCAACAGAGTAATGCTCGGAATTGATGATTTAGGGCTTGAACCGACCGAGGTTCTCGACTATGGTAATGTACTTAGTCCAGTAATTGACCTACTCTCCTACCGGTACACAGAGCAGCTCTTCACAGTCATTACCACCAATCTCCGACCTCAGGAGATTCGGGATAAATACAAAGAAAGAATCGCTGACCGATTCAACGAAATGATGACTAAAATCATCTTCAGAAATGGTTCGTTCAGAGGGAAATAACATAAAAATAACGATTATGCAAGCAGAAGAAATCAGAAAAGAGATAGTTAAAACTCAAGATAAAGTAAAATTATTGGGCAAAACATTGTCAAAGATAGAGAGCGGCGGCAAGAAAAGCAGGCAGGAAGATGGCTACTATGCGAGCCTGTGGACTGAGCTGTTCAGCATCAACTCCAAGCTGACCGACATGGACAGGAGTCTGAGTTATGCCAAGTTTTTCCAAAACCGTCACAAATCATGCGCCAAGTCTCCAACGACACGGTAAAGACTCTGTTGCGGTGCCTGCCGCGTATCCTTGCACATGTCCAGGTTGACAGTAGGGATACGCGCACGCAAAACGCGGTAAGGTTGGTGCAGATAATATTACGAAAACTAAAAAAATTTGAAGATGATACAAGAAAATAGTTTTACACGCCCAATTGGCGAAAAGTTTCAGGTTCGACTCGATGAAGATAGGGTCGTTACCTTGCAAGTGTGTGAAGAGGAGATATCGAAGAGCGGAAGTCCGGAATGTGCTGATTGTTATCTGAAACATACCAAAATCGAACAATGTGAGTATGGAAATCTCAAAACTTTGCCTTCCCTGTACTGCTGGAAATTCAAGTTGCACAGCCACGCAGGCGAGTGTTGGTCGGCATTTCGTACAGACGGAACACATGTTGTTTTTAAATGTAAACAAAATGAACAAGAATAAAGTTATAAAGGTAGCAGTGGTTACGACTGTAACCACAGATAACGAGCCACCATACATAGAGTATGACAACATACTTGCATTTGTTGACGAGCATGCAAGGTATGACAAGGGGGCTAAAGACTTCTTTGTGGCGTTATGCAAGGCGGCAGCGAAATACGTGTACAGGCAGAAGGTGGCTGAGAATAAGGGCTGTAAAGTCACAAGCCGCTTTGTTGATTACGAGGTGTTGACAATATCTGATATGGTTTATATGTCAGATTTGGAAAACGATGGATATTACGATGAGAAACGGAAAAGAAAATAACTATTATGGATATAAAACTTGAAATAGAACAATTAAAATCAATCTTAAAAAACAAAAGACAAATGGAAAGAGACATAATGTACTATATAAAAGAAATCAGCAGGAGCCTTGTTAACATAAGTGGCAGCCTTGACAGGCTGTGCGAACTGCTGAAACCCGAAGAGTCGGTCAAGCCCACCAAGATTAAGGGCTTCACCAATGAAAATAAAGAATACGAGACGACTATGGTTGCTCCAGCGTTCGATGATGAACCGTTTGTATTCTAAATGACATGGCACTAAAGAAATCGACAATAAAACAGTTGAAGGCTCTCGGACTGCATACCGACTGGCTCAATGATGACTTCGCATTAAGAGTCATCAAAATGGAACTCGACAAGATTAAAGCGGAACAATGGAAAGCCGAAGAGGAGAGGAGAGCGAAAGAGGCGGCGAAGACATGGCCTCAAGAGCTTTCCATCGGTGCCGAATTAGTAGAGGTCGCATCAGAGCGGCATGTAATCATTACGGCTTTGGACTTCAAAAAATCCAAAGTCACATATCGGCTTATAGAAAAATACCCGGATGAGCAATTACTTCCGCAAACATGGGACATGAGTGACGAATTGGAGAGATACAAGAAAGGGCAAATCAGACTTGCAAAAGTAAAACAAGAAACCAATTAAATATAACTGATAAACAAACTTTAAACTTATAAAATCATGAAGAGGAAATTTGAATTTGACTTGAGAATGCAGGTGTTGAAGGCACAGTACACTGAAAATTCGAACAAAATCAATCGTGCCAAAGACGAAATTGTTAAAAAGAAAAACGATGCGCTAATTGCCGCTGACAAACTTTTTTTTGAAAAAAAGAAGGTATTGACAAAACAAATCGACGATATAAACGCTACGAAAGCCTGTTTGAGTGCAGATGATCCACAGCGGGAATCATTGAGAGACAAAGTGAAGGAGATAGAACATCAACTCAGCCTGACCAAGACCCTGTATGATTTGGATAAAAACAAAGAAGTCACCAATGCCATTGCAGAACGGATGTCATTGGATGACCAACACAGAGACCTTGCATTGTGGTACGAGAGAGAGAGAGAGAGAGCAATGCGGGAGTTCATGGACTTGATGAAAGAAATTGATGGCGAAATGTAATAAAATAACAGGGCATAACAACTGGCCATCAGCCAATTTGGAGAGGTAGAAATCACAACCAACAACTGGAGGAAGAATGGTGGGAATTTGAAAATAAAAACACTATTGTTGAAAGTCATTCATATTCTGTTGACTGGCTCAACGAACATCACTTCGACCACCGTGAACTTATCAGAAAAGGTTTAGCCATTGAAGCACCAGAAGGGATGTATAACAATTAAATTTTAAATAGAATTATGATACCTAAATTATTAAAACGCATTTATCTAAAGCCAAATTCATATCAAAGAGATTATATAGGGATATGGCAAACAAATCAATGCTATATTATACCATTCTTTTCAGTTACTAACATTATGCGTAAAGGCAACGCTTATGTGAGATTTGGATGGCTGTTATGGTATTTAGAATATTTTAAAGATAATGTCATCTCTACAGGATGTAATGAAGAAGAGTCTCAGGGAAATAAAATTGGTTGATAAAGGACATGCTCTTGAAGCACCTAAAGGAATGTATAATTTTAAAACTGAATAACTATGGAACAATTTAATTTAGAAAAATGGCTTCAAGACAAGAGCCGCAAAGTAGTAACAAGAGATGGAAGAGAAGTTGAAATATTAAAGACAGATTTCCGTGGATATAAACAAATTATTGGAGTTATCAAAAATCGAGATAACAAGGATGATGAGGTCGAGCAGTGGGATGGACAAGGAAATTTTAGAGGCTTATTTGGTGGAGGAAGTAAATATGACCTTTTCTTTGCAGACGAGAAAGATGAATTGACTGAGTTTGAGAAAATGCTTCAATATGTATTAGAGTGCTATTCTGGTCATGAATTTGCAAGTGAATCTGAAATTGAAACATTAAAACTTAATGCACAATCACTCCTCAACTTGGCAAGAAAGCAACTTCAACCAGAGTTTGAAGCAGAACTTGATAAGGCATATAAAACAGCTGATAATGTGCAATATCAGAAGGGCAAACAAGATGTTTTGAAAGACTTGCCGAAGTGGAAGAGGGCAACTGAAAACAAAGGCTGTTGCAAACATGTTCTTTTATTAGGGAATGAAGAAAGAGTTGTTTTTGCTACAGAAATTTACGAAGGCGAACTTTATATTGCAATGGATGATTTGAAAACATTACCAAAAGAAGAATAACTATGAAAATAAAAGAAGAACTAATCTGCAAAATCAAAGAGAAATGACAAGAGAAGAAGAAATAACAAGGGCAGCAAATAATTATTGTATTGATGCAAGATAAAATACAATTAATCAAGCAAGAGATTGAACAAACAAGAATACAAAATCAAAGGAGGAAAAGAGATGAATCATGATATCGCACACTGTTGCGGAGAAGACAGAACGACATATCCAATAACGATTTGCCCTAAGAAAGACACTTGCCACAGGTATCTTGCATCACAAGACATTTTACTGCCTGCTGTTGTATCTTGGGTATTGCCTATGGGTTGCATAAACGAAAACTTTAAATTATATTGGGAGGACAAAAAATGAATAATATAACTAAATGGATGAAGTCTATAACACCAAAACAATTTAGAGACTTCTTTATGATACGAGATTGGGAGTGTGTTAATTGCCCAGCAAAGGATTTTTGTAATGCTGAACAAGATGACAGATGTTGCGAGTGTGTTAATTGCCCAGCAAAGGATTTTTGTAATGCTGAACAAGATGACAGATGTTGCGAGGAAGAGTTCTATAATTGGGCTTTGAAAGGAGGTGATGAATGAAAATTGAACATTTAGATTATGTAGTAAGCCTTTCATCAATTAGGGATAAACTTCTCGGCATGAAAAATAATCTGAAAAAAGATAATAAAGAACGTAGTATTAGAGTGCAATTTCACTCCACGCCAGACGACTGCTGGGATGTAGTTTCTTCCGATGACAGACTACTTGAACTTGTTGAACATGCAATAGACATAAGACTTCAAGAAGTTGAAAAAGAAATAACGGAAATTGAATGATTGGAGAAAGGAGGTGAGAAATGAAAGTTGACGAGCAATATGAACGCGATGTATATCGCATGAAGTGCAAGCACGACTTGTCCAAACAACGATACAGGTATTATCTGCCGTTCCCAAAGTTTCGGTTGAAAGGAGAAACGGAATGCAATCCGTTATTAGACATGCCTATTGACGACATCAACATATCCGTCCGACTGAAGAATTGTCTGAAATTTGCCAACTGCGTGACCGTCAAGGACATCCTTAAATACACCAAGAAGGACCTCCTGTGGATGCGTAACTTCGGTGCGAGAAGCATTAATGAACTTGAAAATTTCCTACAAAAAAACAACCTTAAATTTAAACATCCATGACGATAGAAGAATACAAACACAAGTTCAATGAACTTGCAAGCCAGATGATGGATGAACACGGAGATTTCCAACAGATTATCATCAAAACAGAAACAAATGCTGTTGATGAACATAACCGTGCAATAGAAATAACAATTACTTGTTCAATAAACTTTTAAAAAAACATAAACCAAATATAAGTAGAACTATGAAAAAGAAGATTGTAAAAATAGCCGTAGTGTCATACATTATGGAAGAAGAAGATGCGGCATCACCGCTTATGCAGTATGATTCGATGCTTGTACAGGTGGATACATCGCCTAAATTTGGGAACAAGGATTACTATGTGAACATTTGCAAGGCCGTCTGTAACCTCATACATAATAACCTGATGCTGGAGTACCCTGGAAGTAAGATTTTTAGCAGATTTGTTGACTATGAGGTTTTTCGCATATCAGATATGATTTACATGTCAGACTTGCAGGAGGACGGATATCTGGACATGATAAAGAAATAACTATGGAAGAGAAAAAAGAGACGACACTCGGAGATCTGATCCGCTCAGACTCCTTCCAGCGGAAGCTGGCGGCAGCCATCAGGGACTGGTTCGGCAAATACGACAATATTGTGATGCGGCTGGGAGGCCGGCCAAAGCGCAACCCGACACTCAGGCTGCGTGAGATGAAAGCCGAAGACCCGAAGGTGATGACAGGCATGTACATCCGCCTGCTCAACCACAAGTCGGAGCTGCCAACCGCCCTGAGAAACGTCGTGTGGTCAATATGCGAGCCGGTGCTGACGGAGTGCATCAGCGAATACAAACGGCAGCATGAGGCACAATGAGAGCGCAATCCAGAAGGCGTGCGTGATGTGGTTCCGGCTGCAATACCCACGCCTCGCCCTTAACCTTTTTGCGGTCCCCAACGGCGGCAGGCGGGGCAAAACAGAGGCGGCTATCATGAAGGCTGAGGGTGTCACCGCCGGAGTCGCCGACCTTATCCTGCTTGTCCCGTCCAAAGGCTTCCATGCGCTGTGTATCGAGATGAAGACACCCGACGGCAGGCAGCAGCCGTCACAGAAGGCGTGGCAGGAGGCTGTCGAGGCGCAGGGCTGCAGGTATGTCATCTGCCGGAGCATCGGTGACTTTATGCGTGAGGTAAACTCGTATTTGCAATTTTATTAACATTTTTTAAGAAAATATTTTCGTAAAAATCCTAATTATTTAAAAAAAAATGATTAATTTTGCAATGAAATAATTAATTAATAATTAAAACTGATGAGCCAACAGGATAGATAACACCGGCAAACAAAACATGAAGACTCTACAAGAAATGAGAGACATAGTTGCCCGCAAAGAGGCCAACTTATTAACCATCGACGCTGCCCACGAGTTGAAGGGCAAAAAAATTCAGACTTTTTATTTTGGATATGCCGGTCAAGACGGCACTGATGAGTTCGTTGTCGGTGACTTGATTTCACAATGGGAATACTACCGCCATTTAAAAGAAGACTGCTATCCTGACGAGAAGGGACATCAGAATCGCACTGAAGATTGGGAGTCATGGATGTCACCCCAACAAATAAAATGCAGAAAGGAACAATTGGAGCTTCTTAATGGCGAAACAGGCGACCAAACATACATCCGTTATACACCGGGTGATGATTATGATAACAACCATATTATGTGGTGCTCAGATGTTGAACGTTATGTATTTTACATTATAGCAGAATGAGAACCCTATGTTACAGTGTGAGGCTTTCCAGCCTCACACGTATTTCTGAAAAAGCATATAAGGCTACATCATTTGATGGAAGCAGTGACATTATCCCGGTGAGTCAGGTGTTTGGCCGCGATTACGAAGTGTCGAAATCCGATGCCTGGTGGATAGCCGCCTGGCTTCTGGAAAAGAAAGACATCCAGTATTCGGCAAAAAAACAAGCCTGGTTCGACGAAGCCGGCAACCGCCTCCCGGAATATCATATTGAACATTATATACCTGAAAAAAAAGATACATTACCAAATAACATTATTAAGGAATTAAAGAAATGAGACACAACTATATGGATGAAGTAGCGGCTATTGAACGTGAATTACAGAAGTCCTGAAGGTATGAGTGTGAAGGATTGCGAGAATATCATCGAAGAACTAAGAAAAACGAATAAATGAAACTGCTGCAGCACCAGATAGAAGCGAAAGCGCACTTGCAGGAATGGAAGGTGGGGGCGCTTTTCATGGAGCCGGGGACGGGGAAGACCCGCGTGGCCTGCGAGCTCGTGAACGAGGTGCCGGATATCGACCTCGTTGTGTGGATTGGGCCATTGCGGACGATTCGCACCGAGAACGGCATCCCGTCCGTGATGGACGAGGTGGCCAAATGGGGTGGCTTCCATGCTCCAGCCGTGTATTACGGCGTTGAGAGTATCGGCGGAAGCGACCGCATTTATCTGGAGCTGCGACAAAGGATATTGGAAGCAAAGACACCTTTTGTGGTGGTGGACGAGAGCCTGAAAATCAAGAACGCCGATGCCAAACGCACCAAGAGACTGCTTGACCTCGGCGAGTTGTGCCAATACAAACTCATCCTCAACGGCACCCCATTGAGCCGCAACTTGCTGGACTTGTGGAGCCAAATGGAGTTTCTTTCGCCGAAGATACTCAATATGAGCTTGACAAAATTCAAAAACACCTTCTGCCGCTACACCACTATAAAGAAGCGGATAGGCAGCTGGAAGACCTACAGCCGCGAGTTCATCACCGGCTACGAGAATGTTGACTACCTTTACAGCCTTATCCGACATTATGTGTACGAATGCGACCTGCACCTGAACATCAGACAGAACTATTCGGACTGGTGCTACAGCATTACCGAGGAGGAGCGTGAACAATACGAGTGGCTTAAAGACCAGTTTCTGTCAGATGAGCTGCTGGAGTTCCGCAATAACAACATCTTCCTGGAGATGACACAGAAGATGCAACACTGCTACTGCTGTTCACCGGACAAGTTCGATACGGTTGACCTTATCCTGGAACGTGTGCCGGAGGATGAGACTATCATCTTCTGCAAGTACATCGACAGCCAGGAGGCTTGCCGGAAGCGGTACCCGAAAGCGGCGGTGTTGTCGTATCAGAAGGAGAGCTTCGGACTCAACCTTCAGCAGTACCACAACACCATCTATTTTGACAAAATTTGGGACTTGGCCCTGCGAATCCAGAGCGGACGGCGCACGTTCCGCACCGGACAGGAGTACGACTGCAAATATTATGACCTGACCGGCAACGTGAAACTGGAAGGCCTCATCGACCGCAACATTGCCAAGAAAGTGTCGATGACTGAGTATTTCAAAGGCAAAACAAAGGAGGAAGTGTATGAATGTCTATGAGGCCGCACAGATAAGGATTTCAAAGGTGTTTGATGCCTTCGGTTACGTCTATGTGTCGTTTTCGGGCGGTAAGGACAGCGGCGTGTTGCTGAACATGGTGGCCTCCGAAGCCAGGAGGCGTGACAGGCGCTTCGGCATATTCCACATGGACTACGAGTGCCAGTACGAGATGACCACGGAATATGTGGCCGAAACGCTGAAATCGTTCGCCGACGTGGCCGACATCTACCATGTGTGTGTGCCGTTCAAGGTGACGACATGCACGAGCATGTTCCAGTCGTATTGGCGGCCATGGGACCCAACGAAGCGGGGAATCTGGGTGCGTGAAAGGCCACAAGGCTCTTACATCAGCTTCCCTTTCCTGCGCTCGAATATGTGGGACTATGATTTCCAAGTCGCCTTCGGCGCATGGTTGGCCAAGGAGAAACGATGCCCTGTGTGCTGCATGGTCGGCATCAGGACTCAGGAGAGCCTGAACCGCTGGCGTGCCATCTTCAGCGACCGCAACTATAAGAACTACGACGGCTGGCGATGGACAAAGGACATGGAAAACGGCGTGGTGAACGCCTATCCCATCTACGACTTCACGACCGAGGATGTTTGGATTGCCAACGCGAAGAATGGTTGGCGGTACAACCACCTCTACGACCTCTATTACATGGCCGGCGTGAATATCGACCAAATGCGCGTGGCCTCGCCGTTCATCAGCGAGGGACAGGAGTCGCTGAAGCTGTACCGGGTGATTGAGCCGCACACCTGGGGAAAGTTGGTGAGCCGTGTGAACGGCGTGAACTTCACCGGCATCTATGGCGGCACCACGGCCATGGGATGGAAGAGCATCACCAAGCCGAAGGATTACACGTGGGAGCAATACATGTACTTCCTGCTTGACACCTTGCCGCCGAAGACCAAGGCGGGCTATCTCGCCAAGCTCGAAACCTCTATCCGCTTTTGGCGTGAGCGTGGCGGCTGCCTGTCGGAGGCCACCATCGCCAAACTCCGTGCCGCTGGCGTGAAGATGGAGGTGCAAGCCACCACCAACTATGCCACCGACAAAAATCCGGTGCGCATGGAATACCTTGACGACATAGACATATCGGAGTTCAAGGAAATCCCCACCTTCAAGCGGATGTGCATCTGCATCATGAAGAATGACCACTTATGCAAGTATATGGGTTTCTCCCAGACCAAGGAGGAGATGACCCGCCGAAAGAACATCATCGAAAAATACCAAAACCTGCTATGATATCACCCGTTTACAATGTAAAAGCCGTGCCCATTGAGAAGATACGGGCCAACAGCTACAACCCCAACGCCGTGGCACCGCCCGAAATGAAGCTGCTGGAGCTGTCGATATGGGAGGATGGCTACACCATGCCGATTGTGTGCTACTATATCCCGGAATCAGACACCTACGAGATTGTGGATGGCTTCCACCGCTACACGGTCATGCTGACCAGCAAGCGCATCCGCGACCGCGAAGGCGGCATGATGCCTGTCGTCACCATCGACAAGCCTTTGAGCAACCGCATGGCTTCGACCATCCGGCACAACCGCGCCCGTGGCGCACATTCCATCGAACTCATGAGCAACATCGTGGCCGAACTCACGAAGTCGGGCATGAGCGACGCATGGATATTGAAGAATCTCGGCATGGACGCAGATGAAGTGCTCCGTCTGAAGCAAATCAGCGGTTTGGCCTCGCTTTTCAAAGACAAGGAGTTTTCAGAGTGTGAGGAAATATAATCAGGATTGGATTAATTGAAAATTCCATTATCTTTGCGCCGTCTTTTGAGTGGAAAGTTTTTTCTTTGTCATAACTGTTATTCGTGTTTCATTTTTTTGTGATTTCATTTTTGGGGCTCGGTTTGGACTTTTTCCGAGCCTTTTTTTGTGTTTTTGCGAAATTTCGGGCTGATTTTGCGAAATAATTTCATGTTTTAAAGTTTTTGGTTATTTTTGCGGCTGTAAAGACGAACAGCCATGATACAGACGCAGATGATACCCATCGGGCAGATTGACCCCAACAAGGGACAAATCGAAGGGCTGCCCAAGAACCCGCGCCTCATCCGTGATGAGCATTTCAAGAAACTCAAGAAGAGCATAGAGGACAATCCGGAGATGCTGTACCTCCGCGAGCTGCTGGTCTATCCGCACAAGGGCAGGTATGTTGTCATCGGCGGCAATATGCGGCTTGCGGCAATGAAAGACCTCGGACACAGCGAGGCGCCATGCAAGGTCATCCCGGAGGACACCACCGTGGAGCAGCTCAAGGCCTACACGATAAAGGACAACGCAGCCTACGGCGAATGGGACTACGACCTGCTGGCCAACGAATGGGATGCCGACTTCCTCGACGAGTGGTGTATCGACATACCGAACACTGACATCGGAGAAACGGACGACGAGAGCGAGGAAATCAAGCGGATGGAGGAGGAGTTCAAGAGACGGATGGAAGCAGGCGAGGACTTGTTGGAGGACGAGGAGTACCAAGCCTTCCTCGAAAAATTCAAGATGAAGAAAACCACCGATGACTGCTACACGCCCAAACTCGTCTACGATGCCGTCGTTGAATGGGTCGAAAAGGAATACCAAGTCAGTCGGAAAACCTTCGTCCGTCCGTTCAATCCCAACGGCGACTATCAGAAAGTGAAATACCCCAAGGGCTGCATCGTGGTCGATAACCCTCCGTTCTCAATCCTTGCGGAAATCTTGCAGTTCTACAAGGAAAAAGGCGTGCGGTTTTTCCTTTTCGCTCCATCGTTGACGCTGTTTTCTTCTTCTTCTTCTTCTTCTTCTACGGCTCTTTGTGTCGGTGTGTCCATCACCTACGAGAACGGAGCGAATGTGTCGACCTCATTCCTCACCAACCTCGAAAATCGGGAAACCCGCTTTCGTTCAGCACCGACCCTTTTCAAAGCCGTCGAAAAAGCAAACGACGAATGGTCGAAATCGCTGCACAAAGAACTGCCAAAGTACACCTACCCCGACAATGTGGTGACATCGGCATTCGTGGCGAGGCTCTCCAAGTACGGCATCGACTTCGCCGTCAATGTCAACCAATCGTGCGCCATTTCCGCTCTTGAAAGCCAAAAGGAATCGGGAAAGGCTATCTTCGGGAAAGGCTATCTAATCAGCGAAAAAGCCGCAGCCGAAAAAGCCGCAGCCGAAAAAGCCGCAGCCGAAAAAGCCGCAGCCGAAAAAGCCGCAGCAACAAGGTGGAAGTTGAGCGACAAAGAGCATAAAATCATCGAGCAACTATCCAAATACGATGAGCCATGACCGACGACTACGACTTCAGTTTCCTCGACGATGTGGGCGAGGGCGGCAAGGACAGCACAATAGCGGTGGAATCCGACAATGCCGCAGCGGGCAAAAAGGGCAAGCGCAGGACAGCGGCATGTGTCGAACTCTCGGAACGCTACCTCTACCGCCGCGCCTTCTCGGAGGTGTCGCTGCTCGACATCCTGCCAAAAGACCTCAAGGAGGGGCACAGCGTCCATGTCGTCACAGGCGGCGATGTCGACAGCCTCTCGTACCTCAAATGTGTGCTCCGCGTCCAAAACCTCGACCACTGCCTGTTTTCCACGTGGTGCATGGCAGCAGAGGACATCCTCCAGTTCGACAACTGGCTCGACCAAGGGCGCATAAGGAAACTTGACGCCTATGTCGGCGAAATCTTCCCGACATCGTACAAGGTCGAATGGAGGATGCTGCAGGACTTGTTCCAGCGTCACAAGTGCGGACGCATCGCTGTCTTCCGCAACCATTCCAAGATTTATGCGGGAGTTGGCGAAAAGTTCGCCTTCGGCATCGAAACCAGCGCAAACATCAACACCAACCCGCGCACCGAGAACGGCTGCATCACAATCGGGCGCGAGATTTACGAGTTCTACAAGTCATACTTTGACAACATAACATCATTTGTATAACACATAACACACAAGACCATGAGTTCCGCAAAATTACGCAGCATTAAAAAGAGGACATTCCTCGCCAAACTGGAGTCCACTCTCGGCAACATCAGCGAGAGCTGCAAGGCGGCGAACATAGACCGCAACACGTACTACAACTGGCTCAAGGCTGACCCGGTCTTTGCCGAGGCTGTCGACACCGTGGCAGAGCTTAACCTCGACTTCGCAGAGTCATGCCTCAAGAGACAAATCAAGGATGGCAACACGACAGCGACAATATTCTACCTCAAGACCAAAGGCAAGGCACGCGGCTATGTCGAGACATACGACGTGCGCGGCAATATCGCCATGAGAACCAACTACTACGGCATGACCGCCGAAGAGCTGAAAGAGGAGGCCGCAAGGCTCAAGGACATCATCGACCAGGCATGAGATGGCGGACATCAAGGCAATGGAGCGGATGCGTGCAATGGCGGCCAGGGTTGCGGGGG
>Ga0310696_10000675_pt1 | contig 51923 bp, 37 predicted proteins | sample AusTroGonzalo_MG_4_FD_203885 | JGI IMG/M metagenome (GOLD analysis project Ga0310696, IMG submission 203885) | Bovine rumen microbial communities from tropical cattle in Woodstock, Queensland, Australia - Gonzalo_02 (v2) (version 2) | ecosystem: Host-associated > Mammals > Digestive system >...
ATTTCCAAATTTGAGATCCTTCTTTGTCATAATCTTCCACACCGGCTCCGGCAGAGATCCTGATGACAGGGCGGATGCTTAATCCACGGCTGCGAATGGTTTGATAGGAGGAAATTGAGCTGTCATTGCTCGAATTAAACCACAGCCCACGCCCCTGCTGCGCACCATCGCTAAGCGAGGAGGACCAATAAAAGCCTTCGGTGCCTGCGCCATAGCTACTGTTATCTAAGCGCGCGCCAACCGCCGGAAGGAAAATGTAATTGGAGTTTCCGGCGGCCTTACTGACGAACTTCATGCCGCTGACCCCGGTACCGTTGTAATTGGCTACCCAACTTTGGGTTGTGCCCGCTATCAGTTCCGTGAAATCGGCCTTGGTAGGCATCAGCCATGGGTCTCCCCAAATGGCGGCTGCGGCATCGTCTTCAGGTTCCAGACGGTCTTTTCCGTCACCGGGGGATTGAGGCTCTTTCGTGTACTTGGTGAAAGTCTGCCCGTCGTGGGAAGGGTTCCAGATATAGTTGTCCCAATTGAATGAATGGTCTGAATAATCCGTGCTGCTGTAGCCTGTGGTTTCGCCCCAGGCGAACATCTGGCCATATTGAGAAGCCTCTTCTGCGCCGATATTCATATTGGCCCATTTGGTGCCGCTGGGCAGGCCAAGATCCACGGCGACGAGCTCTTTCCGGATATAAACCGGCCGGATGCTGATGCCAAGATAGCGAGCTACGCTGGTGGTATATGGAGAGCCTCCTTCATGCATATAGAGATACTGCGCACTGGCAACATCATCCCCCAGGGTTGAAGTCCAATAGTATCCGCTATGATCGCGTCCGTTTACTGTCGCGTCCATATATCCTCCAAAGGACAGGAATATGTGTTTCGAGGCGTCCTCCTTACTGATGAACTTAACGCCGGCAATGGAGGAGAATTCGTAATTGGCAACCACTTGCTGGGTGGTCTGGTCAATCAGCTCGTCCATTTCATCTTTCGTGGGCATTCTCCACAATGCGCCCCATTTTGCCCACGCGGCATCGTCGTATTCCAGCATCAGTGTTTTGATATTGTCTTGGGAATTATATCGGAAGAATTCCGTGCTGGACCCATCTTTTGACCACTGGTAATTGTTCCAAGAGAATGTATGACCGCTCATTACACCGTAGTCTTGGGTTTCCCCCCAGGCAAAGAACTGGCCGTAGGAAGGCACACCCCATGCTCCGAGATTCATATTTGCCCATCGGGTTCCGCTGGACAATCCCAGGCTGACGGCCTCCAGACCGACAACCGCAGGAACACGCTTCCGGATATTGTATATCTTGTTGGCCGCCAGAGTGATGGACCCGCCGAAGGGAAGAGACTTGCCCCCGACCTGCACCGTGGCATTATTCAATTCGGTTCCGGCAGGAACCACTGCCACAAACAGGACCATCACATCGGAACCGGACAAAGTGGCAGTAGTGCTCCCCGTCCGCATTGTGCCGGTGCCGGAATCAATATAAATGTCCAGGACGTCTCCCGCTTTGGTCGCATCCTCAAATGTCATGATGAAGTTAAGGAAAGTAGACTGCTGGGACACGGTAAAAGACTTGGCTGCAAAGGTGGATGTGCCCGTAAAATGACTGTATTTCTGTACAGCCTCGGCCGTCGTGGCGGTAATAGCCGAAGTAGGGTACTCGGCGGAATCATAAGACATCGAAGTCATAGCGTCGGACGTGCTCTTGAGATATGCCTTCAATTCCAGGTCCGGAGCCGGTGAACCTTCCCCCGTATAAGTGAGATTACCCTCAAAGGTAGCATTGTTCTCTCCGGCTCCGGTTTTCAGCGTCAGGGTTCCGCTGATGTTGGTGCCGGTAAGCACCAACTGGTCTCCCGTTTCAAAGATGTAATGTTTGTCACTGTCGAGGGTAGCACGGGTTGCGTCGGCGTCACTGACGGTGGCGCTGTAGAAGATCACAGTTCCCTCGTTGACCGCCGGCTTTTCTGTTTCCGACGGTTCCTCTGACGAGGCGGGCGCTTCTTTCCTCACACACGATGGTCCGAGAATGATGGCCATTGAAAGGGAAAACCATAGGAATAATGTTCTCGTATTCATCATATTTTTTCGCTTTATTTCTCATCAAGGTCTACTTCCTCGGGATCACCATTGAATCCGGCGCTGGGCTGGATCAACATGCCCTGCTCCGGGGCAATGATTACCGTTTCCGATGCGGGTTGTTCATAGACTTTTTTCTGTTCCATAATGCAAATGTTAAGTTTACGATCATTCTTAATGATTTTGCAAGTTATGTTATAACTTTAATAACGCTGTTCTCATGGCGCACTAGATTGTACTCATGGCGCACAGATTTGTACTCACAACGCATACACCCCCTCCAGAGTGGGGTTGTTCGCTTCTTTTTAGTATCTTTGCCCATCTGTTTTTTTGAGAAAAATGAGAAGGTTTTTATACATTTTCCCCCTGTTTCTGGCGCTGGCCGCCTGCGAGCGGAAAGGGAGCATGACCCCGCTTCCGGCTTCGGATGCCGACAGCATCTACACCTACAGATACATCGCCATGCGCATGGTCCGGGAGCCAGAGCGCTGCCTGAGACTCTTGGACACAGCCCAGCTGAAGGGGACCATGTCGGCCGACAGCTGCAACATGATGCGCGGCTACGTGTACAACACAGGGCTGCACGACAGGGAGAATGGCAAGCAATATATGCGCGCTGTGCTGGACCGCGAAGGGCTAGACCACCACAGCGACGTGTATCTGTCCACGCTGGACGCCTTCTGCACGCTGTGCGTTACGGAGGGAAATACAGAGGAGGCGCTGAATGCGTCGCTGGAAGGAATAGGTCTGGCCCGCGATCGGGAGTTCCCCCGGCTGGAAGCGTCATTTTATGCGATGGCAGGATCGGCCATGGAGCTTCAGCGGCCGGGGTCAGGAGAGCAGTACATGCGGCAGGCCATCGGCATCATCAAGAACCTGGAGGATGCGGGAGCCAAACCCAAGGCATCTTATTATATGAGCCTGCTGGCCCAGCGTCTGGGAGAGCAGGGCAGATATGCCGATGCCGCCGAGGTGTGCCGCGAGCGTCTGGCCTACGTAGACGAGATGGAGAAGGCCGGAATCCACATGCCGCGGGGCTACTTCGACAACCAGCGGGGCGGCGCCTACTGCATCCTGGCCTGCTGCGAGGCCGAACTGGGCCACTTGAAAGAAGCCCGGTGGGCTGCCCAGCAATATGAAAATACTCCGTATGCCCAAACACCTACGGGGCAGTTCAACATTCTTCGTTACTATGTGTTGGCTGGCGATAAGGACCGCGTGGAGCAACTGAGCAAACTCCAGGAAGAACGTCTGCTGCGACAGGGTGACTCCATCAGCCCGCTCTACCGCACCCTGTTCCTTAACAAGGCCAACCTTTATAAGAATCTGGGCGACTATCGCCGTGCCTTGGAGGCCGCTATGCGCGCTTCCATCCTGCAGGATAGCCTCACCGTCCGCGAGCGCGACAGCAAGGCGGCCGAGTACGAGATACGTTTTAAAACGCAGGAGGTCCAGTTGGCTCTCCAGAAGAAAGAGGCCAAAGAGCGGCTGCAATGGATTATGATTGCGGCTCTGGTCCTGATCCTTCTCATATCCGGCATCGCTCTTTGGCGTAATATCGTGGCTAAAAGACAATTGAGGAAGGTCAACCACGATTTGTACGATACCATCCAGCAAATGTTGGAGCAGGAGAAGAACGCCGAAGAAGTGCTGGAAGGGATTCCGGTATCGGCCCTTTCTGGCACACAGCAACTGTACCAGCGTATCGTGAAGCTGATGCAGGAGCAGAAGCCCTATACAGACAGCGCCATGAACCGCGATACGCTGGCGCAGATGCTGGGAACCAACTACAACGCCGTAGCGGCTGCCATCCGCGAGTTTGCCGATGGCGCCACGCTGGGAGAGTTCCTGGACGACTGGCGCATCCGCCACGCCGCCGCCCTGCTCAGGGACAGCAACGATTCTGTAGGTTTGGTTGGAGAAATGAGCGGCTTCGCGTCCCGAAGCCACTTCAATACACTGTTTCGCGAAAAATTCAAGCTATCGCCCACGGAATACCGCAAGGCGGCAAGGGGTTAGTACCTTATTGCTGGTCGATGCCGTGGCGAAGGTCGTATGAGTCGGCAATAAGATGCTTGGTCATACGCTTCTGAGCCTTCTTCAGTGCCCAGAAACAGCCAAGCAGGATGGTAAGGGAGATAACACCGCTTAGCTCCGGCGTTACAGAGGCCGTCATTGCAATGGTGTCATAGATGCCGTGTGCCAGCACGGGATACAGCCACATCTTGATGCCGGCGTAAGGTGCGCGGTATTTGTCAAAGTGGTTAAGGGAATAGTAGTAGCCCATAATCACGGCAAAGGCAAAGTGGCCGGGAATGGCAGTAAGGGATCGGCCGATACCGGTTGTTACCCAAGCCGAACCTGCGGCAAAAACGTATTCGATGTTCTCGAAGGCGGCAAAACCCATGCCCACGCAAACGGCGTACACAATGCCGTCCATACGCTCGTCAAAGTCCTTGCATTTGCGAAGGAACAACCACAGCATGAACAACTTGGCTGACTCTTCCGGAATGGCGGCACCAAAAAACGCCGTGCGGAAAGCATCTCCAATGCTGTTGATTTCCTGCGGGAAAAATCCCATGCGCATACTGGGGATGGATATGCACAGGGAAGCAAACACCGACAGCCAGCCAAAGAAGAAGGCCTTCACCAGGTTTTTCACAGGTTCCCGTTGCAGTTTATCCTGCTGATATGTCAGGTAAATCAAAATGAGGGCGGGCAAAACCGCCAGTGCAAGAACTGTAATCACGTCGTTTTAATTTTCGGCAAAATTAAGGAAAAATCCTTTATCTTTGTAATCTATGAAGAGAATTCTACTACTTGGAATTGTTGCGGCAGCGCTAACAGGTTGCTGCTCCCGCACGGAGGACGTTACCGGAAGTTCCGTTCCGGACCTTGGCTGGCTGTTCACATGCAAAGGGCCTTATGTGCTTAATACAAAAGTTCAGGCAGCGCCCGGATCGGCCTCGCTGGTCCTTATTAAAGACCTGTCCTTAATGGCCGATAAGCAGGACACCGTATTGTCCATACAGGCCGAAATTGCTCCGGACAGCACGCTGCAGGCCAGTCTGGGCCAGCTGGAGCCCGGTTTTTATCAGTTAAGGCTAAGGGACAGCGTGCGATGGAATATCGGCATAAGGCCGGACGCCGTTGTAAGTGCACCGGATGCTCCGGAGGACTTTGACCAGTTCTGGGAAGCAACTCTGAATGAGCTGGATCTGGTTCCCCTTGAGGCCGAATTCAAGGAGATCCCTGAATATTCCAACGACAAGCGCACCTGCTATGAGGTTACGTATCCTTCGTTCGGCGGAGCTGTTGCCGGCGGTATCCTTTCCGTTCCCACAGCCCCCGGCAAGTACCCCGTGTATATCCAATATATGGGCTATGGCGCTCCGGTTTTCTACTTTGACCCGTCGGCCAATCCGGACCGCATAGATTTCCTTGTAAGCGTTAGGGACCAAGGCATTTTCAAAGGCGACCAAAGCCGATGGATAGACCGCGGCATTGACTCGCGCGAAAACTTCTACTACAGAGGCGCCTTCTGCGACGTAAAGCGCGCTATAGATTTTGCAGCATCGCTGGAAAAAGCCGATCCAGACCGCATGGTGGCCTTCGGAGAAAGCCAGGGCGGTGCCTTCACCTTCATGGCCGCAGCACTAGATCCCCGCATCCGTGCAATCGCCCCGGCAGTGCCCTTCCTTGGAGATTACGCCGACTATGCCCGCATAGTAAGCTGGCCCGTGCACGAAGTATTCGAAGAGGCCGATAAACAAGGCATTCCCCGGGAACAGCTTCTGGATATGCTGCGGTACTTTGACGTAAAGAACTTTGCACCGAAGATTGAATGCCCGGTGTATATGTCGTTCGGCCTGCAGGATCCTACCTGCCCGCCGCATACGAACTTTTCCATTTACAATAACTTAGGTAGCAAGGAAAAACGCTTCCTTTGCGTTCCCACCTGCGGCCACGCCATGTGGCTGGAACCCTACTGGGCCCAGGTACGCGACAAGTTCCTTGACTCTTTTACACAGCCGGAGAATGATTAAACAGCTGCCCTGCATAGCCGATATAACTCTCTTTCTGTCTAAAGAGAAAGAGCTATACGTTATTCATGACAATAATGTGGCATGGGTAGCGCAGAAAGTGTGTAAATACTTGAATGTCAAAGGATGCTGGGGCGTTGAAACCTCGGAAGAGCAGAAAACCATGGACACCGTCCTGGCGCTTGAAAGGCAGTTACTGGAGGCCGATGCTTCCCGCAACGCTTTTCTGCTGGCTATTGGCGGCGGCATTACCACGGACCTTGTGGGCTTCACTGCCGCAATATACAAGCGAGGCATCCGTTATGCCAACCTTCCTACAACGCTTCTGTCGCAGGTAGATGCAGCTATCGGCGGTAAAACCGGCGTGAACCTGGACGGCTACAAAAACATGCTTGGCGCCTTCCATATACCGGAATTCACTTTCCTGTGCCCTGCGGTGCTGGAAACCCTCCCTCCCCGCGAGCTCCGCTGCGGCCTTGCCGAAATGCTAAAAACCTTCCTGCTGGCCGATGGCGCCGCCTATCGGCAGGCAATTTCCGCTGCAACTCCGGACCTCATCATGAAAGCCGGCGCTATCAAGGAAGCCATTGTGGAACGTGACCCCAAAGAGCACGGAGAAAGGGCCAAACTGAATCTGGGTCATACCTTCGGCCATGCAATTGAGTATCAGGCGCGCATACACGGAGACGACATCGCCCACGGAGAGGCTGTAGCTATGGGAAGTATACTTGCAGCGCAGCTGGGAGAGAGCCTGGGCATAAGCGAAAAAGGCCTTGCGCGCAGCCTGGAGGAAGATTTTGCAAAAATCGGCCTGCCAACCAAGTGCCCGTATTCGCTGGAAAGCCTTAAGGAAGCAATGGCTAAGGACAAGAAGGCGCAGGGCGGCGGAAAGGTGAATTTTGTGCTGCCTGTTAAGCCTGGAGAAGTTGTTTTCCACCAAATGAATCCCTATGATCTGCACTTCGATACAAAATAAGGAACTGTCTCAGATACTGGAACTTCTGGATAGCGGCAAGGTAGAGATGGCCGAAATCCGTCTGGACCGCTGCCCGCTGGACGACGAAGAAATAGAGCAGCTGTTCTCGCAGTCGGACATTCCGCTAATTGCCACCTGCCGCCTGGCCGAAGAGCCGGGAGCAGTATCCATACTGGAGCTTGCAATAAAAGCTGGCGCAAAGTACGTGGATCTGGAGATGGAGGCCCCACCAGCAGCCGGCCGGCGTATTCGCCAGGCCTGTCAGCAATACGGCACGGTGCTAATACGTTCCTTCCACGACTTCCGTGGAACACCCTCTTTAGATGTTCTACAAGCCACCCTTGAACGTGCCCGCCAGTTCGGCGCCGAAATTGTGAAAATTGTTACCACTGTAACCTGCGAAAAAGATAATACAACGCTTGCACAGCTGTACAATGGCGTTCAGTCAGGTACGCTTGTATCGTTCGGCATGGGAGAAATGGGCCGTCAGTCACGTCTTGACGCCCTCAAATACGGTGCTCCGTTCACATACGCATGCACTACGGAAGAGGAAGCTACAGCTCCCGGACAGTGGACTACGGACCAGATGCGAAAAGCCGTTTACGGCAACTTCCATTTTGTGCAGGCAGAGGCCATGCCCATGCCATCTTCCAAGAGCTTTGCCCAGCGTGCAATAGTGGCAGCAGCCCTTGCCCACGGAACTTCGCACCTTGCCGGTTATTCTCCCTGCGGGGACAACGAGAGCGCCATTGCTGTAGCCCGCGCCCTGGGGGCAGAGGTTACCATCAACGGCAGGGAACTTATTATAAAGGGTATCGGCGCAACGGAAGGCTGCCTCGGCTTAAAAGAACTTCATACCGGCGAATCCGGATTCCTTACCCGCATGATGGTGCCGCTGCTGTCGGTGCTTTCCAAAGAGCCGGTCAGGGTAACCGGAGAAAAAACGCTGCTTAATCGGCCTCTCACCGATGCCCACGATATTATGGCCGCCTATGGCGTAAGGCTGTACCCGGAAGGGAGCGGCGACAGAAAGGTGGACTGCTTCTTGCCCCTAAAGGTGGCCGGTCCGCTCATTCCTGGCAGGGCCGAAGTCCCTGGCAAAGGCGGTTCCCAACTCATTTCCGGCCTTTTGGCTGCACTGCCGCTGGCATCCGACAAATCGGCCTTATATGTAACCGAGCCAAGGAGCATCCCCTACCTTTTCATTACGGTGGACGTGCTCAAAAAATTCGGCATACGGATAAGCTCGGAAATGGAAGGCGACGACAGATTCATGGAAACCGAGGACTGGAGCCTGTGCACCAGCGTAAATTTCCGCACAAAGGGCGGGCAAAGCTACAAATCGGCCGATTTTGCGATTGAAGCCGACTGGTCGGGCGCCGCACCCTTCCTTGTTGCCGGCGCAATCTTTGGCGACGTGGAGGTAACAGGCCTTGACACTCAGTCGCTTCAGGCCGATATTTCCATAATGGACATACTGATGGAAGCCGGCGCTAGCATGTCTCAGCTGGACGAGCCCACCAGTAGCATCCACGTAAAGCGCGCACCGCTTAGCCCTTTCAATGCCGACCTTAACAACGCCCCGGACCTGTTCCCTATGGTGGCAGTGCTTGCGGCTTTCTGCCCCGGACAAAGCCATATTCTGGGCGTGGAACGGCTCAGGCACAAGGAGACCGACAGGGCCGCAGCGGTAGAGAGCATGCTAACGCAGATGGGCGTTCCGGTAAGTATTAGCGAAGACGAAATGACCGTCACCGGCATGGGCCTTACTCAGCGCATAATTACAGGCAAACTGCTTAACGGCGGTAACTACACTTCCCACGGAGACCATCGCATGGTAATGGCCCTGAAAGTGGCCTCCCTGGGCGCCAGCAGCCCGGTAGTGATTGACGACGTATCCTGCGTGGCCAAGTCATTCCCAGATTTCAACGACTTATTTGAAAGATTATGAATACATTCGGCAATAAATTCAGAGTAAGCATCTTTGGTGAATCGCACGGGCCGCGCATCGGCGTTACCGTAGACGGTGTACTACCCGGAATTCCCATTAGCGAAGAGGACTTCAAGGCCGATCTTGCACGCCGCAAGGCCGGTGCCCTTGGCACCACCCCGCGCGTGGAAGACGACTTCCCGCAGATAATTTCCGGCGTATTTGACGGGCACACCACCGGCGCTCCGCTAACTATAGTTTTCCGCAACGAGGACACCCGCAGCCAGGATTACGAGCAGTTCCGCGCCAATCCCCGTCCCGGTCACGCCGACTTCACCGCCAACCTCAAGTTCGGCGGCTTCAACGACATCCGCGGCGGCGGGCACTTCAGCGGCCGGCTCACCCTTGGCATAGTTGCCGCCGGCGTCATAGCCAAGAAAATGATGTACTTTGCCAAGTTCCACGCCCAGCTTGTGAAGGTGGGCGGTTTGGCCGATGCATCGGCCTGGCCGGAGGCCCTGAAAGCCGCCCAGGCCGAAGGCGACTCCCTCGGTGGCGTTGTGGAATGCACAGTTGAAGGCCTTCCCATCGGCCTTGGAGAACCCTTCTGGAACAGTGTGGAATCCATGATTTCCCACGCCATCTTTGCTATTCCCGGCGTCCGCGGCATAGAATTCGGCGACGGCTTCGCCGCCTCGGACATGCGCGGTTCAGAGCACAACGACCCCTTCCCGGAGCATCAGTGCTGCCACGGCCAGCACGAAGAAGACCATGAATGTTGCCATGGAGAAGGCCACGGAGAGGGTGAGCACCACTGCTGCGGCCGCCACAAGCACCCCCAGCCCCCTGTAACCAACCACGCCGGCGGCGTAAACGGCGGCATCACCAACGGCAATCCCCTGGTGTTCCGCGTGGCCTTCAAGCCCACCGCCAGCATAGCCAAAGCCGGCATCCCCGGCCGCCACGACGTCTGCTTCGCCCTCCGCACCCCCGTCATAGTAGAAGCAATGGCCGCCATAGTCCTAGTAGACCTGGCGCTGTAGGTACCACGGTTTACCTTTTTGCAGAATCAAAAACTATTTGTACCTTTGCAGCGAGATTATAATTCGCAGGCAGGATGGGTAAAGGGTAAGTGCAAAAGTCCCCGCCAGCTGTCCCTCGCTTTTTGAAGTAGTTCCGCTGCGGTATCTTGGGGCAAAGTTTATTGGGAGGTTCTTTGGGACCTCCCTTTTTCATCGGCCTCTATTACTGTAATGCAATATTGGACCTTGGTTTTGTCGCTGCGCTTTACTCCAACTAGGAGTTTGATTAATCCTATACCGACACATTGATACTCCATTCTTAGCATACTTTCAAATTTATTCTGGTTTGTTTTCTTTGGGTTTGCTGGTACTTTCTCCATGAAAACGGCGTTAGAAAGGATAGCATCGAGTTGGAGGACAGCAAGTGTTGACAGGTATGTTAATGATGCATGACCTGCCGTTTCTTCCAAGGACACATGTTTGATATTGATATCGTCTTTCAGGCTGAAGTTGTAACGCTTTGCCTCTGGGTTCTTGGATTTCCACTGGTGATAGAAACGCAGAATGAGTTTATGACGCGCCCTTTTATCTTCGGCCGCGTCTCCTGTTGGAATGTCTTCGGCAGTTATCTCACCTTCTTCCTCATAAGGATCAATAGGAATCTCGCTCAAGTCCGGTTCTTCGATATATCCGACCAGCATCTCAAACGGAACTCCCATCACGGTTGCCGCCTTGTAGATGGTTTCCAGATTCTTGCTTTTGAATAACGCTTTCACATTCTGCTTGCGGATACCCATCTGACGTGCAAACTCGCTTTTGCTCATCCCAATCCTTTCCAGCAGCGCCTCCCCTTTTGCTTCAAAGTATATCTGATTCATAATACTATTTTTACAAAGGTAATAAATAATTATTACCCAGGCAAATTAAATGAGATAAATCTCAGAAGCCGATTCTTCGCGTGGTCTGGTTACCTAGGCGTTCGGCGTTGCAGTAGGCGTGGAGAACGTCCATGGGGCTTTTCTCGTTGCCGTAGAGGATGGAGTTGATGGAGAACTTGCGGGCGACGTTTTCCATCTGGCCGCCGGAAAGGTCGTAGGCCAATGCCAGTGCCGAGCACTGTTCCTCGGACAGGGCCGGAAGCATGACGTGCCATATCTTTTCGCGGACGGAAGCGTCGGGCTTTTCGAAGCAAATCTTGTATAGGAATCGGCGTTCGAAGGCCGGGTCCAGGTTCTGCGTGAGGTTAGTGGTGGCGATAAGAATGCCGTCCAGCTTCTCCATCTCCTGCAGGATGATGTTCTGGATGGAGTTTTCCATCTTGTCCACAGCTTTCTGAGCTCCTTCCTGTCGGATGCCCAGGATGCCATCGGCCTCATTGAAAAGGAGGATGGGTGCCTGCTCGCTGCGCTGAACGGCCAGACGGTAGCGGTCGAAGACATCTTTTATGTTCTTCTCGCTCTCCCCCACCCATTTGCTTTTGATGTCAGGCACGTTTACAGCCATGATACTTCGGCCGGTCTGGCGGGCCAGTTGATAGACGGTCTCGGTTTTGCCTGTGCCAGGCGCTCCGTAAAACAGGCAAGCGAATCCACTACGGAAGCCGCTGTCTTTCATCCGGCAACGGATTTCATTGTACCGGTCAGGCATTAGAAAGCTGTACAGTTCATCCACCTGAGGAGCGTTTTTGGCCGTATAGAAAAGCGTTTTTTCGACCAGCGTTTCCGGTTTGACCAGTCCGCCGATTGTCTTCTCAGTGCCACGGAGATGAAAATCGGCCAGAAGGAGACTTTTCGCCTTGCTGCTTAAATGAATCCTGGTCGTGTTGGCCTGGCCATCTTCGCACACGTGCTCTACCAGCCCCTGCTGCATCAGTGGATGGTTCCCTTCCTTGAACAAAGCCTTTTCCTCGTAGAAGTCGCTTTTGTGGCGGTACAAACGCTCAATCTGAGCATAAACAATCTCCTCGTCATCCTCATTTACCAGGCGATGACAAAGGAAAGTCAGCACCATAAAATCGGAAAACCGTTCCAGATTCAAAGCATTCAGTTCCGTGACGAAGCCTAGTTCCTTGTTTTGTGAGAACAGGTCCTTCAGCTCCTGATAAATGTCTCCGGGAAGAATGGCGTGATTATCCAAATCCTCGTAGAAACTGTCCAGAAACTCAAAGAGTTCTGCTGCGTTCAGTCCCGTACGCCTGGGCTGCTCCGGCTTCTCGTTATTTTTCAGGGACCGTATAACTTCTACCGGCACATCGAATTCGTCTTCGTCTTTTGCGTCGTGAAACTTTAGGAACTTGGCCCGGATTAAGGCGTTGATGTCGTCACTGTATTCCATAGCCCGGATATTGCTAATTGCCAGGTGGCTGGCAATGTCACCGAAATCCACGCGGCGGGGACCTCTGCGAAGGCAAATAGACAAAAGGACAGCTTGTTTCGGAGTAAGCGCAAGGCGGTTGGCAAGCTCGGCCGCAACAGCGCCGTTTTCGGCCCAGAACTTCTCTCCAAGCTTGGTGTCGTTGGATTTCTCGGCCAGTATCTCCATCAGTTGGAGTATGGTTTTTTCTTCTTGTTTTGTATTCTTACTTTCCATATTTTTCGTACATGTGAAGGGCTCTTTCTGCTTGAATCATTCGTTTCTGGGCGTCCAAGAGTGTTTGCCATTGCCTGTTTATCTCGCACTGGAGGCAGTGAATGATATAATCCACGGCATCGGCTTTTGTATTGAACACTTGTGATGCCGGCAGTTCATCTTTTTTGTGACGGAAGGATGACTCGTTGAGAATCTTCCCGTCTTCGGTTTGGTAAACGGTATACTCAAAGACAGAGCTGTTCCCTATGCGCAATCCACTTGAACGAGTCTGGGTTCCAACGATGCACGTTTTCTTGATTGCGTAAACCGCATCCTCTCCGACGACATAATAAACCGTGTCGCCGATATTTAGTTTTAATTGTTTCATCGTCATAATACTATGCAGCAAGGGCCGACATAAGCCTGGTAATACTTTCTTTTGTCACCGGCGTAATTCGGCATGCCTTTTTCCGTTCCGGACGGAAGGCGTCAGAGCGGAGGCGGACCCCGTCAGAGAAAAGGACTTCTTCGAAGGCGCCGGATTGGTCGGCTTTATAGGTGGAAGTTGAAGTTTGTTTCCGGGAATCTTTTGTTTTGGGATTCCGGACCCGGAAGGTTAAATGGTGGCCGGAGCGATCCAGGAGTTCATATGTTTTGGTTGATTTTGGGGTGCGATAAATTTGTCCGAACTGAAATTTTTGAATCTTTTGCATATCGAAGTGAATTTGTTTTTGGATAAAATAGAATCGAAAGGCAAAAAATTCGAAAAAAGTTGCAAAAAAATTCACCCCCGCATTTCTGCGAGGGTGATAGCCATTGAATATGTGAGTTATTTAGTATACCATTTGTAAATACTATTGATGTCTTCAACAATGGCATCTATGACTTGTTCAATTGTTGTGTTGTCGGGAATATCAGTATATTGATATATGTTATTATCTCCATATTTTCCCCAACGGAGCTCCTCATTCTCAAGTGTATTAAGTGGGAAAAGCGGCTTTGAACCTCCAATTGAGATGAAATTGCTCAACGAATCATTAATACTCTTTAGTTTACAAGGAGGTAACCAGACATTTGTGAGATTCTTCCCCAAATTATCAATCATATCTTTATTGACCCGTTTTGCCCCTTTAGCAACTTTGTCGCATATTACCATATGGCAATATCTTTCGCCCTGAACCTGAATTATCAATTTCAAGTAACCTTCCTTCAAACCCTCACGTTCAAAAAGAAAGAATTGCGCCTCAAAGATTCCAACGCCATGGGCATAATCTGATTTTGTGAATACTCTTATTCCATCACTAAATCGATCTTTGTTCTTCTTGGAATCGAATCGTGCACAACACCCCACCAACTTGTTTTCCAACAAAACCAATAGTTGATCATATAAAAGTTTTTCGTGAATATCGTGAATACGAAGTCTCTTATACTCCTCAATCTCTTTGATTTTTTCCTCAAATCCTTTAGGCCTCATATTCCCATTGCCAGACTCCTTGACCCATGGTGATATTTGGAGACGGAAAGACTCTTTAGGGTTGATTCCCCAACAAGAATAGGCCAGGCTACATAAGGAATCCAGAAAATCAGAATAATCTTGAATAACAAGTTGATTTAGATCTTTCCCTGATAAGGAAGAGGGATCTATTTCTTTAAGAACTGCTAACAAATCACGATACGTTACATGTCGCCAAATAAAGGGGAAGTCAAGTGTTTTTGAATTCTTTTTATACTTCAGCTCTTGGGATATTTCAAAGTCTTTACAATCTTCTTGGCCGATACACGTGTCCATCAAAGACAGGAGAATGAATGTGATACCGTAATTAGCGATCCAATCAGAAAATGTTGCTGTATTATTCTTGAGGTCGTTTATTGCCTTTTTAATTATTGAGCCTGTGCGCCACTCATTAAAGGCTTTATTTGTATATTCCTCCAGTTGTCCCCGATAAGGGAGACTCTTCATTTTATTCTCAAGTATTAATACTGGAATCCATTTTTGAACGACTCGTTTTCCTGCTTTATAACTATACTCTTCATTATCAGTAGAACTATCTGCACTTAAATCATTTACCTCCTTCACTGGATCAAGAATATAGATACTCAAATCGAAATGATGGAATTCCCTACGGACCTCAATGTTATTGTTGCTTGGATGAAACTCGTCTTCCCACCAAAAATTATTTATCCCGGCAATTTTATGCAAGATATTCAGAAACAAATCCCAATTTATGGTACTTATCCAATGTAAGAAATTGCTGTGAAATAACTCTTTAGACCCCAAGGACATATGAAACATCGTAGAGTTACTCAATTCCTTCGTATATTGTTCATACGGTTTCTCCATAGGTGTTACTTTTGTGTATTAAACAGATTCTATCTTCAATTTCTCCCACACTTTCACCATGGCAAGGGTGTCCAGTTCGCAGTAGCGGAGCAGAGCTTCGCGGGCGGCGGCGGCTTCCTCAGGAGGCATTTTGGCGATGGATGGGAATAGGTTCATTGCGTCGCCGCCGTTCTGGCAGAGGCCGCTGAGGGCATGGTAGTCCAGTTGCGGATCGTCAGGGAAAAGGGCCGGAAGGACGCTCTTAATGCTGAAAGATCCTCCCATGGCAGGAACATAATAGTCGCCGGCACGGAACGGGTCGATAAGGTCCTGAATGTTTTCTGAAATGTTGCGAAGGTGGTCCGCCAGGTCCGGGAAAGTGTTGGCCAGTTCCCTTAATCGGCCACATTCAAACATCTTGTTGTAGGCCAGGGTGCAAACATCTTTGGGAATATCCCGGCACAAGGCTTCGGCAATGTCTCTACGCGGATCTTGCCCGCTAATGCCCAGGAATTCTTTGTGCAGGAGCGGACCGCCTTCGTACTCAATGATGTGGAGTGAGTACTGGAAAGGAATCTGCTGGTAAGGCTTTGTGCCCGGATACTGCGGAACTGCATCCTGCTGGGTTTCAAAGTCAAGGAAATACAGCGGATAGGTTAACTTGTCCAGGAAATCCTTGATGCCGATCGGATTGATATGGTCGCAATCATTCAGATAACAACCTATCTGCATGTTCTGGATAGGACCGAGACTGATATTACGAAGATCCTCAAAACTTATATGCCCGGCCTTATAACTGTCCAGTTTCTTGGCAAATGTGAAGCCGCCACGGCCTTTACCGCCATATACATTAAACACAGAAGGCTTTGGCAGGTGCCGTGTGCAGTAGTCCCAGAAGGCGCAGTTGTAAGGGTCATGACAATGGAGGCCGATGTCGAGTTTAGGCTCTTCGCCGGCAAGCGTTTTCTTTGCAGCCGCAATCATTTGCGGGACCACCTGATATTCCTGCTGAACCAGTTCGGCAAGATCGGCTGTGTAGAACAGGCCCTTTGGATCCAAATCAACGCCACGGACATAGTCTTTGTCAATACGCACCAGATAGGTGCCTGTTACTCTAACTCCGCAACTTTCCAGAACGTATTTCTGATAGGCGATGTCGCGGGCGTATTTGACGTAATCCGGGTCGTCTTCAGGCATATCCACCTTGCCGGACGAACTTTTGACCTCGTAGATGGTCCAGCCACTGGGTGTTTTATGAAGGATATCCACTGCGCAGTAGTTGCCATCCCAGGAGAAGGAGGCTTCGGCAATGTTCTCCACGCCGCGCGCCATACAATCCTGCGTGCGGCGACACATCTCAGAAAGGTCCAGGCCGCCGTCGGGCGTATGAGCAGTCACTTCCTCGAATGGACCAAGATAGCCCATAGCCAGGTCCCCTATCACATTGCCTTCGGCGAAACGGGCCTCAAGTGCCTTGTCCTCGGTGGCTGCTTCTGGTTTGTATATTCTCAACCACAGCGCTTTGGGGCACTGACGGAAGAGTGTGTAACGGGATTTAGAGAGGTTTTTCAATGTTCAATTAATTATAAGTCTCAGTAAAGGTAGCAATTTTTCTCCAAATGTTATTACCGTGGGCATAAACAGTTATTCACCAGCACCTTAAGTATTTACCCCCAGGCAAAACCGCCCGGGGGTAAATACGTAAATCTCTGTGGCACAATTACTTGCGTCCACGCAAAAATTAGAACATATAGTACGCGGCTACTTTTAGGACGCCGGTGTGGATTTTTACGTTGGGATTGGTGTCGCGGTCGATGAGGCCGTGGTCGTAGCCAACTGTGGCGCGGATATGCTTGATGATTTCGATGCCCAGACCGGCGCCAAGCATTACGTCAAAGCGGGTGAGGGTGGGATTTGTTTCAAAATTATCGGTGGTTCCCTTGACGTGGGCGTCCACGGAAAGGCAGTCCAGCGATGCCACGGGGCCGCCAAAGACATAAAGTTCCACCTGCCTGCTAATAGGTATATAAAGCTTTGCACGGACGGGAATATCAAAATAGATTTCACCAAGGTTCTTGGTTTTATCTTTCATGAAATGATAACCGGCGACACCGGCTACATCGGCACCGACAGACAGACCGAAGAGCCTGGTAAGGCGGAAATTTGCCTCAAAGTCCACAGAAACGGTGGGGGCCGATCCAATAACGGTTACACCCTGGGCGTCTGTAAACAGATATGCACGGCTGCCGGAACCTGCGCCGATGCTGATCTGGGCCGAAGCCTCACGTGCGCCGGCAAAGAAGAAGGCCACAATGGCCAAAATAGCGAATAATTTCTTCATAATCTTTCAAATAAGCGAGCAAATATACTGTATTTTTTCGTATTTTTGTATGCTATAACATAATTGAATATGAGACGTCCGTTCCTTGTATTTCTACTTTTGGCAGCGCTCTCACTCACGTGCTGCACCAAAAAAGCCGATAATTACACGGTGATAATATCCTTAGACGGCAGCCGCTGGGATTATCCGGACTACTACGATATGCCCTTCATGGACTCCTTGGCCACAGTGGGCGTAAAAGCAAGGATGGAGCCATCCTTCCCTTCCTCAACCTTTCCGAATCATTACGCCATGGCAACAGGCCTGGTTCCGGACCATAACGGCCTGGTGAACAACACCTTCTGGAACCCGGAAACGCAGCACGGATATGCCATCAAAGACGACGAAGCCCGTTTCGATCCCCGTTATTATCTTGGTGAGCCAATTTGGATTACAGCCCAGAGACAGGGCGTAAAGACCGGAGTGGTGTACTGGGTAGGATCGGACATCCCCATCGGCCCGGAAGATAACCAATATCCCACCTATTTCCGTCACTGGGAGGAAGACCCTCACTGGAACTTCGACCAGCGCTGCGACGAGATTGTACGCCTTATGAGCCTCCCGGAGGAGCAAAGGCCCCGCCTTGTGATGGGTTATTTTGACGAGCCGGACCATCAGGGCCACGTGCACGGCCCCATGTCGGTGGAAGTCAAGGAAATGGCCGAACATATGGACAGCCTTATGCACAGCCTTTATTTAAGGCTAAAAGCCCTCCCCTACGGAGATAAAATCAACTTCATACTGGCAGGAGACCATGGCATGACCGACATCTCCAAGGACCGCTTTATTGCCTGGTGGGACGTTATGCCGGAAGAATGGACCGAGCGTGTAACCGGAACAATTCCCACAAGCATTTGGGCCAAGGAAGGCTATGCGGACAGCCTTTATAACAGGCTAAGCAAAATAGATCATATCAAAGTGTGGAAGCACGGAGAGGTGCCCGAGTATCTGAACTATGGCACTTCCAACAGGCTTGGAGATCTTATTGTTGCTCCGGATCTTGGCTGGCAGTTCAACTACGCCCCTTCCAAGAACAACGGCACCCACGGTTTCGATCCCAGAAACGAAGAAATGATGGTTGCCTTCCGTGCTGTGGGCCCGGACTTCAAGGTTGGGTACGAAGCACCCTTCACCGAAGGGGAAAAATCGGCCTTCCATAATACGGACCTTTATCCCATGCTGTGCAAACTGCTGGGAATCAAACCTGCGCCGATGGACGGCAAACTTGAAAGAATTGATAACATTTTAAAATAAAACCATGAGCAAGCATTTCACTTTACCCTACGACGGAGGTCTTATCGATAAGGACCTTCCTGCCGGCATCCTGCACACGTACGAGAAAATCTGGACTCACGTTTATCCGGAATCACGCCCTGCGTCATACGCAATTGCCGATGTAATTGTAGATGCAATCAATGCACACAAGGACGGACTGTTCCGCCTGGGACTCACCACCGGTTCCACGCCCGTATCCCTGTACAACGAGCTCACCCGCCGCTATAATGCCGGTAAAGTTTCTTTCAAGAACGTGGAAGTTGTGTCTATTGACGAATACTATCCCTTCCCCAAAGAAGCCCCGCAAAGCCGCAATCACCTTCTGCACGAGGCCCTTCTGGACAGAGTGGACATCCTTAAGGAGAATATTCACATTCCCGACGGCACCGTGCCGCAGAAAGACCTTAGCGACTACTGCGCAAAATTTGATACCATTGCCCGCGGCATAGACCTTCTTGTAATCGGCATTGGCGAACAAGGCCAGGTTGGCTTTAACGAGGCCGGTTCCAACGAGAAAACCCGCACCCGCGCCGTCCGTCTGTCATACGCTTCCCGCAAGCGCCAGGCCGGCAACTTCAACCACGATATTTCGGCAACGCCGGACAAGGCCATCACCGTAGGTATCGGCACAATGCTCAGCGCCAAAAAGATTATCCTGATGGCCTGGGGCGAAGATAAGGCCAAGGCGGTCAAAGCCGTTGCCGAGGGTGCAAGAACCACCGACTGCCCCGCTTCCCTGCTTCAGGCTGCAGACCATATCTCAATGTATGCCGATGAAACTGCCGCCAGCCTGCTCACCCGCAGCGTGGCTCCCTGGCTGGTCGGCCCTTGCGACTGGACACCCAAGTTCGTGCGCAAAGCCGTTGTATGGCTGTGCGAGGTAACCGGAAAGCCCATCCTCAAACTTACAGAAAAAGACTACCTTAACAACAACCTTGGCGAACTGCTGGAGAACTTCGGCCCGTTCGACAAGATTAATATCAACGTTTTCAACGACCTGCAGCACACCATTACCGGCTGGCCCGGCGGCAAACCCAACGCCGACGACAGCACCCGCCCGGTAAAGGCAAAACCTTTCCCCAAGACCGTGCTCATCTTCTCGCCCCACCCGGACGACGACGTGATTTCAATGGGCGGCACCTTCATCCGTCTGGCCTCCCAGGGTCACGACGTGCACGTGGCATACGAGACCTCCGGCAACGTGGCAGTTCACGACGACGTGGTTCTGCAGCACATGGACTGCGCTTTCCAGCTTGGTTTTGCCGATAAGTTCGACGAGGTTAAGAAGCTTGTGGAAAGCAAGAAGCCCGGCGAGCCGGAACCCCGTGCCCTGCTGGAGATGAAAGGCGCCATCCGCCGCAGCGAAGCCCGCGGCGCTGTACGCAGCTTCGGCCTCAACGACAACACCAACGCCCACTTCCTGAACCTCCCGTTCTACGAGAGCGGCGGCATCAAGAAGAATCCGCGCACCCAGGCCGATGTTGACATTATCAAGAAATTGATGAACGACCTGAAGCCGCACATGATCTTCATGGCCGGCGACCTGGCCGATCCTCACGGCACCCACCGCGTGTGCACAGAGGCCGCCATGGAGGCTCTGGAACAGCTTAAGGAAGAAGGCGCTCCCTGGACCGCCGAAACCCACGTATGGCTGTACCGCGGCGCCTGGATGGAGTGGGAGCTTGGCCGCGTAGATATGGCAGTTCCGCTTTCCCCGGACGAGGTTGTGAAAAAACGTCACGCTATCTTCCGTCACCTTTCACAGAAGGACATTGTCCCGTTCCCGGGCGAAGATCCGCGCGAATTCTGGCAAAGGGCCGAAGAACGCACATCTAATACCGCCAAACTGTACGACCAGCTTGGCATGGCCGAATATCAGGCAATTGAAGTATTCCTTAAATTATTCTAGAATATGAAAATCATTATTCGCGACAACGCGAAAGAGGGCTCCCTGTGGGCAGCCCGCTACATTGCAAAACGAATTAACGAAAAAGCCAAAATCACCGACAAACCCTTCGTGATCGGCCTTTGCACCGGATCCACCCCCATCGAGACTTATGCCGAGCTTATCCGCATGGTCAAGGCCGGTGAAGTATCCTTCAAGAACGTTATCTCCTTCAATATGGACGAATACGTAGGCCTGCCGGAAAGCCACCCGGAGAGCTACCATAGCTTTATGCACCGCTATCTGTTCGACCATATCGACGAAAAACCGGAGAACATCCACATCCTCAACGGCAACGCCAAAGACATTGAAGCCGAGTGCGCTGCCTACGAGAAAGCCATTGTGGATGCAGGCGGTTTTGACCTGTTCCTTGGCGGCGTGGGCGAAGACGGCCATATTGCCTTCAACGAGCCTTTCTCGTCGCTTAGCAGCCGCACCCGCGTGGTAACCCTTACCCAGGACACCCGCGAGGTTAACGCCCGCTTCTTTGACAACGATCCCAACGCCGTTCCGGCCCAGGCCCTTACCGTTGGCGTTGCCACCGTGCTAAGCTCTAAGGAGGTTGTTATCCTTGCCTTCGGCTCCAAGAAGGCCCGTGCCATCAAGGACGCCGTGGAAGGCCCCATGAGCCACTACTGCACTCTTAGCGGCCTGCAGAACCATCCCGCCGGCACCATAGTGTGCGACGAGAACTCAATAAGCGAGGTAAAGGTTAGCAGCTACCGCTACTTCAAGGCTGTAGAGGCAGCCGAGAACAGGTAGGCTTACAAGCATGCATACAAAAAAAATCGGAGGCCCTGGCGGGTCTCCGAAATTTTTTAGTCGGCTTCGATAAAGCGGGGCGGCGGAAGCATGGGCACTTCGTGTGCCGGAGCTATGTCGATAACGCCATCGGCCATTACCGGAGAAATTCACTTACTGTTATTGAAGGAAGACCGGCAAGGGTCATGATGCGATTTACAATGATATAGCGCTGCCAGGTAGAGAAGTAGAAGCGGTTGTCTATCATGCAGCTTATCTTTTCGCTGCGCCAGCGGTTAAACATTGAAACATCGGCGCCCTGGAATACACTGATTCTCTCGGCGTATTTTGTACTGATTCCGGCCATCTTGGTCTCGATGGCAGAGGTGAATAATTCACTCCAAGGGACAAGGGAAGGATCGGACTTAGCAGAAACATTGAGCATCATAGGGACAGGCCAGGAATGCTGCGGAATGGCGTCAACTGCACTCACATAATCGTTATACCAGTATTCGTCACCAAGTTTGCCGATACTGTGGCCTCCAAATTCATGAACAAGGGTATTTCTCCATGTTCCTACGTTAACGCCCATTGCAGTCTTTTCATCCTGAGTCACATCATGTGTATTCCCCGGGGTAGCATCTACACTGGCTGCCTCAACACTAGGATAACTCCATTTCAGTTTACTTCCGTCTTTCGATTTAGGCACCATGCAATAGGTTTGTCCGTTACCGTAATTTACGGCCATACCGGCATAGCGCGTATCGTTAATCATTATAAGAATGGGGACTTCTATTATTGTATGTTTTTCATTAACGATATCGGGGCAGTTCTCCGACACAAATCTGAATACCCTGTCGGCATTAGCTGTCATGGTATTATAACTGGTGGCACCCCAGGTTGTCTGGAAATAGCAGTCGCGGTTTTGTTCTTCCGGAGTTCCGTCCGAGATTCTCGCTCCTGATTCGGCCGAAGGAACCTTCAGGATCCATACATTGAAGTAACCTCTGTAAGACTTGTAGGGCTCTGTGTTAAACAAGGCATCTATACCAGATCGGGCGTCTAAGACATATTGATCCATTTCCGCGGCCGTATAACCGTCCGGAATGACAGCGATTGTGGCATAATTCTCGCCGGTGGTATGCTCAATATACAGAATAGGATCGTTAGAATGATCAAAATCGTCACCCAGATTGATGGTTCCAAAATCCGTAATGCGAGACTGATTAAAGGTCATTACCTTTGAAGAGAACTTCTTGGTTGACTGCGAACCGTCACTGTTTTCAAATGTCATGTAGAAGGTATCATGAACGCCCGGCGCAACCACCATATAATAGTCTTTGCCTGCTTCAAAGGTTTTGTCTCCTGGGGCGACAAGACTCACGTTGGTAAACTGTGGGTATCCAGTAAAGTAAATACTGGTTATAATTTGCGGTGCACCTTCAGCGGAAGGAGTTACAACAAATGTTCCCGAAGTGGAAGCCGTCCCTCCTAATGTGACTTTCTTAACACTGGAAACCACATCGCCGGCAAGCTTGAACTTAACAATGGCGCCAACGTTCTTGAAATGCAGCTCTTCCTCTTGTGTTGCAACTTGAGTAAAAGATACGTTTGCTTCTTCCGCCACGCTACCTACGGTTGCAGTCTGTTCCTTAGGAATGTATAAACCGTAAATGGGCTTTTCGTTATAAGTGCCTACAGCAGATAAAGAAGACTCCGGGTAGATGCAGTTATAAGGACCTCCGGAGAGTACTGCGCCGCCTTCGAAAGAAACCTTAGCACCACTTGCCGACGCAGTATAAGTAGTGTAGTCCAAAGCCTCATTAACCATTAGAAATTCATCCCCTGCAGTCCAAAGAACAGACGCATAAGTTCCGGCGCCGTTCATTGAGGTCTGGGATTTGGTTTCGTCCGAATAATCGGCCACTACAGACAAATCTCCATTTCCAACGAAGTGCATCTCCATGGGAACAATGGTCCACGGATCAGATTCTATTTCCTTTGTAGCAACTGTTTCCGGTTCAATGACGCTTTTAGAGCAGGAAAATACAAATAGCGGAACTACCGCCATAAGACTCAAAAATACTTTCTTTTTCATGGCGCTTCCGTTTAAAAACCAAAATCATCTATGAGGAGAAGAGGGGTGAATCCGGGATCCACAATATCCACGGGATACCCATCGTTACTGGCCGATACAAGGACTCCGTCGCGGGGCTGTAGGGTAATTACCTGAACATCAGGCTGCTGATATTTAATTTTCATAGGCTTGATTGTTTTAGAATCAATAAAAAAGACCCGCTTTGAGGCGGGCCTTTTGATAATCCAGGAGATTAGTCCTCTTCCTCTTCCTGGGCGGCGTATTCGGCCAGAAGCTTGTTCTGGACGTCGGCCGGAACCTGGACGTATTCGGCAAACTTCATCTGGAAGGTGGCCGATCCGCCGGTGAGGGAGCTGAGGATGGTGGAGTAGCGGTAGAGCTCGGCCAGCGGAACGCGGGCGTGAAGCACGGTGAAGCCTTTCTCCATATCCTGATTCATGATCATACCGCGACGGGTGTTGAGGTCGCTCATGCAAGGGCCTACATACTCGTTGGGGGTGAAGATATCTACGTTGTAGATGGGTTCCAGGATCTTGGGACCTGCCTGACGGAAAGCCTCCTTGAAGGCGTTACGACCGGCGATGATGAAGGCGATTTCCTTGGAATCCACGGGGTGCATCTTACCATCGTAAACATATACGCGGATGTCGCGGGCGTAGGAACCGGTGAGAGGGCCTTCTTCCATCTTGCTCTTGATACCCTTGAGGATAGCGGGCATGAAGGAGAGGTCGATAGAACCACCAACTACGCAGTTGTAGAATTCCAGTTTGCCACCCCATTCGAGGTCGGTGATATCCTGGCTCTTGAAGTTGAACACAACGTCTTTGCCGTCGATCTTGAAGTTCTTGGGAGCTTCCTGACCTTCTACGTAAGGGCATACCAGCAGGTGAACCTCACCGAACTGACCGGCGCCGCCGGACTGCTTCTTGTGACGGTACTGTGCGGTAGCAATCTTGGTGATGGTTTCACGGTAAGGCACCTTGGGAGCGTAGAGTTCGATGTTCTGCTTGAACTCGTTGTTGATTCTCCACTTAACGTAGTTGATGTGCTGCTCGCCCATACCGGAGAGGATGGTCTGACGCAGTTCCTTGGAGTATTCCACGTTGATGGTGGGATCCTGTGCGGCAATCCTGTTGAGGGCGTCGCCAACCTTGGCTTCGTCGTTCTTGTCAACAGCCTTGACGGCGGTGCGGTACTTGGCATCCGGGAATACCATGTGCTTAACGGCCTCTACGCCGGGCTGGGCAAGGGTAACGTCGGTTTTACCGGCCTTGAGTTTCATGGCGCAGCCGATGTCGCCGGCGCTCAGGGAGCTAACCTTTTCTTTCTTGGCACCTACTACGGCGTAGATGGCGCTGAGGCGCTCACCGTTGCCGGTTTCGGGGTTCACAAGGTCGGCACCCTCATTGAGTGTACCGCTCATTACCTTGAAGTAGGAGATTTCGCCCTGGTGCTGTTCTACGCTGGTTTTGAAGATGAAGAGGGCGGTGGGGCCGGCAGGGTCGCACTTGAGGGTGCCGCCGTCCACGGTGGGTTCCTCTTTGCCTTCCGGTGAAGGAACAACGTTCACGATGAATTCCATCAGGCGCTTTACGCCAACATCTTCCTTGGCTGCTACGCAGAACACAGGAATGGTCTCACCTTTCACAAGGCCAAGACGGAGACCTTCACGGATTTCGTCGGTGGACAGTTCCATGGTCTCGAAGAACTTCTCCATGAGCTCGTCGGAGCCTTCGGCGGCTTTTTCCATGAGTTCGGCACGGAGGGATTCGGCTTCGTCGGCGTATGCTGCGGGAATCTCGAGTTCTTCGCCCTTGCGGTTGTAGAACTTCATGGTGATTACGTCCACAATGCCTTCCAGGCCGGGGCCGGGGTTCACGGGGAACTGGCATACGGCGGCTTTCTTGCCGAATTCTTCATGGATGGCATTTAGCACGCCTTCCCAGTTGGCTTTGTCGTGATCCATCTGGTTTACGGCAATTACCATGGGAACGCCGTACTGATCGGCATACCTTGCGAAGAGGGTGGTGCCAACTTCGATGCCGGCAGTGCCGTTCATCACCATGATTGCGGCGTCCACCACCTTGAAGGCGCTGAGTGCACCGCCGGAGAAATCGTCCGAACCGGGGGCGTCGATGAAGTTGATCTTGCAACCGCCAAGTTCTGCGTACATGGGGGTGGCGTTGATGGACTTCTGGTTGGTCTGCTCGAATTCGGTGTTGTCCGATACGGTGTTCTTGTCTTCTACGGAACCGCGGCGGTCGATGACCTTGCCTTCATAAAGCATGGCTTCCGACAGGGTGGTTTTACCGCTGCGGGGTGCGCCGATGAGGACGACGTTGCGGATGTTTTTTGTGCTGTAAGTTTTCATCTGTGTTATTGATTATTTTTGCTTATTTTCATTTTAGCCCACAAATATAACGATTTTTTACATATCTTTGCGTAAGCAAAACCAGAAAACATGAAAAAACTACTTGCAACTATCATTTTGGTATGCACAGGCATAGCCGCCATGGCACAGGTAGAGGGTGTTGAGTCCAATTCCAAGTGGGATATCGGCGGCTCTGTTGCCTTCACATACAACTACAACACAAACACGCCCCTGCACATGTCGCCAAGCGGTTTCGGCATAGATTTGAATACCATTGAAATCCAGTACCATGTGGGCCGTACCACAATGGTAGCGCTGGGACTGTTCGACCTTATGTGGGATTTCCGTTATCTGGATAAGGGCTATATCTTCAACGAAGACGGCACGGTTCCGGAACAGGTGAGCGTAGATGGCCGGGCAAAGGCAAATTACAGGGATTTCACGTTTTCCTTCCCCGTTAGCCTTCATCAAAGGTTCAATTCTTCCTGGAGCATGACGCTTTCCGTTGCTCCTGGTGTCGGCCTGTTCAGTTACAATAACAACTACGTCTCTCCTTACGGGGAAAACAGCGCCAATCACAAGGACCATTTCTTCCCTATGAACAACCGTGCGGGCTTCCGCCTGGACATTAAGGCTGCTGTGTGGTTCGAGGATTTCGGCCTTACTTTCCGTTACCGTCCAATCGGCTCCAAAAACGACCGTCTGAATAACGTCCAGACCTTTTCATTTGGCCTCACTTTCCGCTATTGAGCCCTCATTTACAGCCGTTTCTTGAGGCAGGCCGCCTGGAAGCGGGCTGCGACGAGGCGGGCCGCGGTCCGCTGGCAGGACCAGTGTTCTGTGCGGCCGTAATCCTGCCCCCGGACTTTTACCATCCGCTGCTTAACGATTCCAAGCAGATGACTCCCCGTCAGCGGGAGGAGCTTCGGCCTGTCATCCAGGAACAGGCGGTGGCCTGGGCGGTGGAGGAGGTATCGGCCTCTGAAATTGATAAGCTGAATATCCTCTGGGCGTCGGTCACCGGTATGCAGCGGGCGGTTTTGAGACTGGATCCTGCACCCGACTTTTTGCTAATCGACGGTAACAAATTCCGTCCTTTCGGCCGATATGGATTTGGCGCCTACCGCACCGTGGTGCACGGAGATGCCACTTTTGCTTCCATCGCTGCAGCTTCTGTACTTGCAAAGACTTACAGGGACGATTTTATGCGCAAACTGGCTCTGGAGTACCCCCAGTACGGCTGGGACCGGAATATGGGATACCCTACGGCCGAACATATAGAAGCAATTCGTCAATACGGATATACGCCCTGGCACCGGAAATCCTTTCATGTAAAGGAGCTGGAAGCCGGATTATTTGATTAAATTTGTACAAAATACTTTGTTATGAAACGTTTTCTTGCTATTCTGGCCGCCATGGCCATTGCGCTAAGCGCAGCAGCCGATGAAGGAATGTGGCTTCTGCCCCTCCTCAAACAACTGAACGGCAAAGACCTTAAGGCCGCCGGCTGCCGTCTGTCTCCGGAAGAAATTTACTCTATTAACAAGACTTCGCTCAAGGATGCAATCGTGCACTTTGGCGGCGGCTGCACGGGCGAAATGATTAGCCAGCACGGCCTGCTTGTAACCAACCACCACTGCGGCTACAGCAGCATTCAGGGCCTTTCCACCGACGACCATAACTACCTTATGGACGGCTATTGGGCCAAGACAATCGAAGAGGAAATCCCCTGCCCCGGCCTAACGGTCACCTTCCTGGTTAGCATGGAAGACGTAACCGACGTGGTAGAAAAGGCCGAGAATAAAGAAGACGCGGTTGCCGAGATTGAAAAAGCCGCCAAGGAGAACAACCCCGGCTGCGAGGTGGAGGTAACCGGTTTCTACAACGAGAACATCCACTACCTGATTGTTTACCGCACCTACAAGGACGTGCGTTTTGTTGGCGCTCCCCCGGCATCCATGGGTAAGTTCGGCGGCGAAACCGACAACTGGATGTGGCCCCGTCACACCTGCGACTTCTCTATGTTCCGCGTATATGCCGGCCCCGACAACATGCCCGCAAAGTACAGCGAGGATAACGTTCCCTACAGACCCGCCCGCAGCCTCAAAATTGCCACCGGAGGCGTAAAGGACGGCGATTTTGCAATGATTATGGGCTATCCCGGCCGTACCCAGCGCTACATGACCGCCGCCCAGCTGAAGGACATGATGGCCGATAACAGCATTGCTATTGAAGCCCGCACCGTGCGTCAGGACATCATGTGGGAGGCCATGTGTGCCGATCCTTCCGTGCAGCTCAAATATGCCAACAAGTACGCCAGCAGCGCCAACGGCTGGAAGAAATGGCAGGGCGAGGAACTGGCTTTCGCCAACCTGAACATCATCGGCCGCGAAGAGGAAAAAGAAGTTGCTCTTAAGGCCTGGATCGATGCTTCGCCGGAGCGTAAGGCCCTTTACGGAGATCCTGTAGCGGATATTGCCGCCTATGTGGAAAAGAACGAAGTTGGCGGTCATGCCGTAACGCTTATGGCCGAAGTTCCCTACCGCATTGAACTGCAAGGCTTTGCCGGCACCCTGATGAATTATTTCGGCCGCCAGTTACAGGCCGGTAAAGACAGCTCCGAGGCTCTGGAATATGCCAAGAATATTATTGAAGGCCGCTACCGCGATTATGTCGAGCCCCTGGACCGTAAGGAAGCTGTAGCCCTTCTGGAGCTTTACCGCCAGCGTGCACTGCCGGAAGACTATCTGTTCCCGGATTTTGCAACCATGGATATCCCTGCTTATGTGCAGAATCTCTTTGACAACAGCATTTTCACAAGCGCCGAAAAGATGAAGGCGGCAAGTATGGACCAGATTAACGCCGACCCTGCAACAGCCCTGTATAACACTCTCATGAACCTTATCATGAAACGTTACATGGCTATTTACGGAGACCCTGTGTCCACAGCTGCATACGAGAATGCTACCAAGCGCTATGCTGCTGCTCTTATGGAATGGCAAAAAGGCGTTGCAATGTATCCGGATGCCAATTCCACCATGCGCCTCACCTACGGTCACGTGATGCCTTACAGCCCCAAGGACGGTCTGGTTTACACCCACTTCACAACCGCCAAGGGCCTGCTTCAGAAGGAAAATCCGAACGATCCGGAATTCATCCTGCCTGCCGGAATCAAGGAACTGCTGCTTAACCGCGACTACGGCCGCTGGGCCGATGCCGACGGCACTCTGCACACCTGCTTCCTCACCAACAACGACATCACCGGCGGTAACTCCGGTTCACCTGTGCTGGATGCCAAGGGCAATCTTATCGGCCTTGCATTTGACGGCAACTGGGAGAGCATGAGCTCCGACGTCATGTTCGAGCCTGAACTCCAGCGCTGCATCTGCGTAGATATCCGCTACGTACTGTGGCTGGTAGAAAAGTACGGCGGAGCAAGCAATATTATTGACGAGCTTACGTTCGCGAAATAAGCTTTTGAGCTAGCTCGCAGAAAGCTTTAGAGTCGGGGCGGTCACCCAGAGCTACAGGCTCTCCGTTGTCCGCTCCTTCTCTTATGTCTTGAACCAGAGGTATTTGCCCAAGGAATGGTATGTCCAGGTTGCGGGCCATCTGGGCGCCGCCGTCCTTGCCAAAGAGGTAGTATTTCTCTTCCGGATGCTGCGCAGGAGTGAACCAGGACATGTTTTCTACAAGGCCGAAGATGGGTTTATTCACCTGCGGGTTGCGAAACATGTTAACGCCGCGGAGTACGTCCGATAAGGCCACGGCCTGAGGGGTAGTCACTATTATGGCGCCTGTCATGGGGACGTCACCGATGAGTGAGATATGGATGTCGCCGGTTCCAGGGGGCATGTCAATTAGCAGATAGTCCAGCGGGCCCCAGGCGGTTTGAAGGATAATCTGTTTCAGGGCCGTGGAGGCCATGGGGCCGCGCCAGATGAGCGCTTGCCCGGCCTGGGACACATGTCCTACAGACAGCCACTTTACGCCGTATTTTTCTACAGGGATGAACAGATTGGTATTCTCGTCCTCCCCTTCCATCTCTATGGTGACGCCTTCCGTGCCAGTCATGGTGGGGATGGACGGGCCGTAAACATCGGCATCGGCTACGCCTACCCTGAAGCCTTTTTTAGCCAGGGCCACTGCAAGGTTAACCGTAACGGTGCTTTTGCCCACGCCGCCTTTGCCGGAGGCTATGCCAATAATGTTGCGAACTTCCCTTAGCTGATCCAGATTGAACTGGATGCCCTTGGGAGCCGGTTTAGCGGGTTCCTTGACTACAGTTTCCACCTCTATTTCCGTACCGCCTGGCAGATGCCTGTACAAGCAGGCCTGAACGGCGCCTACGAGGTAGTTCTTTAGCGGGTCCGGCCGCTTGGGGAAAGCCAGTGTAACATGTACTCCGCTGTCTGTGATGTCTATCTGATCTACCAGTCCCAGGGCAACCACACTCTGGTCCCCCTTAGCCGGATGCTGCACCTCCTGCAGCCACTGAAGTATCTCGTTTTGTGTCATTTGTTCTTATTTTTTTGCACCAACAGCAGGCCTATGGCCAGGAGTAGCAGGATCAGCAGGCCGATGGAGGCAATGGTGGAGATGGTGGCGCCCGTGCGGTAGCTGTCCGGGAGGAAGGTCATCACAATCTGGTGTTCGCCGGCGGGAAGGAGCGCGGCGCGGAGGGCCCAGTTGGCCCGGAAGAGCTCCAGCGGCTGCCCGTCAACGGTAGCGTGCCAGCCGTCGGGGTAATATATCTCGCTGAACACCGCCACTCGGTCGGCAGCGCAGTTGTAGGAGTAGTGCAGCTCGTTAGGGGCGTAGGAGGTCATGACAATCCCGTCAGTAGATTCTTGGTCGCCCGGCTCCTCAGAATGACAAGCATCCGCCGAATCGCTCAATGAAGCATCCGCCGAATGGCCTAACGATGCTCCCGCCTCTGTCATTCTGAGCGATAGCGAAGAATCTGACACCACCGCCTGGCGGCTGAGGTCAACGGCGCCTAGAAGGTCGATTTCCTCGTCCGGTGTGGCGGCCGGCACCAGGGTATCCACAAACCAGGCAGCACCCAGGGCTGCATCGTTCACAAGAGGCGGATAATTGCCGTCCAGCACTATGTAGCGCGTGTTCAGGGCATTGAGCACAGGAGTTCCGGTGGCCATCCAGGAGGCAACATCCTCCAGAGTTTCGGCACCGTTAAGCTGTTTGTAAAGGCCGTTGATTTCGCCGGTAAGATAGTGCTCTATAAGGTCCTGATAACGTTGCAATTTTGCCGGCGAATAACCGCCAACACTCTTGTGATGATAAGAAGGAACGGACGAATTGAACACGTTCACCGTAAGGTCAAGCACACGGTACTGAGGGTCCTTATCGGCCTTAATCATCTGATCCACAGGACGTTCGGCAAATGGTTTGGTGAAGTCCTTGGGGGTGGTGAAATGATCGGCATTCAGGTAGCGTTTTCCAACCACAAAGAGGTTTCCAGCGCTAAGCAGGCCGATAAGGCAGGCCACCATAAGCCGGCGCGCGGTGGGAGCGGGGCTCTTGGCCGAATATGCCCAAAGCAGCAGAGCGGCCGATCCAAGGATAAGCAGCAAAGAGATTAGGGCATCGGCCTTGAAAATGGCTATGCGGTCCAGTACCAGGGCCTCTACCAGCACGTCCTGCATGCCGGCGTCGCCGGGGCCTTCGAATGTGCCGAAGAGGCCGGGAGCCAGCCATGCCAGAAGGCAGAAGCCGCCGGTGATACCAAGTGCCCACCAGAAGGATTTCATGAAGCGCTTGCGCTCGTATTCTCCGCGCGCTATGTTGTCTAATGTGACAAAGCCAAGCAGCGGCAGGGCCACCTGAAGAACAACCAGCGCCATTGACACCGTACGGAACTTGTTGTACAGCGGTAAATACTTGAAGCAGAAGGCCGTAAATGCCATAAAGTGGCTGCCCACAGCCATCAGAATGGCTATAATGGTTGCAGCTAAAAGCCACCATTTCTCCCTGCCTTTATACAGGCACAGGCCAAGGATGAACAGGAAAATCGTTATTGCGCCCATGTACATCGGCCCGGCTGTAAAAGGCTGAGGGCCCCAGTAAAGCGGCAGGGCTTTGGCTGTTTCTTTAAGGTTTTTCTGCCCGGCTCGGCGCAGCAGTTTGATGGTTTCCGACTTGTCGGGGTCAATTGCTCCGGAGGATGATCCGCCGTTGAAATTGGGAATCATAAGGTTGGGAAGTTCCTCCCAGCCGTAGCTCCAGGAGGTGGCGTAGTCAAGATCAAGGCCTTTGCCAGAGCCGTCTTTTGACAACTCGCTGCCTCCGCGCATGGTTTCCGGAGTGTATTTTGCCAGCGGCAGAAGCTTATTTACATTAGTGGCAATGCCAGCCCCGCCAAGCACCAGCAGCAAGGCCGATGCCAGGAAGAACCGTTTCCACTCCTTGGTTTTGAACACGTTAATGAATTCCACCAGCGCAAACAGCAGCACCATAATGGCCAGATAATAAGTTATTTGCTGGTGGTTAGCCTTGATTTGCATACTGAGCGCCAGGCCGAAGAGCACGGCGCCCAGCAGCGGCTTCTTGCTGCGGTATGTGTACACTAGCGCGGCCAGCACCCAAGGCATGAAGGCAATTGCCTGCATCTTGGTGTTATGGCCCACCTGGATAATCTGGAAATTGTAGCTGCAGAACGCCACGGCTATTGCACCCACTACAGCCACGGGCCAGCTTACACCCATTGCCAGGAATAACAGGAATGCTCCCAGCAGTGCTATGAACAGATAAGTTGCCGGACGCTTTCCGGTTAGCAGAAGGTCGTAAATCCACTGGGTGTAGTCTCCGCCGTTCTGGGTGGAGATTGCAGTTGTGGGCATGCCGCCGAACATTGAATCCGTCCAGTAAGTGGGATTGTCCGGATGAGCCTTGTTCCACTCGGTCATCTCGTGCGACATCCCCACATAGCCGGAGATATCGCTCTGATTAACAATCTTTCCCTGCAGCACCTGCGGCACAAAACCGTAACTGAGCGCCAGAAAAAGCGCCACTACACCAATGGCAATGACTATGTTCTTCCAATTAATCTTCATTTGCTTTCTTGTTGTGGACCTGGTCCAGCAGTTGGGCCAGGGCATGGGTTGTGGCTTGGCGGGAGTAGGGGCCGATATCGCCCGTGGTTGGCGGCACGCCGCCTTCACGGTGCTGCCGCCAGGCTTCTTCAATGAAGTTTCGCATGGCGGCGGTGTTGTCCCAATCGGCCGTTATGCCGGCCTTGGTGCTATCGAGCACCTGGGCCATGGCGCCGTCTTCCTGGCCGATTCCCAGCACAGGCCTCCTGGCCGCCAGGTACTCGAAGAGCTTTCCGGGCAGGATGGGCCGATACTGGGGGTCGTTGCGCAGAGGCAGAAGCAGTATGGTGGCGGCGCGCTGTTCGCGCACAGCCGTGGCGTGGTCGCATGGACCGAGAGCTATCAAGTTTTCTGCCAGCCCTGCGGCTTTTATGGCCTCCAGCACCTCCTTGTCCACTTTCCCAACCAGGCGAAGCCTTAGGGCGGCGGCGAAACCGGTATCGGCCTTAGCCATTTCGCCCAGCACTTTCCATAGCGTAAGCGGGTTGCCGTCGGCCGCAAAAAGACCGGTATGGGTTATGTTGAAATGCTTGTCCGTTTCCGGCGCCGGGCCCATGAAATCTTCCTGGTCAAAACCGTTGGTAATGCATTTCACCGGCGTTTTGGTCTGGGCCTGGAACTCCTTCTGAACCAGCGGGGTGCAAGTTAAAACCGCGTTGCTGCGGTCCAGCACTTCCTGTTCCATGTCGGCTATCATGCGCCTGGTGAGGCCGGTCATCGGCAAGTATTTCAGGTAATACATCCGGCTCCAGGGGTCCCTGAAATCCGGAATCCACGGCACGCCCAGCTCTTTGTGAAGCTGCAGGCCGATAAGATGCACCGAATGCGGAGGCCCGGTGGTGACCATCGCATCTACCGGATGATCGGCCAGATATGCCTTAAGCTTTTTTACCGAAGGCCTTACCCAGCATACGCGGGGGTCCGGAATGAAGACGTTGGCCCTTATCCACAGGCTTAGCTTTTGCTTGGCGGTTTTTTTGCCGGACGATATCTCCGTTACCTCAGTGCTTTTTGCGCCGGTGAGTTTCCTGTATGCGGCGTATGGCTCCCAGATGCGGCCCCTGAGCACCTCCAGATCCTTCGGCAATTCTTTTTGGAAAGACTGGTCCAGCGAGGGGTAATCGGCATTTTCCGGAGCAAACACCACCGGCTCCCAGCCCTCCTGGCGCAGGTATTTGCAAAACTTTACCCAGCGCTGCACCCCCGACCCTCCGGACGGCGGCCAATAATACGCTATTACCAGTACTCGCTTCATATCTTGCAAAGATAACAAATCTTTGCCGGACCCCCAAAAACGTTACGCCCCTCATCCCGGGCTTCGACCCGGGATCTCCACCAGACCTATCAATCCCCAAACCATCCCCTGGTCGCTAATTCACTGTATATCAATCACTTCCCATATAGTAATCGTTCGCTTTTTGAACGATTACTTTGCAGTAACTCACTGGGTATCAATCACTTAAGCGCCACCCTCACGCCAAGCGCCCCACTGGCGGTTAACTTCCTGATACTCAACCACTTCCTGTATAATCCTCGTTCAATTTTCAAACGAGGATTGTATAACAATGCGCTGGTAATCAAGCACTTAGCCGCCAGCCGCAGCACCACAGCAATCATGGTACTCAGTAAAAATGTGTTCCGAGGGTCCACGGCATGGACCTTCGGGAGCAGGTACATGGTAAGTTTTGTCCGTCGATAATGGCAATAATGTAAAAAATGTTATATTTGTGGGAAATTTCTAACAAGTATAACAAAATGGAACAAACGGAAGGCAAATACCTCTTTGGTGTTGTGAAGGTGGGGGATAAGGGACAGGTGGTTATCCCTAAGGACGCTCGCAAGGTGTACAATATTAAACCTGGGGATACCCTAATGCTGCTTGGAGACCAGAACGGCATGGCGCTGCTCAAGACAGAGATATTTCAGGGAATTATAGACCAGGCAATGGGAGGGCTCACAAAATGAGAAAACACTGGATTGACAATCTGCGCTGGGTAACCGTGCTGCTGGTGCTGTTTTACCACGTTATATATTTCTATAACAACAAGGTTGTGTTTGGCGGAATAGGTGGATTTGGACCGTATCCGGGAGTGCGCCAGTATCAGGACGTTGTGATGTATGTGCTGTATCCGTGGTTTATGCCGTTGCTGTTTATCCTGGCTGGTGTGAGCGCACGCTATGCCCTTGACAAGTATTCCGGGAAGGATTGGTTCAAGGCCCGCACACGCAAGCTTTTGGTGCCGGCTACTATCGGCCTGTTTGTTTTTCAATGGATGACGGGGTATTTCAATACGGCTGTGGCGACCCATGCTGGGGCGTTTGGTGAAATGCCGGGAATTGCGAAATACTGCCTGTGGGCCGTAAGCGGAATTGGCCCGCTGTGGTTTATCCAGGATCTGTGGCTATTCTCGCTACTGCTGCTTCTTGTGCGCAAACTGGACGGTAAGGATAAATTTTGGAACGCCTGTGGCAAGCTCAATATTGTGTGGATTATCATGCTGGGCGTTGTCTTCTGGGCCGCCGAACAACTGCTTATCCGTAACCCCAGGCCGGAATCCGCCGACGGGCTGTACAACCTGTATAAGCCGGCGTTCTACTTTATTGTTTTCTTAATGGGATACTTTGTGTTCTCTCACAAAGAGGTGCAGGATATTGTGGGTGCAGCCTGGAAGCCGCTGCTGTTCAGCGCTGCAGTTGCAGGAACGGCGCTTATAATCACCACTTTCGGCCAGAATAATACCACTCCGGAATACCTTACCAGTCCGCTCAACTGCATCTACGGCTGGCTGGCCTGCCTTGCCATGATGGCCTGGTTCAAAGCTAAGTTCAACTGCACTTCGCGCTTCTCCGGCTACATGGCCCGCTCCAGTTTCGGCCTTTATATTGTTCATTATCTGGTGGTTGCAAGCATCGGCTATATGCTTAAGATGTACACCCAGCTGCCGCCGGTGGCTATGTACTTGATTCTTACCGTTGCTGTGTTCACGCTGTCCCCGCTGATTTACGAAATCATCCGCCGCATCCCGCTAATCCGCTGGTGCGTGCTGGGAGAGAAGGCCCAGACTAAATCCCCAGCTCCTCTTTCATAGCCCTAAGCAGATCAAAGGCCTGCAGAGGGGTCATGTTGTTTAGGTCGGCATCCTTTAGGCGGTCCCGCAGCGACTCAAGAAGGGGATCGTCCAGCTGGAACATGGAAAGCTGAAGGGAACCGTCGCGCTCCACGTGACCCTGGCGGGTGTTGTGAGGCTTAACAGGGGTAAGTGCGCCGATAGCATCCAGTTTTTCGCTGTTCTCCAGCGCCTTCAGCGTTCTTTCGGCACTTTCCAGCACCGGACCTGGCATGCCGGCCATGCGGGCCACGTGGATACCGAAGCTGTGCGCCGTGCCGCCCTCTTTGATTTTGCGGAGGAACAGTACCTCGCGCCCCACTTCCTTAACGGTTACGTGGTAGTTCTTGACGCGGGGGAAAAGGCCTTCCAGGTCGTTCAGCTCATGATAATGGGTGGCAAACAGTGTCTTTGCGCCCTTACCGTATTCGTGAATGAATTCCACAATGCCGCGGGCTATCGACATGCCGTCGTAGGTAGATGTTCCACGGCCTATCTCGTCCAACAGGACTAGCGAACGGGCCGATAAATTATTGAGGATCATTGCCGTCTCCAGCATTTCCACCATGAATGTGGATTCGCCGCGGGAGATGTTGTCCGTTGCGCCAACGCGGGTAAAAATCTTGTCGAACCAGCCGATATGTGCCTCCCGGGCCGGAACGAAGCTGCCGGCCTGAGCCATTAGCACGATGAGGGCTGTCTGGCGCAGCAGCGCGCTTTTACCGGCCATGTTTGGACCGGTTAGGATAATTATCTGCTGCTTATCGGCATCCAGATAAACGTCGTTGGGAACATATTCTTCTCCGGCGGGCATCAGGGTTTCAATTACTGGATGGCGGCCATCGCGGATGTCCAGGGCCTTGCTGTCGTTCATGTCCGGACGGCAGTAGCCGCGCTCCAGCGCCTGATCGGCAAAGCCTGCCAGCACGTCCAGCTTAGCCAGGATGCGACTGTTGGTTTGGATGGCCGGAATCTGTTGCTGGATGCTGGCAATCAGTTGCCCGTAAATGCGGGTCTCGATGGCGTAGATGCGGTCTTCGGCCGTCAGGATTTTTTCCTCGTACTGCTTTAGTTCCTCTGTTATATAACGCTCGGCATTTACCAGCGTCTGTTTGCGTATCCACTCCGGGGGGACCTGGTCTTTGTAGGTGTTGCGAACCTCGATATAGTAGCCGAAAACGTTGTTGTACGCTATTTTGAGGGAGCTGATGCCGGTTCTTTCGGCCTCCCTTTGCTGCATTTGAAGCAGGTAATCCTTGCCGCCGGCCGATAAGCTGCGCAGCTCGTCAAGTTCGGCATCCACACCGGTGCCGATGACAGGCCCTTTGCCAAGCTGGATGGCGGGTTCCGGGGCCATGGTGCGGAAGATTTCGGCCAAAAGCTTTTCGCAGCCTTTGAGGCCTCTCAGAAGCTTGTCCAGGGCGTCGCAGCTGCCGGCCAGGCGCGATTTTATGGGCGCCGTTAGCGACAGGCCTCGGCCGAGCTGCATCACCTCACGGGGGTTGGCTTTGCCGGTGGCTATTCGGCCCAGGATGCGTTCCATATCGCCCAGTTTGCCAAGGTCTATCTGGGTTTCCTGAAGCAGTTCAGGGTTATCGGCCAGAAGTTGCACTATGTCGTAGCGGGCGTTAAGCTCTTTCAGGTCCATTATGGGCATGGCCAGCCACTGGCGTAGGAGTCGGGCGCCCATGGGGCTGGAGCACTTGTCCAGCGTTTGCACCAGCGACACGCCATCGGCCCCGGAAGCGCTTTGGAAAACTTCCAGGTTGCGGAGGGTGAATTTGTCCATCCACACGAACTTGGCTTCGTCAATTCGGCCTATGGTGCAGATGTTTCTGAGTCCGGCATGCTGGGTTTGCTCCAGGTACACAAGAAGTGCTCCGGCGCTGCAAATGCCAAGCGGATAAGAGTCTATGGCAAAGCCTTTTAGGCTATCTACCTGCAGCTGGCGCTTGAGGCGCTCCACTGCGGCGTCGTACACAAAGGCCCATTCGTCAATTGAGGTTATAAAATAGTCCCCCAGGCGCTCCTTGAGGCCTTTTTCGTAACCGCGCTGTACAACCAGCTCCTTGGGTTTCATGGAGCCCAGCAGTGTGGCAATGTAGTCCAGGCTGCCCTGAGCTACCTGGAACTGGCCAGTGCTCACATCCAGGAATGCGGCGCCGCACAGGTCTTTTTCTATTGTGAGACCGCAGAGGAAATTGTTTTCCTTTACCTCCAGCATATTCTCCCCAAAGGAGATGCCGGGGGTAACAATCTCTGTTACACCGCGCTTGACAAGCTTTTTGGCAAATTTGGGATCTTCCAGCTGGTCGCACACTGCTACCTTAAAGCCCGCCCTCACCAGTTTAGTAAGGTAGTTCTCCAGGGCATGATGCGGAAAACCGGCCATTGCTACCGGGCCCTTTTCTCCATTGGATTTTTTGGTCTGGACCAGGCCAAGAACTTTTACAGCCGTAATGGCATCGTCCGAGTAGCACTCATAGAAATCCCCCACGCGGTACAGCAGCAGCGCCTCCGGGTGCTGTGCCTTAACCTCGAAGTAATGCTTTAGCATTGGGGTATCTTCCGCAATCTTTGCCATAGACTACAAAGATACAAAAATTGCGTGATTTAGCGACCGCTTATGCCCGGAAATGCCAGCGCCCCACCCAAAATCCACCCCCAAACCGTGCCCGACCATGCCGTGGGCCCTCAGCATCGTTTTCGGCCCCAAAGTGCTCCAGAAGGTCCAATCTGTGGACCCTCGGAACACATTTTTACTGAGTTCCATGATTACTGTGGTGCTGCGGCTGGCGGCTAAGTGCCTGATTACCAGCGCGTTGTTATACAATCCTCGTTCAAAAAGCGAACGATTACTATATAGGAAGTGGCTGATATACAACGAATTAGCGACCAGGAGGGAGATCCCGGGTCCAGGCCCGGGATGAGGGGCGAAGTGGTTTTGGGGTCCGGCAAAGTTTTGCTATCTTTGTATAGATAAAACTTACGCCATGCCTGGAATTAAATCTATGCCCGTTTGGAAGTGGGCGCTGCTGTTAATAGCCGCACTACTCCTTTCCATCTTGCTTTACGCCTTTGGAAGCGTGCCAAACATGCTATTGAAAGGCTGGCCGTTGTGGGTAACAAGCGTAATAGCAGCCGCGGCAATGATTGGCCTGTACGCCCTGTTCGTTCGCTGGTTCGAGGGTCAAAACCCCGAGGACTTGCCCCTGAACAAGTGTCTAAAACACACCGGTATGGGCTTCGCCGCCGGCCTTCTCTACTTCACAATAGTGGTAGCAATAATGATGTTAGCCGGCGTGTACAAGGCCGTGGACATCTGCAAAGACTGGAAAGGCCTGGCCGATGCGCTTTCCATGTTCTTAATAGTAGGAATTGGCGAAGAGATAATCTTCCGCGGAGTTATGTTCCGCTGGATAGACCAGCGCTGGGGCTTCTGGTGGGCAATGGGAATATCGGCCCTGGTATTTGGCCTTGTGCATATTACCAACGACAACGCCACCCTTTGGTCGTCGGTGGCTATTGCGCTGGAGGCGGGCCTGCTGCTTGGCGCGGCATACAAATGGGCCGGCAGCCTGTGGTTCCCTATAGCCATCCATTGGGCCTGGAATTTCTCCCAGGGCAACATTTTTGGCTTTGCTGTGTCGGGAAATTATCCCGGCGCAAGCCTTATTCTGGCCGATATTAACGGTCCGGAATGGTTAACCGGCGGAGCATTCGGGGCCGAAGCTTCGGTAATCTCGGTAATAATCGGCACCGCCATTGCAATATGGCTAACACTAAAAATAATCGAAAAAGAAAAATAGCATGGACATCAGCAAAAAACTATGGGGCAAGGCTCCCGACGGAAAGGAAATCTACCTGTACACCATCAAAAACGCCTCGGGCGCATACGTTCAGCTTAGCAGCATAGGCGCCGGAATAGTCTCTATAGTGGTTCCGGACAAAAACGGCAAGCTGGCCGATGTGGTTATCGGCTATAAAAAGGCCGATGATTATTTTGCCGACGGTCCCTGCAGCGGCAAAATCCCTGGCCGATTTGCCAACCGCATTGCCAAGGGCAAGTTCACCCTTGACGGCGTGGAATATACCCTGCCTATCAACAACGGCCCCAACCACCTGCACGGCGGCCCGGACGGCTTCCAGAACAAAGTTTGGGACAGCCGCATAGAAGGTGATGCTGTGGAATTCATGTATTTCTCGGAGGACGGAGAAGCCGGCTACCCAGGCAACTTGAAAGTTGTGGCCCACTACACCTGGGGCGAAGACAATGCCCTCAAGCTTATCCTTACGGCCGAAACCGACAAACCCACCATAGTAAACCTTACCAACCACGCATACTTTAACCTGGACGGCGAAGCATCCGGCTCGGTGCTCAAGCACAAACTGGAACTGAACGCCTCCCAGTGGCTGCCCACCGACAAAACCCAAATCCCCCTTGGCGCACCGGAAGACGTAGCCGGTACCCCCATGGATTTTGTAGAGGCAAAGCCCATCGGCCAGGATATAGTGGCCGATTTTGAGGCCCTTAAGATTGGAAAGGGATACGACCACTGTTTCCTTATCGACGGCTACATGCCCGGCCAGCTTAACACAGCCGCAGAGCTATGGGGCCCCGCTTCCGGAAGGCATCTGGAGATTCTCACAACCCAGCCGGCAGTGCAGGTTTACACCGGAAACTGGCTTGCAGGCTGCCCGGAAGGCAAAACCGGCCGCGCATACCAGGACTACGACGCTGTCGCCATAGAGTGCCAGCACGCTCCCGACTCCCCCAATAAAGCCGAATACCCCTCCACGGTATTAAGACCGGGAGAGGTATATCAGGAAGCAATAATATTTGCTTTTGACGCTTAGCGTCGGCGGTACACCACAAATTCAAAAGTATAGCCCGTTTCCGGATCCACCTTGGTTTCGGAAACGCTTTCTTTTTCCCAGATGGCGGGATCAATTACAGGAAAGAAGACATCGGCATCCTTTACTTCCGTGTGTACATGAGTGATGTACAGTTTGTCCATATCCGGCATGGCGGCCCGGTACACCGAAGCGCCGCCTATTACGAAGCATTTCCCGGCTCCTGTGGCTGCGGCAGCCTCGTATGCCTCCTCAAAGGAATACACGCATTTTACATCCGGAATGGGGTCTCCGCCAAGGTTGAGCACAATATTGGTGCGGCCCGGAAGCGGACGTACTGGCAAAGAAAAATAAGTGGTGCGTCCCATTATAACGGGATAACCACGGGTGGTTTTCTTGAAATACTGTAAATCCTCGCTAAGATGCCAGGGAAGGTCTCCCTTAACGCCGATGCCGTAATTGTCGGCCACGGCCACGATTATGCATTTTTCCATAGGGTTTATACTGCTACAGGGGCTTTTATGGCGGGCCAGGGGTCGTAGCCTTCCAGGGTGAAGTCTTCGTACTTGAAGTCGAAGACAGATTTCACGTTAGGATTCAACTTCATTACAGGAAGCTTGCGGGGCTCACGTGAGAGCTGCAGGGCAACCTGCTCGAAATGATTTTTGTAAATGTGCGTATCGCCTGTTGTGTGAATAAACTCACCGGGCTGCAGGCCGCACTCCTGAGCTATCATAAGGGTAAGGAGAGCGTACGAAGCAATGTTGAAAGGAACGCCCAGGAAGACATCGGCGCTGCGCTGATACAGCTGGCAGGAGAGCTTGCCGTCGGCCACATAAAACTGGAAAAGGCAGTGACAGGGAGGCAGGGCCATTTTGTCCACTTCTCCGGGGTTCCATGCACACACAAGCATGCGGCGGGAGTCCGGATTATGCTTGATTTGGTCGATAACCATCGAAAGTTGGTCGATTGCACGGCCGTCCGGAGCGGGCCATGAGCGCCACTGGTGACCATAAACGGGACCAAGATCCCCGTTTTCATTGGCCCACTCGTCCCAGATTGTGACGCCGTGATCCTGCAGATACTTTACGTTTGTATTGCCGCTTATGAACCACAGCAGCTCATAGATTATGGACTTGAGGTGAACCTTTTTGGTGGTTAGCAGCGGAAAGCCGTCGGCCAGATTAAAGCGCATCTGATAACCGAACACGCTTTGCGTTCCGGTGCCAGTGCGGTCCTCTTTAATAACCCCGTTCTCACGGATATGTCTTAGCAGTTCAAGGTATTGTTGCATAAGGCAAATTTAAGAAGAAATAGCTATCTGTGCAAGCTAAATTAAAGGCCTAAGGCCGAAAACAGCATCTGCGGACTTGCGTCCTTAAGAAGCACCGTTTTATCGGCATCCAAAAGATAAATGGACGGAATGGCACGTATGTTATAAATTAAGTCTTCGCGAATAATATGAGAAGGGTCGTAACCATTTATCCAGCTTGACGGATATGAGTCTTTCTTGGCCTTCCAGGCCTCGATATCTTCGTCGATATAGATATCCACCACCTTGATTTCACCTTCATCAATAGCGGCCGATAATTCGGGAATACCGGAAATTACTTCCTGTATTTCCTTGCAGGCCTCGCAGTCCGGATTGCCGAAAATGAGTATGGTAAGCGGCGCAACAATGCCATGAAGGGTGCGTTTGCGGCCTTCCGTGTCTATGAACTGAAAGTCGGCCGCCTTGGTTCCCAGCCTGTTCAGGCTGCATTTATTGGCCTCCCAGGCGTAGCGTTTACGCAGCACCGGATCCACCAAAGAAGATTTGGACAGTCTGGTGGCCAGAGGAAGGTACATCTCCTCGCTGCGCAAAGGGGAATTGGGGTCGTACAGATAATCGCTAACCTTATCCGTAAGCCATTGGAACAGGTTTCCTTCCGGATTTTTAAGCTGGAAAGCTTCCATACGGTCGTACATGTTTTCCATGGCCCGGATGCCATCGGCCGGAGCAATTTCCTGAATAAGCGTTGTGTATATCCCAACCTGCTTTTCCAGATCATCGACCTTGACTCCGTTTACAGTAACCGAGTCACAGTAATACAGGTTTTCCGGGGCGGTGAACCTGTCCCAGAAATGCTGCGAGAGCCAAACCATGCGCTCCTGGGGCTCTGTTATCATGCTTGGAATTTCCACCGACGGGAAATCCCTGGTAAGCTGGGGTTGTTTGGCAGTTTTCTTTGGGCCGCATGCTGCCAGAATACACAGCGCGCACGCCAGGCATATTGCAAATCTTTCCTTCATAGCACACAAATTTACGCTTTTTTGTTTAATTTTGTGTCTATGACGCGTAAGACCTTACTGACCATATTATTGCTTCTGGCCGGCCTATACGCCAGGGCGCAGTTCGTTACTCACGGAGACAATCCGGGTAACGTAAAATGGTTCACTATAGAAACCCCTCATTATCAGCTCATATACCCTGCCGGAACAGATTCCCTTGCCCGCACATACGGCCGCCTGATGGAGCAGTTCCGCATTCCTGTGGGCCGAAGCTTCGGCCAAATACCCGGAGAAGGCCAGCGCCAGAAAATGCCGGTGGTTCTTCACGCGTACTATCCTTATTCCAACGGTTCGGTGGGCTGGGCCCCAAGCCGATACGACCTTTACACCATTCCGCCGGCCTATAACACGGAACCAACGCCCTGGAATATTCAGCTGTCGGCCCACGAGCCAAGGCATCAGGCACAGCTGGAAAGCACACAGAACGGCTGGTTCAAGACATTTAACGTGCTCACCGGACAAATCTGGAATCCCGTTGCATGGCAGGTTTACTACGGCTGGGCGCTGGGAGAAGGAGATGCCGTTGTGGCCGAAACCGGCCTGTGGACAAGCACCCGCGCCAGAACGGCCGATTTCCTGAACTACTACCGCATAGCATTCGACCAGGGCGATTTCCGCAACTGGGACCGCTGGCGCTATGGTTCCTACAAGCATTTTACACCTGATCATTACGCACTTGGATACCTTACCCTGGCCGGATCCCGTTACCTTACGGGAAATCCTATGCTTATGCAGGAAACAGCCCGTCTGGCCCGCCGCCATCCCTTCCAGTTGTCGCACGCTTTCAGAAGCCGTCTTAAGAAAAACAACGGCGGAAAGAACTTCAAGGAGTTTTTCCGGGAGATTCAGGACACCTTAAACGCCCACTGGCAGGCCGATGCAGCCGCTCGCGCCCCGTTTATGGAAATGACTCAGATAACCCCTCTGGAACGTTATCCGGTGGGTTATGACAACCTGGAGGAAGGTGACGGAATGCTGTACAGCATCCAGGGCGGCTTCACAAAAACCCCGCACCTGGTAAGGATAAACCCGGAAACAGCCGAAATAAAAGTCCTTATGACCTTCACCGGGTCGGAGACAAGCCTGTCCTTCGACAGCGTAAGGAAGCGCCTGTATTTTGGCGATACCCGACTGCACCCCCGCTGGAAACTTGCCGGCTCATCGGCCGTAATGTATTACGACGTTGCCACCGGGAAGTGCAGGGACCTTGTCAGAGGAAAATTCTATTTCAATCCCATACCGTCGGAAGACGGAAATATCGTTGCAGTTTCGGAGTATTTCCCCTCCGGTGAAACGGCGGTCACCTTAATTTCGGCCGATGACGGGGCCGAGCTTCGACGCACCATGTTCCCCGACGGCCTCCAGCCCACCGAACTTGCCTGGATGGGCGATACGCTGTATGTATCGGCCATATCGGCCCCCGGCTATGGTATTTACCGTGTCCTGCCTTCCGGAGAGCTGGAGCAGGTGCTTGCCCCGTCCGTCCAGAAGCTGCAGAATATGGGCGCCGGAGAGAATTATGTGCAGTGGACGTCGGACCGTACCGGTGTTAACGAGGCCTATCGTTATTACCCGGCAGAAGGCCGCCTGGAGCAATTTACCAGCACCCGGTACGGCATAACCGACCCATGCTTTGTGGGTGACTGGCTTTACACGCTTTCCACCACGCTTGAAGGCGTACACGTTTTCCGCACGCCTGTTTCGAACGTAGTGCCAAGGGAGGTGAATTATGCCGATGTACACAGCTATTTCCTGGCCGATAATCTGACGGCTCAGGAGCAGGCCCTCGGACCTGGTCCGGACCTTGAAGAGGCCGTGCCGCTTAGCGCTCCCAAACGCTATTACAAGCTTGCGCATCCGCTGCGCCTGCACTCCTGGCTGCCGCTGTATGTGAACTACGACGCAATTCGCGAAGGGTCAATGGATTTCACCTACGAGACGGCTTCAATCGGCCTTACCGGATTCTTCCAGAATACACTTGGGACTCTTACCGGTAGCGTTGGATACAGCCTGCATCCTAATCCGGACGTGGCTGGCACATGGCGTAATTCACTGCATGCAAAACTTACTTACAGCGGCCTGTATCCCGTTTTTGAGGCATCTGTTGACTTTGGTCACAAGGCGGCGCGACAGTATTTTGTGAACGATTATTTGAATAATGGCGTTTCGCGTCTGGGAACTGGCGGGTTTATGCGTGAGGCTCCACTGTTCGTTGCTTCGGTTAAGGCCTATATTCCCCTGTCCTATCACAGGCACGGCGTTAATTATGGCTTTATTCCGCAGGTTTCATATTCAATTTCCAATAATCTGCTGGCTACCGATCCCGCACTGTGGGTGGCGCCTACGCGTTTCCAGGGCCTTCCGGCATATTATCAGCTGATAGATGCAGGAACCGACGACAACAACGTGGTAATGCAGCGTATAAGCGTATCGGCACGTGGTTATGTGATGCTTTCCAAGGCCGAAAATCACGTTTATCCCAAATGGGGTGTAGGCGCCGAAGTGGGCGCATCCCTCCGTCCGGGACTGCAGAGCGTTTTCACGCCCAACCTTTATGCATACCTTTACGGTTATACGCCCGGTTTTACTTCCACTCAAGGCCTAAGATTAAGCGCCATAGCCCAGAGGCAGCTTACGCCCGGGGATCTTTATATCGGCGAACTTGCCGCCAATACCCTTCCGCGCGGCTTCGAGGGCGAGGCAGGCAGCTTTATCGGCCAGAATTTCCCATTCCAGTGGAAGGTAACAGCCGATTATGCCATTCCAATTTACGTTGGAGACCTTTACATCCCCGGTTTGGCTTTTATAAAGAATTTTGTGCTGACGCCGCACGGAGATTTTGCCGGAATGGGCAAGCATAATCTGTGGAGCGCCGGGGCCGATTTTACCGCAGAACTTTCAAGGTTTGTTCTTCCGTTTGATGCCTCCGTTGGCGTTTCGTTCTCCTGGCTTGGAGGGTCCTTATACAAATACACGGACCAGGAAAAGCCCTGGTCCGTGGGTCTGATCTTCGACATGGATTTCTAACTAGCGGAAGAACTGCTCTATCCAGTTTGCATCCACTTGGGCAAAGCCGTCGGCCGGTTTTACCGAAGGGTTGCGCGCTAGTATTCCACGGGCGTCTTCGTACACGTTGAAACCGACGTTCACAAGCTGCATGTGGCCGTCCAGCGGGAATGCCATTACTATTTCATTATCGGCCCCTTCTGTGCGCAGGAAACGTAGTTGGGCGTCAATTGCGGCAGGGTTTTTGGCGGCAAGTTCGCGCCTTGTAACCCATTTGCACATTTCCAGAATGGTGTCTTCCAGGCCGGCGTCGTGAATGTTTACTTTTTCTACCAGGTCCCCTACTTCGCGCACCAGCCTTAGCGTGTAGCCTTCCAGCTCTTTAACTGCGTCTTCCACTGCTTTGGGCGGCATTTCTGCGCCTGGAAGCAGCCAGACCATCAGTTTGGCATCCGGGTCGTGATACAAAGTCTGGTATTTAGCCAGGTTACGCTGGCCGCAGTACGGGCACTCCCACACAAACAGCGATCCGTCCTTGACTTTGGCTTTTAACTCCGGTTCAAGGGCTACGTTAATGCTTTGACGGACATCTATTTCCGTACTCTGCTTGCAGTTACTGCAGCTTGCGGGCACCATCGCTTATTACTACGTCGTAAATCTTGGGAGCATGGCCGAACTTGGCGGTAAACTGCTCCTTGACGGCTTTGATGAAGCCTTCGTACAGTTCGTCTTTTACCAGGTTGATGGTGCAGCCGCCAAAGCCGCCGCCCATCACGCGGGAACCGGTAACATCGCACTTGCGGGCCAGTTTGTTCAGGAAGTCCAGTTCTTCGCAGGAAACTTCATAAAGGCGGCTAAGGCCGAAGTGGGTCTGGTACATCATCTCACCTACGGTCTCATAGTCGTCGCGCTCCAGGGCGTCGCAAACATCCAGCACGCGCTGAACCTCTCCAATAACATATTCGGCACGCAGGAAGTCCTCCTGGGAAATCTTATCCCTAACCTCTTCCAGCCACACGCGCTTGGCATCCGACAGGAATTCCACCTCCGGATGATTCTCACGGATGGCTGCAGCAGCCTTTTCGCATGATTCACGGCGTTTGTTGTATGCGCTGGAGGCAAGCTCGTGCTTTACGCAGGAATCAACCAGAACCAGCTTATAACCGTCCGGATGGAAGGGGAAGTACTTGTATTCGCTGGTTTTGCAGTTAAGACGCATAAGGGCGCCTTTTTTGCCGAAGATGGATGCAAACTGATCCATGATTCCGCACTTTACGCCGCAGTAGTTATGCTCTGTGCTCTGGCCGATGCGGGCAAGCTCGAACTTCTCTATGTTGTTGCCAAAGAGATCGTTGATTGCAAAGGCAAATACGCTCTCCAGTGCGGCCGATGAGCTGAGGCCTGCGCCAAGCGGAACATCGCCGGCAAACACCGCGTTGAAACCCTCTACCTTACCGCCACGCTTAATGGTTTCCCTGCAAACGCCAAAAACATAGCATGCCCATGCCTGCTTGGGTTTGTCTTCTTCCTTTAGGCCAAATTCGGCCATTTCGTTGAAGTCTATGGAGAATACCTTTACCTTGTTGGTACCGTTGGGCTTGATTTCGGCCATTATGCCGTAGTTGATGGCTCCGGGGAATACATATCCGCCGTTGTAATCTGTGTGCTCGCCAATGAGGTTAATGCGGCCCGACGACATGTAAAGCTGGCCATCTTCGCCGAAGAGGCTCTTGAATTTTTCCTGAATCTTGGTTTTCATATTCTGTGTGTTGTGTTTATGCGGTTTAGCTTACAAATATAACAAATTAATCCAAATAGGACAATGGTCCGACACGCCGCCAACATACCTTGGACCGGAGTAAGTTCTTAGCGGTTTTGTGCCGGCATGGCTTGTATCTTTTGTTAAAAGGAAGGGGATTTGCAGGATTTTCATCTGGGCAGGCAGGCATTCTTCCGACACAAAAAACATATCTATCAGTTCCCATGCACCATCGTATTTTATGGTACCTTTTCCATGTTTGTACAGAGGCTCCGCCAGGTTGGTAAGTGTGGGTTCCAGCAGCCTGTACACGGGATTTGCGGGGGTATCATTGAAATCACCCATGGCAATTATCCGTACTGAACCAGCCTGTTTTAATGAATCGGCCAGGAAGCGCAGCCTTTGCACAGCCACCTTTCTTTTTGGCTCCGACACTTCCGTACCGCCGTACTTTGAAGGATGGTGATTTACAAGTACCGCCAGGCCATTGTCGAAGCATGCAAGCAGTATGTCCCTTGTTGGCATTACAGTTGAATCCTCTTTGTACAGGTGGCATGGTTTTGCTTCTTTAAGTTTAAGGCGTGAGGCCCTGTACAGCAGCGCTACGTCTATCCCGCGCGGATCAGGCGACTCAAAGTGCACCAGGCGGTAATCCAGTTTGCGTATGGGAGTAATTTGCAGGAGGCGCTTAAGCACGTATGCATTCTCCACTTCGGCCAGGCCAATCACATCGGGAAGCCCGCCAAGTGTGGAAGATGCCCACAATACGCCCTTTGCCACAGCCTGGCACTTGGTGTGAAACTTCTTTTTGCTCCAGTGCCGCAGTCCGTAAGACGAGAATTCGGCATCCGAAACGCTTGTGGAGTCGTTCCTGTAATCAAAAAAGTTCTCCACATTCCAAAACATCACCCGCAGGCTGTCCGCTTCACGGGCCCGGAGCACCCCTCCATCGGCCCAAAAGGCTATAAAAAGCCCAAAAATCACAAAAAACCCTCTCTTCATGCCACAAATATACACACCCTCACAAAAACCAGCCCACTCCCACTGGCACTTAAAGTGCTGATTATTAGCGTATTACAATATAATCCTCGTTCAAAAACCGAACGAGGATTATACAACAACTCGCTGAGTATCAGCTAATTAGCGACCAGCCAAAAACGGCCGCCAGCGAAACTTACACGTTAAACAGGAAGTGCATTATGTCGCCGTCTTGGACTACGTAGTCTTTGCCTTCTATGGCCATGCGGCCGGCGGCGCGTACTGCGGCTTCGGTCTTGTAGTGTACAAAGTCTTCGTACTTGATAACTTCGGCACGGATGAAGCCGCGCTCGAAGTCGGTGTGGATAACACCGGCGGCTCGGGGTGCTTTATCGCCGGCTACTATGGTCCAGGCGCGGCACTCGTCGGCTCCGGCGGTGAAGAAGGTGCGCAGACCAAGCAGCTTGTAGGCACTTTGAATAAGGCGCACTACACCGCTCTCGGAAAGGCCCATCTCGTCCAGGAACATCTGGCGGTCTTCGTAGTCTTCAATCTCGGCAATCTCGGCCTCTGTGCGAGCGGCAATTACCAGTATCTGGGCATTTTCACCGGCAACGGCAGCACGCACGGCCTCTACATAAGCGTTCCCGGAAGAAGCCGAAGCCTCGTCAACATTGCAAACATACAGAACCGGCTTGTTAGTCAAAAGATACAGGTCTTTGGCCATCTGCTCCTCTTCCGGATTTTCCGGAACCACGCAGCGGCAGCTTTTGCCCTGAAGTAGCACCTCACGGTAACGCAGAAGCAAAGACAGCAACTTCTTAGCCTCTTTGTCCCCACCAGTTGTAGCCATCTTCTCCACCTTCTTGATTCTGTTCTCTACAGTCTCAAGGTCCTTAATCTGGAGCTCTGTATCCACAACCTCTTTGTCGCGCACCGGATCCACGGAACCGTCCACGTGAACAATATTGTCGTCATCAAAACAGCGCAGGACGTGTAACACAGCGTCGCATTCGCGAATATTGGCAAGGAACTGGTTGCCAAGACCCTCACCGCGTGAAGCGCCCTTTACCAGGCCGGCAATATCCACAATTTCCACAGTTGCGGGAATAGTGCGCTTGGGCTGGCAAATCTCTGTCAGAACCTCCAGCCGCTTATCCGGCACATTGGTGGAACCCACATTGGGGTCGATGGTGCAGAAAGGGAAGTTTGCACTCTGTGCCTTCCCCGAGCTTACGCAATTAAACAAAGTAGACTTGCCTACATTGGGCAAGCCTACTATTCCACATTTTAAAGACATAGTCCAGTCTATTAATAGAAACGGGCTCTGTTGTCCTCTACGCTCTTTTCTGTCATTACAGGAAGGAGCATCTGGGCGTGATAGGAATCGATGCGGGCCTGAGCGGCTTTTGCATCGTCTTCCGTGAAGTATGCGCCCATGTCGCGGCCGTTCACCTTAAATACGTATGTGCCCATAACACCGGCAACGGGACCTGCAACCACACCTTCATTGGCACCGGCAACTGCACCTACGAACGAAGGTTCGGTGGTGGGAGCCGAGTTGGTAGAGAAGGTTACATCCGACAGGGAAGAAACGGTGGATCCAAGTTTCTGGGCAACTTCGTCCAGGGAGGTAATACCCTCGATCTGGGCTGCTACATCCTCGCAACGCTTGGCGGCGTACTTTTCACGGTACAGCTGGGTGCGGATTCTCTCGGAAGCTTCCTCTACGGTAGCATAACCTTCCTTATGAGCACCCTTAACACCAACTACAAAGAAGTAATTGTTGTCCACGGTGATAATGCCGGAAGCCTTACCGGGCTTGTGATCGAAGGCCCAGCGGGTAACTTCCTTGGCGTGGCCGATGCTGCCATAGGTATCGGTACCCTCGTTGATGGTCATGCTGCGGGAATAGATACCGGTGGAATCGCAAGCGGCTTTGTAGTTGTCGTACTTACCGGCGGCACGCACTGCAAGAACGTTAGCCTTGTTGTAGATGTCGGAATAGGTTTCCTTGCTGGGAATGGTGGCTTTCTCGAAGATAGCAACCTTCTTCTTGGCAACGGGCTTGGTGGCCTTCACAGCCTCTACGATATGGGTACCGTAAGTGGTGTTGAGGATGAAAGGCTTGCCAACGGGAGCGGTAAGAACGGGCTCGAAGCCGGGGATAATGGCGTTCTGGGTCATCCAGCCAAGGTTACCCTGCTCGCCGTCTACGGCATTACCCTTATCGGCCGAATAGAGCATTGCAAGGGTAGAGAAGTTGTTCTTGTTAACAACGTTAAGAACGCTGTCGGCGGTGTGACGGGCGTCGGCACCTACAAACATGATGTGACGTACGTACACGGAATCCGGAACATTACCCTGCTCCATGATACGGGCGGCATAGAATACGTTGCCTGAACGGAATACAGGAGAAACGCCTGCATTATTCTCGGCCACAAAAGTGTCGATGTCCCTGTTGACGGAACGGAGTTCGCCGCCTTTGTACCAGTTGTCGTTCCACTGACGGTCTGAATTGCGCTGCAGGAAAGCACGCATGTTGTCGGTGGTGGCAAATTCGTCGTAAAGGGTTACGAATTCGTCGTTCTGGGCAGCGATGTCCTTAGAGGAAGGAACAACCTCGAACACGGCATATTCGATGTCGCGGGTGGCTTTCTGGCGGAAGCGGTCCTTATGATCGTTGTAGTACTTCTTGATTTCGGCCGATGAAATGACAACGGAAGAATCCTGAGGGAAGTAGGTGTTGGGAGAAACCACGAAATCTACGGATGCAGTGGTGTTATTCTCGGCAATAGCACGCTGGAGTTCCAGGGAATTCACATAAGAAGCTGCGCCGAACAGGCTCATGTACTTTTCGTTGTAACGGTTGCTGCGAACGGCATTCTGCAGATAGTTGCGAAGAAGAACGCCACGGCCGGTTTCGTCGTCCGATACATTCTCAAGGAAATCGCGTACTGCATCTACGGAGAAGTTTCCGTCCTTGTCGCTGAAAATACCCATGGAGAGAAGTACAGG